>Ga0209066_10007812_pt1 | contig 10518 bp, 9 predicted proteins | sample All_14_2_FD_187198 | JGI IMG/M metagenome (GOLD analysis project Ga0209066, IMG submission 187198) | Freshwater microbial communities in response to fracking from Pennsylvania, USA - Allegheny Zone_MetaG_DW_15 (SPAdes) (version 2) ... | reverse complement strand
GAATGGGTGTTGGACGCGGATATCAAAGGGTTCTTCGATAACATCAATCATGAATGGCTGCTAAACAACGTCCGTATGGACCGCGTGATGCTTCACAAGTGGTTGAAAAGTGGAGTGGTTGACGCAGGTCAACTCCAACGCACCGAGATGGGAACACCGCAAGGTGGTGTCATTTCGCCGACATTGGCAAACGTGACTCTTAACGGGCTTGAATCGGGACTTATGCAATTCCTGCGGGAAAAGCTGGGGACCAAAAAGGCAACGCAGAGTAAAGTGAATCTGGTCAGGTATGCAGACGATTTTGTGGTGACCGGTAGCTCCAAAGAGTTGCTCGAAACCATCGTCCAACCTTGGATCGTTGAGTTCCTGCGTGAGCGGGGCTTAACGCTGTCTGCGGAGAAGACAAGGATTGTCCATATTGACCAAGGCTTTGATTTCCTGGGGTGGAGCTTTCGCAAATACGGCGGCAAGCTGCTCATCAAACCAAACCTGAAAAACGTGAAAGCGTTCTACGGAAAGGTGAAAGCGATCATTGCCAAGTCAGGGTCGGTTCCAACAGAAACGCTGATACAGCGCCTGAGCCCAATCCTCAAGGGGTGGGCTCAATACCACCGTGGGGTTGTTGCAAAACAGACCTTCAGCAAAGTTGACCATCTGATCTATTGGAGGTTGATGCGCTGGGGGCTGCGGCGACATCCCCGCAAAACGGCAGGCTGGGTGTACGAGCACTACTGGAAACAGTGTGGCTCACGCAAACGGTTCGCTGGGCTGCAAGACGATCCTTTCGGAGGTAACGACAGGATACCGCTACCGCTGTATTCCCTGGCGGACATGAAAATTGTCCGCCACGTCAAAGTGAAGGGGGACTACAACCCTTTCCATCCCGACTGGATTGAAGAAGGCGAGAGGCTGCGAGTGCGACGGATGGGTAGCATCATCTGGAGTGCTCAGAGATCGCAACTGTGGCTTGAGCAAAATGGTAAGTGCGCTCTCTGTCAACAAGAAATAGACATAGCTGAGGAAAACATGGACGACCACCACATCGTGCCACGGCAGCTAGGGGGGAGCGACGCTCTCGCCAATCGGGTGTTGCTGCATCCGATCTGTCACAGGCGTGTCCACGCCCTGGGTTTGGAGGTTACCAAGCCGGTCCCCAATACGGGGGACTTGAATCCGACGAAACGGTCGAGGGTTATGCAACCCGTTGAAGCTGAATAGTCGGGGGTCGTACGAGCGCCGGGTGCGGTGAAAGTCGCACGCCCGGTGCGATGGGGGGGATATCATCGAGAGATGGAATCCCTACCCTACCTGGATGACCGTGCCAAGTTATTACTCAAAGCGCTGGTGGAGCGCTACATCGCTGATGGCCAGCCGGTAGGGTCACGCACTTTGTCCAAGGCGTCCGGCCTGGAGTTGTCGCCCGCCACCATCCGCAATGTGATGTCTGACCTGGAAGACCTCGGTCTCATCGTCAGCCCGCACACCTCGGCCGGGCGTATTCCCACGGCGCGTGGCTACCGCATGTTTGTGGACACCATGCTCACGGTGCAGCGCGGCCATTTTGGCGAGCACAGCCTGGCACCTGACCAGCCACAAAAAGTCATCGCCAATGCGGCCAACCTGCTGTCGAGCCTGTCGCAGTTTGTCGGCGTGGTGGTGGCACCCAAACGGACCTCGGTTTTTAGGCATATCGAGTTTCTGCGTTTGTCCGAGCGACGCCTGCTGGTGATCATCGTGTCCCCGGAAGGCGACGTGCAAAACCGGGTTATCTTCACCGAGGTGGACTACGCGCAGCAGCAGCTGGTGGAAGCCGCCAACTACCTCAACGCCAATTACATTGGTCTGGACATCGAGCAGGTGCGCGAGCGCCTGAAAAACGAGGTCGAGTCGTTGCGTGCCGAAATTGCCAGCCTGATGAACGCCGCACTGGCCGCCAACACCGAGGTGCTGGCTGAAACCGCTGACGAAGTCATCATCTCCGGCGAGAGAAACCTGTTGTCGGTCAGCGACTTCGCCAACGACATGGGGCATTTGCGGCGCGCTTTTGACCTGTTCGAGCAAAAAGCCCAATTGATGCGCTTGCTCGACGTCACCGGGCGTGCCGAAGGTGTGCGAATTTTTATTGGTGGTGAGAGCCAGGTCGTTCCGTTCGAAGACTTGTCCATCGTCAGCGCGCCCTATGAAGTGGACGGGCAGGTGGTGGGCACGCTGGGCGTGGTTGGCCCCACCCGCATGGCGTATGACCGCATGATCCAGATTGTCGACATCACCTCCAAGCTGGTCAGCAACGCGCTGAGCCACCACAAGTAGCCCCTACAATCCGCGCTTCGGTCGGGGCGTTAGCTCAGTTGGTTAGAGCAGAGGACTCATAATCCTTTGGTCCACAGTTCAAGTCTGTGACGCCCTACCAAATTTTTAGGCTATAATTCATAGCTTAGCGGCTGTAGCTCAGTTGGATAGAGTACTTGGCTACGAACCAAGGGGTCGTGGGTTCAATTCCTGCCAGCCGCACCATATGTAAAGCCTGCAACTTGTCATGAGTTGCAGGCTTTTTACTTGGGCGCTTTCAATCCAGCCAATATTCAAGAGTGACCATGCGCGTCCGCGCTTGGTCACTCAGTTCATCCGGCAATGGGTGAGGTATTTTTGGAACGCTGCACCTTGAGCACAGCCGTTGTGCGGCGCAGGTTTTTGAAGACGGTTTCCAGTTCGCTCAGGTCACGCACGGCGATCACAAAGCGCAGGTCCATCACACCGTGGGATGACTCATTGGTCATGTCGACCTGGTTGATGTCCGCGCCACCGGCCGCCAGGGCGCTGGCCACGCTGGCCAACACACCTTTGCCGTTGGTCACTGTGACCACGATGCCGGTCTCGAACGTGCGCACAGGTTCATCGGACCATTCCACGCTGATGAAACGCTCACTGTCTTTGTGGTTGAGTTTTCGGGCAACCTGGCAGTCACTGGTGTGGATGGTCAGGCCCTCGCCACGGCCGAGGTAACCCACAATGTTGTCGCCCGGGATGGGGCGGCAACAGTGGGCAAAACGAACCGAGGTGCTTTCGCTGCCATCGATCAAAACGGCGCCCTGAGAACTGTTGTCGCCAGTGATAAAACGCTCACGGGTGAGCAACAACGCGTCGGGCTTTTCACCAATATCAGCGAGCAATTTCGCCAAGCGTTTGGCAACGATGCTGGCAATGCGTTTACCCAGGCCAATATCAGTCATCAGCTCGGCCTGGGTTCTGTTGCCGCTAAATCGCAGCAACTTATCCCAAACAGCGGCGTTTTGACCAGTGGTATCTGGCAAGTTCTCGATGCCTTCTGAGCGCACGGCTTGGAGCAGCATCTTTTCGCCCAGGCTTTCCGACTCGGTTTGGGCCAGGGTCTTGAGGTGCTGGCGGATCTTGGAGCGCGCACGCGCCGTGCGGACAAAGCCCAGCCAGGCCGGGTTGGGCGTGGCATCCGGGGAGGTGATGACTTCGATCACATCGCCATTTTTGACTTCGGTGCGCAGCGGAACCGGCTCGTCGTTGACTTTGGCCGACAGGGTGTGGTCGCCCACATTGCTGTGGATGGCGTAGGCAAAGTCGATCACGGTAGCGCCGCGCGGCATCGCCATGATCTGGCTCTTGGGGGTGAAGACGTACACCGCGTCGGGAAACAGATCGACCTTGACGTGTTCCCAGAACTCGGTGGCGTCGCGGTTTTCGTCCTGAATGTCCAGCAGCGACTGCAACCATTGGGTGCCCATGCGGTCATTTTGCTGGACGTCGGTCTGGGCCACTTCCTTGTAGAGCCAGTGCGCTGCCACGCCGGTTTCAGCGACCAGGTGCATGGCCTCGGTGCGGACCTGAAACTCGACGTTGATGCCAGATGGGCCGACCAGCGTGGTGTGTAAGGACTGGTAGCCGTTGATCTTGCTGATGGCGATGTGGTCTTTAAACTTGCCTGGCACGGGTTTGTAAAGCTGGTGCAGCAGGCCCAACGCCGTGTAGCAGTCGATCAGGTGCGGCACGATGATGCGAAAGCCGTAGATGTCGGTTACCTGCGCAAAACTCAGGTTCTTTTCGTCCATCTTCTTGTAGATGGAATAGATGGTTTTTTCGCGCCCGGCAATACGCACTGGCAAGTTGTGTTGCGCAAAAGTGGCGTCCAGGTCACTTTGCACCTTTTGGATCAGGTCGCGGCGACGGCCGCGCGCCTTGGCCACGGCTTTGGTCAGAACAGCATGTCGCCAGGTGTTGAGGTGTTTGAACGACAGGTCCTGCAACTCGCGGTAGGTCTGGTTCAGGCCAAGCCGGTAGGCGATGGGCGCGTAGATGTCGAGCGTTTCCGAGGCAATACGCGCCCATTTTTCGCGCGGCGCATCTGACAAGGTGCGCATGTTATGGGTGCGATCGGCCAGCTTGATCAGGATCACCCGCACATCGCGCGCCATGGCGAGCAGCATTTTGCGAAAGGACTCGGCCTGGTTCTCTTCGCGTGTGTTGAAGTGCAGTTTCTCCAGCTTGGTCAGGCCATCGACCAATTCAGCCACCGACGGGCCAAAGCGTTCGATCAGCTCCGCCTTGGTGATGCCGCAGTCTTCCATGGCGTCGTGCAGCAAGGCCGCCATCAGCGCCTGGGCGTCGAGCTTCCATTCGGCGCATTGCGCCGCCACGGCAATCGGGTGCGTGATGTAGGGCTCGCCGCTGTTTCTGAGCTGGCCCAGGTGGGCTTCGTCGGCAAACCGGTAAGCCAGCCGAACGTTGGCCAGATCGGTCGGGCTCAAATAGTCCAGCTTGTTGGTCAGGCTCGCCAGGCTGGCCGCAGCTGCGTTCGCACCCGCCGAGGTCAACACCTGCGGGGCTGATTTGGGCGATCGCGTTGGGGCTGCCGATTCGGGCTTGACGGGGGTGCTCATGCCTTGAATATAGCTTGCGGGTCAGCCTTTGGCGCACTGGCAACAAAAAAGCACCGCAAAGCGGTGCTTGGCTGGGGGCAAATGCGCCTCAGATCAGAGCGGCACTTTCTTCAGCATCTCGATGCCGATTTTGCCAGCGGCAATTTCGCGCAGGGCGGTCACGCCGGGCTTGTTCTTGCTCTCGACCTTGGGGGTGTGACCTTGGCTCAGCATGCGGGCACGGTAGGACGCGGCCAACACCAGCTGAAAGCGATTGGGAATCTGCACCAGGCAGTCTTCAACAGTGATACGGGCCATGACTTCTCCAAAACCAGGTGGGCGCACTAAGAAATATGCAGTGCTTTGAATGTTTCAGCCCTGGCGCGGCGCTGCGCCAGATACTTGAGTCGTTGAGCGTGGACAATGGATTTGAGGTCAAACACGGCCCGGTCAAACAACTCGTTGATTATAACGAAGTCGAATTGGCTCACCTGTGCCATCTCCAGCGCGGCGTTATGCAGCCTGACTTCGATCACTTCGGATGCGTCTTCGCCGCGCCGCTCCAGCCGGGAACGCAATTCGTCCCAGCTGGGTGGCAGGATGAAGATGGTCACAGCATTGGCAAACACCTTCTTGATCTGCAGCGCACCTTGAAAGTCAATCTCCAGGATCACGTCAGCACCCTGACTCATGCGCTCTTCGATGGCTTTTTTGGAGGTGCCGTAGCGGTGGTTGTGCACATGGGCCCACTCGACAAAGGCGTCGGCCTGCACCATCGCGTCGAACTCTGTCTCCGAGACAAAAAAGTACTCGCGGCCATGTTTCTCCTGCCCGCGCGGCGCCCGTGTGGTGTGTGACACCGAGGGCTGCACGTGCGAGTCCACCTCCATCAGCGCTTTGACCAGGCTGGATTTGCCGGCCCCGCTGGGAGCCGCCACGACAAAAAGGTTTCCCGGGTAGTCCATACGTTTACTCTATGTTTTGCACTTGTTCGCGCATTTGTTCAATCAGTACTTTCATGTCAACCGAGATATGGGTGAGCTCCAGCGCAGCGGATTTGGAGCCCAGCGTGTTGGCCTCGCGGTGTAATTCCTGAATCAAAAAGTCGAGCCGTTTGCCGATTTCGCCGCCTTTTTTCACCAGCCGCTCCAGTTCGTCCAGATGCGATGCCAGCCGCGTCAGTTCTTCGGCCACATCAATGCGGATGGCAAAGGCGGTGGCCTCGGTCAGGGCGCGGTCTTGCGCCATGTCGGACTTGGCCTGGCCGTCGGTGAGTTCCATGGCTTGGGCCCAGCGGTCCAGAAAGCGCTGGCGTTGTTGCGCCACCAGTTGCGGGATCAGTGGCTCGGCCTGGGCGGCCAGGGCCCGCAGTTGCCCGATGCGGTCAAACAGCATGGTCGCGAGTCGGGCGCCTTCGCGCTCACGCGCCGACATCAAGGCGTTGAGAACATCATCCGCCAGCTGCAGTGCCTCGGCTTGCCACTCTTTGCCAGGGGGTGATTCGTTCACCGCCAGGCGGATGACCTCGGCCACGCTCAGCGGCTGCGCCGAGGGCAACCACGCCCTCACGTTGTCTTGAATCGCGTTCAGGCGCTGCAGCAGCCGGGTGGATGGTTCGGTGACGACGCTGGCGGAGGTGCTCTCAATGGCTGCGCGCAACTCGACCTTGCCACGTTTGAGCCGTGCGCCCAGCTTTTCGCGCAGGGCGGGTTCGCAGGCACGCAATTCTTCGGGCAGGCGAAAAGACAGGTCCAGAAAACGGCTGTTCACCGCCCGGATTTCCAGCCCCAAGCGCGGGCTTGCGGGGCTCTTGCCATCACCGTCAGATGCCTCTTTGGCAGGGCTGTACTGGGCGCTGGCGTAACCAGTCATGCTGTAAACTGACATTGCGATCTTCTTCAAATGGGGTGAGTTTGAGAATAACCCGGTTCTCACCCAGTGCGCGGTTCCCCGATTGAAAAATATGTCCAAGGTCAAGCCATCTCCCCTGCCTCCCGGCACCTTGATTGGTGGGTATCAGGTTGTGCGCAAGGTGGCGGCCGGGGGATTTGGCGTGGTGTACCAGGCCACCGACGCTGAGGGCCAGCAAGTGGCCATCAAGGAGTATTTGCCCGCGTCGCTGACCAGCCGCGAGCCGGGTGAGTTGGCGCCGCAGGTGGCGCCTGAAAAGTTGTCCTTGTACCGGCTGGGCCTGAAGAGTTTTTTTGAGGAAGGCCGGTCGCTGGCCCAGATCTCCCACCCCTCAGTGGTGAGTGTGATGAATTTTTTTCGGGAAAACGACACGGTCTACATGGTGATGAACTACCTGGAAGGCGCCAGCCTGCAGGATTTCATCATCATCGCGCGTGACCTGAAGCAGCCCAAGGTGTTTCGCGAATCGACCATCCGCTCGCTGTTTGAGGAGATCTTGCGTGGTCTGCGCATCGTGCACCAGCACAAGATGCTGCACCTGGACATCAAGCCGGCCAACATTTTCATCACCGATGACAACAAGGCGGTGCTGATCGACTTTGGCGCGGCGCGCGAGGTGCTCAGCAAAGAGGGCAACTTCATCCGCCCGATGTACACCCCCGGGTTTGCCGCCCCCGAGATGTACCGGCGCGACAGCGCCATGGGCCCCTGGACCGATATTTACGCCATTGGCGCCTGTATCTTCGCCTGCATGCAGGGGTTCCCGCCCAACGAGGCGCCGCAACGTGTCGTTACCGACCCGATGGCGCAAGCCTTCAAGCGGCTGCAGGGCATCTATTCCGACAACCTGATCGAGGTGGTGCAGTGGTGCATGGCGCTGGACCCCCTGGCGCGCCCGCAGTCGGTGTTTGCCCTGCAAAGAGAGTTCAATAGCCCCGGCGAGCGGCGCTACACCCGTCTGAGCGTGGGCGACAAGGTGCGTTTGCAGTTTGACAACATGGTCACCGGCACCAAAAAGACCGTGCTCAAGGCCACGGGGCCCAGCCACAAAGTGTGATGAAGTTCTCCGTTTTTCAGGTGAGCCGCAAAGGCGGGCGCGACAAAAACGAAGACCGCATGGGTTATTGCTACACCAGCGGATCGGCCATTTTCATGCTGGCCGACGGCATGGGCGGGCACCCCGATGGTGAGGTGGCGGCGCAGCTGGCGGTACAGACCATCGCCACCATGTTCCAGAACGAGGCCCGCCCCGAACTGCCCGACGTCCAGGCGTTTTTGAACAATGTGGTGCGGGCGGCGCATCGGCAAATCTTGCGTTACGCCATGGACCGCGCCATGCTCGACCCCCCGCGCACCACCTTGGTGGTGGCTGTGGTGCAAGAAGGCTGCGTCGCCTGGACGCATTGTGGTGACTCCCGGCTGTACCTGATTCGCCGCGGTGAGCTGCTGACCCGCACGCGTGACCACTCCTTGCTGGAGCACGATTTGCTCAAGCCCTCGGCCTTGCAGCCGCAAGCACCCAAAAACCGCAATGTCTTGTTCACCTGCCTGGGCTCGCCTACCAAGCCGGTGTTTGCGGTGGTGGGGCCGGTGAGCCTGCAACAGGGTGACCGCATCATGCTGTGCTCCGACGGCTTGTGGTCGGCCCTGAAGGAAGAGGACATCGTTGCTGATCTGAGCCGCCAACCGGTGGATGTGGCGGTGCCGGAGCTGGTGGAGAAGGCCTTGCGTCTGGCGGGCCGCAAATCGGATAACGTCACCTGCTTGGCGATGGCTTGGGAAACGCCCGATACGTTTGAATCTACCCGGGGTTCGATCACCACTGACTCGATTCTGGACGGGGTGTTTGCCTCCACGGTGCAGGGTGGCTGGCTGGACCCGGACTCGGACGATCTGGATGATGACGCCATCGAGCGCTCGATTGCCGAGATCAACGAGGCTATTCGCCGCTCATCCCTGAAGAAAAAGACCTGATTTTTGACTGCAAAGGTATCCCTGATGACTGAATTTTTACGCACCGAGGCGCGCGCCGCAGATGCTTTGCGCCCGGTGACGATCACCCGCCACTACACCATGCACGCCGAAGGTTCGGTGCTGATCGCGTTTGGCCACACCCGGGTGTTGTGCACCGCCTCGGTCGAGGAAAAAGTACCCGGCCATAAAAAAGGCAGCGGTGAAGGCTGGGTCACCGCCGAATACGGCATGTTGCCGCGCGCCACCCACACCCGCAGCGACCGCGAGGCCGCCCGCGGCAAACAGTCCGGCCGCACGCAAGAGATTCAGCGGCTGATTGGCCGCGCGCTGCGCAGCGTGTTTGACCTCAAACGCTTGGGCGAGCGCACCATCCACCTGGACTGCGACGTGTTGCAGGCTGACGGCGGCACCCGCACCGCGGCGATCACCGGCGCGTTTGTAGCGGCGCAGGACGCCGTCACCTGGCTGCTGGCGCAGGGCAAACTCACCGAGTCACCGATCCTGAACCATGTCGCTGCCATTTCGGTGGGTATCGTGCAGGGCACGCCGCTGCTGGATCTGGAGTATGTGGAAGATTCGGCCTGCGACACCGACATGAACGTGGTGATGACCGGTGCCGGTCATTTTGTCGAAGTACAAGGCACTGCCGAGGGCGCGGCCTTCACCCGTGCCGAGATGGATGCGTTGCTGGCGCTGGCCGACAAGGGCATTCGTGAACTGATCCAACTGCAACGGGCCGCTTATTGATTTGACAGCTCTGTGCCCCTTCCCTTATCTAAAAGCGCTTGCCGCTTATTTGTCTCATGAAAATCGTTCTGGCATCCAACAACCCCGGCAAGCTGGCTGAATTGCAGGCCATGTTTGTGCCGCTGGGTTTTGAGCTGATCACCCAGGGCAGCCTGGGCATTCCGGAGGCGGCCGAGCCGTTTCACACCTTCATTGAAAACGCGCTGGCCAAGGCCCGCCACGCAGCGCAGCACAGCGGTTTGCCAGCCGTGGCCGACGATGCAGGGCTGTGTGTGGACGCGTTTGGTGGTCTGCCCGGTGTGCAAACCGCGTATTACGCCACCCAGTTTGGTTACCCCAAGAGCGACGACAACAATGTGCGCGCGCTGTTGGAGCAGATGGCAGGTATCGAGAACCGCCGCGCGGCGATGGTCAGCACGCTGGTAGCGGTGCGCTCACCCCAAGACCCCGAGCCGCTGGTGGCCGTGGGCCGGGTGGTGGGCGAGATTGCGCGTGAGCGGCTGGGCTCCAACGGGTTTGGTTTTGATCCGGTGATGTTTATCCCCGCGTTTGGCCAGACCTTTGCCCAGTTGCCCACCGAGGTGAAAAACGCCCACAGCCACCGCGGTCGGGCGGCGGCGGCCATGGTGGCACTGATGCGTGAGCGCTGGCTGTGATCCCGATCCAGCCAACATCCGACGCGCCAGAGCAGGCCGTACAGCCGCACGACATCCAGCACTACATGCGCCCAGGCACGCTGCAGCTCACCAGCCTGCCGCCACTGTCGCTCTACATCCACCTGCCGTGGTGCCTGAAAAAGTGTCCGTATTGCGACTTCAACTCTCACGAACTGCGCACGTCCGACCTGCCTGAGCAGGCTTACATCAACGCGCTGCTGGCTGACCTGGAAGCGTCGCTGCCCTTGATCTGGGGCCGCAGCGTGCAGACCGTGTTCATCGGCGGTGGCACGCCCAGCCTGTTTTCGCCACCAGCCATTGATCAACTCTTGGGCGGCATCCGG
>Ga0209066_10007811_pt1 | contig 10519 bp, 12 predicted proteins | sample All_14_2_FD_187198 | JGI IMG/M metagenome (GOLD analysis project Ga0209066, IMG submission 187198) | Freshwater microbial communities in response to fracking from Pennsylvania, USA - Allegheny Zone_MetaG_DW_15 (SPAdes) (version 2) ... | reverse complement strand
GGGGCGAGCTCGACCGCTCCCTGCTTTCCTGAGGTGACGCGGTGAGCGAGACCGAACCCGAGAAGAAGGGCTGGTTCGCGCGGTTGCGTGCCCGCGTCGCGCCCACAGCCGAGCCGCCCAAGCCGGCCGAACCTGAGATCGAGAAAGCCGAACCGGTCGAGCCGCCCGTCACGGTCGAGCCCCCCGTCATCACGGCCGAGCCGGAGGTTCCGGTCGCGCCAACCCCGGTGGAACCGATTCCCGTGCCGGTGGAGATCGCTCCGGAGCCGGAGCCTGTCCCCGTCGAAACGGTGACCGTGGCCGAAGCGGTGGTCGAGACGGAACCCGAGGTCGAGACACAGGCGGTCGAGGCGCCTGCGGTCGAGAAGAAGGGCTGGCTGTCGCGCCTGCGCGAGGGCCTCTCGAAGTCGACCAAGAAGGTCGCCGAGAGCATCACCGGCCTGTTCACCAAGAAGAAGCTCGACCAGCAGACGCTCGACGATCTCGAGGACGTGCTGATCCAGGCCGATCTCGGCGTCACCGTCGCCGGCCGGCTCGTGGCCAAGCTCGGCAAGGAACGCTTCGGCAAGGAAGTCACCGACGAGGAAGTGCGCGCGGCGTTCGCCGACGACATCGCCGAGATCCTGCAGCCGGTCGCCGTGCCGCTCACCATCGATGCCGCGCGCAAGCCGCATGTCGTGCTGGTGGTCGGCGTGAACGGCAGCGGCAAGACCACGACCATCGCCAAGCTCGCGGGCCTCTACAAGGGCGAGGGCCGCTCGGTGATGCTGGCCGCGGGCGACACGTTCCGCGCCGCCGCGGTCGAGCAGCTCAAGGTCTGGGGCGACCGCGCCGGCGTGCCGGTCGTGTCGAAGCAGACCGGTGCCGATGCCGCGGGCCTGGCCTACGAGGCGCTGGAGCGGGCGCGCGCCGAGAACACCGACGTGCTGCTGATCGACACCGCCGGCCGCCTGCACAACAAGACCAACCTGATGGAAGAGCTGGCCAAGATCGTGCGCGTCATCCGGAAGCTCGATCCCGAGGCGCCGCATTCCTGCCTGCTGGTGCTCGACGCCACGACCGGCCAGAACGCGCATGCCCAGGTCGAGACCTTCAAGGCGATGTCGCCGGTCGATGCGCTGGTCCTCACCAAGCTCGACGGCAGCGCCAAGGGCGGCGTGCTGGTGGCGCTGGCCGAGAAGTTCAAGCTGCCGGTGGTCGCCATCGGCGTCGGAGAAGGCATCGACGACCTCCGGCCCTTCGAGGCTCGGGCCTTCGCACGCGGATTGATGGGATTGCCGGCATGAGCGAGAAGAGCGCCGACGACAACGGCATGCGCCGGCTCTACGCCACGGCGCTGGAACTCGGGCCGCTGGTCCTGTTCTTCGTCGCCAACGGGCGCTGGGGCATCTACTGGGGCACCGGCGTCTTCATCGTGGCCACCGCGATCGCGCTGCCCTGCTATCGCTGGCTGGAGAAGCGCTGGCCGGTCATGCCGCTGGTCGGTGGCTTCTTCGTCCTGGTGTTCGGCGGCCTCACCATCTGGCTGCAGGACGATACCTTCATCAAGCTGAAGCCGACCATCGTGAACTGCCTGTTCGCCGTCATCCTGGGCGGCGGTCTCGTGCTGTTCAAGAAGCCGCTGCTGAAGCCTCTGTTCGGCGCGGCCTTCCGGCTGACCGACGAGGGCTGGTACCAGCTCACGATGCGCTGGACGGTCTTCTTCTTCGTGCTGGCCATCGTCAACGAAGTGATGTGGCGCAACTTCCCGACCGACACCTGGATCGCCAGCAAGATGTTTCTCAGCTTCCCGCTGACGATGGTCTTCGCCTTCCTGCAGATCCCGCTGCTCCGCCGCTACTGGGACGGCGACGACAATCCCTTTGCGCGCGGCAGCTGACGCCTAAACACCCGCGGGCTTGCGCGGGGGCCACATGCGGGCGAGGTCGCCGGTGGGGTTGGAGTAGGTCGAGAAGTCGGTCTTGTCGCGCGATTCGTGGAAGTGCGCGAGCGCCCACACCACGGTGGGGAAGGCGAGCTGGTCCCACGGAATGTCGGCCCAGTCGACCAGAGCCACTTCCTCGCTTTCGACGCCGCAGGCGATGTCGGGCGTGACCAGCTTCGCGCGATACATGATCTGCACCTGGCCGATGCGGGCGACGCTGTACATGGCGAGCAGCCGGTCGATCTCGATGGTGGCGCAGGCCTCTTCCAGCGCTTCGCGCTGGGCGGCCTGCTCGGTCGTCTCGCCCAGTTCCATGTAGCCGGCCGGCAGGGTCCAGAAGCCCTTGCGCGGCTCGATGGCGCGCTTGGCCAAGAGGATCTTTTCGCCCCAGGTGCAGACGGCGCCGGCGACGACCTTGGGGTTCTGGTAGTGGATGAACTCGCAGCGGCCGCAGACCAGCCGCTCGCGATTGTCACCGTCGGGGACCCGCTTCTCGAAATGCTCGGGCGGATCCCAGGGCAGGCGCGGGCGGTCGGGCGGGGTGGAGGGGGCGCTCATGGCGCCGACGCTACGCCGCCCGTATCAGCGCCGCAACGCCGGGCAGGGTCTTGCCTTCCATCCATTCGAGGAAGGCGCCGCCCGCCGTCGAAACGTACGAGAACTTCTCCTCGACGCCGGCCGCGGCCAGCGCCGCCACCGTGTCGCCGCCGCCGGCCACCGACAGCAGCTTGCCCGCGCCGGTCAGCCGGGCGACCTCCTGGGCAATCGCCACGGTGCCGGTGTCGAACGGCTTGATCTCGAAGGCGCCGAGCGGACCGTTCCACACCACGGTCGAGCACTCGGCCAGCTCCTGCTGGTAAAGGGCGATCGACTTCGGGCCGACATCGAGGATCATCTTGTCTTCCGGGCAGGCATTCGCGTCGACCACGACATGCGGGGCGCCGGCCTTGAACTCGTCTGCCGCCATGACGTCGACCGGCAGCAGCACCTTGCACTTGGCGGCCTTGGCCTTTTCCAGGATTTCGAGCGCGGTGGCGGCGAGATCCTTCTCGCACAGCGACTTGCCGATCTTGATCCCCTGGGCGTGCATGAAGGTGTTGGCCATGCCGCCGCCGATGATCAGCTTGTCGACCTTGCCGACGAGATTGCCCAGGAGGTCGAGCTTGGTCGAGACCTTGGCGCCGCCGACGATGGCGCAGACCGGACGCTTCGGATTGCCCAGCGCCTTGTCGAGTGCTTCCAGCTCCTCCTGCATGAGACGACCCGCCACCGCCGGCAGGCGGTTGGCGAGGCCCTCGGTCGAGGCATGTGCGCGGTGTGCGGTCGAGAAGGCGTCGTTCACGTAGACGTCGCCCAGCAGCGAGAGCTTGTCGATGAAGCCGGCGTCGTTCTTCTCCTCCTCCTTGTGGAAGCGGAGATTCTCGAGCAGCAGCACGTCGCCGGGCTTCAGGGTGCGCACGGCGGCTTCCGCCAGCGGGCCGATACAGTCCTCGGCGAAGGCGACCGTCTTGCCCAGCGCCTTCTCCAGCGGCTCGATCAGCGGCCGCAGGGTCATCTCCGGCACGCGCTTGCCGTCGGGGCGGCCGAAGTGGCTGAGTACGATCACCTTCGCGCCCTTGGCCGCCAGCTCCTTGAGGGTCGGCGCCGCGCGCTCGATGCGCGTCGCATCGGTCACCTTGCCGTTCTTCATCGGCACGTTCAGGTCGACGCGCACCAGCACCCGCTTGCCCGACAGGTCGGCGGAATCGATCGTCTTGAAGGTCGTCTGCGGCATGATCTCTCTCTTGTCTGTCGGACGGGCGTCTGGCGTTTCCGCCGTCTAGCGTTTCCGAATCACGAATACCAGCACCTCGCCGTCGCGAGCGGCAGAGACCAGCTCGTGTCCGGTCTGCCGGCAGAAGGCCGGGAAGTCGGCCTCGGCGGCGGGATCGGTCGCGCGCACGGTCAGCAAACCGCCGGACGACAGTTCGCGCAGCTTGCGGTTGGCGCGCAGCACGGGGAGGGGGCAGAGCAGCCCGGTGGCGTCGTATTCCAGCGTATCGGTCATCGCGGTTTGTAATACTGCATGGCTTCGGGCAGCCAGCGCCTGATGTCGGCTATGCGCGTGGTGTCTGCCGGATGCGTGCTGAGCCATTCCGCCTGCCGCTTGCCGGAACTGGCGGCGCGCATGCGTTCCCACAGGCCGATCGCCTCGCGCGGATCGTAGCCCGCCATCGCCATCAGCACGAGGCCGATGCGGTCGGCTTCGGACTCCTGGGCCCGCGACATCGGCAGGATGTAGCCGACCGTGGCGCCGGCGCCGACCGCGGCCATCATGGCCGGCAGATAGGTGCGGCTGCGCCCGCTCACCGTCGCCGACAGGGCGACCGCGGCGGCGGCGGTGCCGACCGATGCCACCATCTGGTCGCTCATGCGCTCCGCACCGTGACGCGCCAGGGCATGCGCTACCTCGTGGGCGATCACGACCGCCAGGCCAGCCTCCGTCTTCGTGATCGGCAGCAGGCCCGTATAGACCACGATCTTGCCGCCGGGCAGGCAGAAGGCATTGGGCTCGTTCTTGTCGACCGTCTTGAATTCCCAGCGGAAGCGCGGCGCGCGCCACAGTTCCTGCGGCGGGTGCTCGGCGGCATTGGCGATGCGACGGCCGATCTTCTCGACCATGGCGTTGACCTGCGAGTCGCGCGACAGCGGCTCCTTGTGCAGCACCTCGCGATAGGCCTGCAGGCCCATTTCGCGCTCCTCGTTCTCGCTCACCAGCATGATCTGCGACCGGCCGGAGACCGGAGCGGTTTCGCAGGCAGCGAGCAGGGACGCGAGGCCGCACACGATCAGCAGGGAGCGCAGGATGGGGTGCATGGGCCGAAGTCTAGGGGCCCGTTCGCCCCCGGTCGAGAGTGCGTCAGTCGGCGAAGAAGCCCGGCCCGCCGCGGCGCTTCAGTTCCTCGCCGGCATCGCGGCCGAGCGCGGCTGCGTCAGAAATCGAACCGTGACGCTCGGTTTCGATCACGACCGATCCGTCGGGCCGCGCGATCAGGCCGCGCAGATGAAGCCGGCCGCCGGTCAGGATCGCATGTCCCGCGATCGGCGTACGACAGGATCCGTCGAGCACCACCAACATCGCATGTTCGGCGCGCACGCAGACCGCCGTGGACTCGTGATCGATCGCGGCGAGCCAGCCGCGTGTCCGTGCATCGTCCTCGCGTGCCTCGATGCAGACCGCACCCTGGCCGACCGCCGGCAGCATCTCGGCTTCGGGTATCGCGGTGCCGACGCCGGTCTTGCCCAGCCGCTTGAGGCCGGCGAGCGCCAGGATGGTCGCCTGCACCGTGCCGTCGGCGCGCCGGGCAAGGCGCGTGTCGACGTTGCCGCGCAGCGTGACGATGCGCAGGTCGGGCCGGCGATGCAGCAGCAGCGCCTTGCGGCGCAGCGCCGACGTGCCGACGATGGCGCCCTGCGGCAAGTCGTCGATGCGAGCGAGGTCGCCGGCGATCAGCACGTCGCGCGCGTCCTCGCGCGGCAGGAAGGCCGAGATCGCCAGGCCGGGCGGCTGCGCCGTCGGCATGTCCTTCATGCTGTGCACCGCGGCGTCGATGCGCCCGCGCAGCAGGGCTTCCTCGATCTCCTTGACGAACAGTCCCTTGCCGCCGGCTTCCGAGAGCGGCCGGTCCTGGATCACGTCGCCCGTGGTCTTGATGGCCACGATCTCGATCGCGCCGGGTGCCGCGAGCGCGGGCACGGCAGTGGCCAGGGCGTCGCGCACCAGGCCGGTCTGGGTGAGGGCGAGAGGGCTGCCGCGGGTGCCGAGCCGGAGGAGGGGGGCCGTCATGCGCGTTGCTCTAGCGCAGGGCGCCCCGATACGCCAGAAGGCCCCGACACCAGAAGGCGTGGTGCCGACTGGTCGCGGCCGGCGGCAGTTGCGGGGGCCGGGCCCCGCAGGCAAGAACACGGCGAACAGAGGCCGAGTGATGAGCCAGGATCTCGAGATCGTACCGTTGTTTGCCACGCCGCTCGTCGTCCACGACGTGCCGGACGCGGCCAAGTTGAATGCCGACCTGAGGCGGGTCATCGCGGAGCGCGAGAAGTCCCATCCCGGCACACAGGCGTCCAACGAAGGCGGCTGGCAGTCGACCTGGGACATGGAGCGCTGGGGCGGCGTGCCGGCGCTGAAGCTGCTGGCCATCGCGCGCAACGTCGCCAACCGGATGACCATCGACCGGTCGGGCAATGCCGGCGGTCCCCATCCCGGCGTCTTCGCCGTGACCTGGCGTGCCAACATGTGGGCGAACGTCAATCGCAGTGGCCACGGCAACCTGCCGCACACGCATCCCGGCGCCTTCTGGTCCGGCGTCTACTATGTCGACGATGGCGGCATCTCGGCCGACCCGTCGCTGGGCGGCGCGCTCGAGTTCCTCGATCCGCGCGGGGCCGGGCCGGTCATGTATGCGCCGCATCTCGGCTTCGCGATGAAGGGCGGCCTGTCGGGCGGCGCCAACGAGGTCCTGCAGCCGAAGGCCGGCCGCATGGTGCTGTTTCCCTCGTGGCTGCTGCACCAGGTCCGCCACTATCGCGGCACCGCCGAACGCATCTCGATCGCATTCAACCTGAACCTGTAAAGTCGTCCCAACACAACTACCTCACCCTGAGGAGCGCTCCGTGGGAGCGCGTCTCGAAGGGTGGGAACGCGCACCTTGCCTGTTGCCCATCCTTCGAGACGCGCCGCTTCGCGGCGCTCCTCAGGATGAGGTAAGTGCTTGAATCGATTGAATTCATTTTAGGCCAGCCTCTCAGGACGAGGTGGTGTGTCGGCGAGGAGTCGTCTGGCGCCCCGGCGTGCGGGCGGCTAGAAGACCCGCATGCGCGTGCTGGGCATCGAAACGAGCTGTGACGAGACCGCCGTCGCCGTGGTCGAGGGCGCGGCCGGGACGGCGCCGGTCGGCCGCATCCTCTCCAACACGGTCTACAGCCAGCTCACCGAGCATCGCCGGTTCGGCGGCGTGGTGCCGGAGATCGCGGCGCGCGCGCATCTCGAGCGCATCGACGGGCTGGTCGCCCAGGCGCTGGACGAAGCCGGCATGGATCTCGCCGACCTCGACGCCATTGCCGCCACCGGCGGGCCGGGGCTGATCGGCGGGGTGATGGTGGGCGTCATGACCGCCAAGGCGCTGGCCTTCGCGCACGACAAGCCGTTCATCGCGGTCAATCACCTCGAAGGTCACGCTTTGTCCGTGCGGCTGACCGAGCCGGTCGAATTTCCCTATCTGCTGCTGCTGGTGTCGGGCGGCCACTGCCAGCTGCTCACGGTGCGCGGGCCGGGCGACTTCACGCGGCTCGGCACCACCATCGACGATGCCGCCGGCGAATGCTTCGACAAGACCGCCAAGCTCTTGGGACTGGGGTTCCCGGGCGGACCCGCGGTCGAGAAGGCGGCGGTCGGCGGCGATCCGAAACGCTTCGCGCTGCCGCGGCCGATGTGGCGCAAGCCCGGCTGCGACTTTTCCTTCTCCGGGCTGAAGACCGCGGTGCGCCAGACGGTCGAGAAGCTGCCCGCCGACGATCCGCGCGCCGTCGCCGATCTCTGCGCTTCCTTCCAGCGCACCGTCGGCGACGTCTTCGCCGATCGCTGCGCCAATGCTCTGGCCCGTGCGCCCTCGCCGACGCTGGTGGTGGCCGGCGGCGTCGCGGCCAACGTCTATCTGCGTGGACGGCTGGAGGAGGTTGCGGCGGCGCACGGCGCGAAATTGGTTGCCCCGCCGGTCAGGCTCTGCACCGACAATGGCGCCATGATCGCCTGGGCCGGTGTCGAACGGCTGCGCCTCGGCCAAGTCGATGCGCTCGATTTCCGCCCGCGGCCGCGCTGGCCGCTCGATCCCGCCGCCGCCAATCGGGTGTAGACTGACGCCATGAGCCAGGCCCCGCCCGCCTTCGAGACCGTCGCCGCCTTCGCGACACCGATCCTGATCGCCGATCTGCCCGAGGGGCCGCAGCTCAATGCCGCGCTGATCCCGGTCCTGGCGAAGCGCGAGGCCGAACAGGAGAACGAGCCGCACAGCACGCTGGGCGGCTGGCAGTCGACCTGGGATCTCGACAAGTGGGCCGGCGTTCCGGCGATCAAGCTGCTGGCGATCGCGCGCAACATCGCCAACCGCAGCACCAGCGATCGCGAGGGCAACGCGGTCACCATCGCGTGGAAGGCCAACATCTGGGCCAACATCAACCGCGGCGGCCACGGCAACGAATTCCATTCCCATCCCGGCAGCTACTGGTCGGGCGTCTACTATGTCGACGATGGCGGCATCTCGGCCGATCCGTCGCTGGGCGGCGAACTCGAGTTCATGGATCCGCGCGGTCCGGCGCCGGCCATGTATGCGCCCTATCTCGCCTTCAGCCTGCCAGGCGGCCTCTCGGTCGGCACCAACCAGACGATCTCGCCGCGGGCCGGGCGGCTGGTGATGTTCCCGTCCTGGGTGCTGCACCAGGTGCGGCCCTATCGCGGCACCGCGCAGCGCATCTCCATCGCCTTCAACCTCAGCCTGTGACGGGTATCGCGCATATCGGCGTCGTCGGCGGCGGCGCCTGGGGCACGGCACTGGCCTGTCTCGCCCGCCGCGCCGGCCGCAGGGTCACGCTCTGGTCGCGCGATCGCAGCGTATCGGCTTCGATCGCCCACGACCGTCGCAACGAGATCTATCTCCCGGGACAGATGCTCGACGCCGGCATCGAGGCGGCGGCGGACCTCGTCGAACTCGCCGGTTGCGATGCGATCCTGCTCGTCTGTCCGGCCCAGGCGTTGCGCACCGTGGCGCAGGGTCTGCCGGGCACCGGCCCCGTGGTGATCTGCGCCAAGGGCATCGAGGCCACGACGGGCCTGCTGATGCCCGAGGTGTTGGCCGAGGTGCTGCCAGGGCGGGCCATCGCCATGCTCTCGGGCCCGAGCTTCGCGGAGGAAGCCGTGCAGGGCCTGCCGACGGCGGTCAGCATCGCCACTGCCGATGCCGCGCTCGGGCGCGACCTCGCGGCCGCGCTCGCCGCCGGCATGTTCCGGCCCTACTGGACCGACGACGTGGTGGGCGTGTCGCTGGGCGGCGCGGTGAAGAACGTGCTGGCGATCGCCGCCGGCATCGTCGAGGGACGCGGCCTCGGTCACAACGCGGCCGCCGCGCTGATCACGCGCGGCTTCGCCGAAATGGCGCGGCTGGGGCTGGCCCTTGGGGCCAAACTCGAAACGCTGACGGGGCTGAGCGGGCTGGGCGATCTGGTGCTCACCTGCCAGGGGCCGCTGTCGCGCAACCGCTCGCTGGGCGCCGCGCTCGGCAAGGGCCTGTCATACGAAAGCTACATGCACGGCCGGCGGCAGGTGGTCGAAGGCGCGGCGACGGCGCCGGCGGTGCTCGAACGCGCCGCGAAGCTCGGCATCGAGATGCCGATCTGCACCGCCGTCGATGCTATCCTGCATCGCGGCGCCGATCTCGACGGTTCGATCCGCGCGCTGCTGGCGCGGCCGCTGCGGCGCGAAGGCAAGTAGGAGCAGGGGGAAACGACATGGCGTACTGGCTCATCAAGTCCGAGCCTTCGGTCTATTCGTGGGCGCAGTTCGTGAAGGACGGTCAGACCTCCTGGACGGGCGTGCGCAACGCGCAGGCCGCGCTCAATCTCAAGGCGATGAAGCCCGGCGACCGCTGCTTCTTCTACCATTCCAACGAGGGCAAGGAGATCGTCGGCATCGCCGAGGTCGTGAAGCCCGCCTATCCCGATCCCACCGACGCGGCCGGCAAGGCCGTGACCGTCGACGTGAAGGCGGTGGCGCCGGTGAAGACGCCGGTGACCCTGGCGGCCATAAAGGCCGATCCCAAGCTCGCGGATTTCGGCCTGGTGCGCCAGTCGCGCCTCTCCGTCGTGCCGGTGTCCGCCGAGCAGTGGAAGATGATCGAGAAGATGGCGAAGTAGTCGCTTCGCCCGCAGCCTCGCCATGATCGACAATACCCGCGGCATCGTGGCGATGCTGGCGTCGGTCGTCGTGTTCATCTTCAACGATGCGCTGATCAAGCTCGCTGCCGAGACCGTGCCGTCGGTCCAGTCGATCGGCGTGCGCGGCCTCTTTGCCACGCTCTGGTGCTCGCTGGCGCTGCTCGCGACCGGCGCTTGGCGCAAGATGGCCTATGCCGTCCATCCCAAGGTCCTGCTGCGCGGCGGCCTGGAGGCGGGAGCGGCCATCATCTACCTGATTGCGCTGTTCCAGATCCCTTTCGCGATCGCCACCGCCGTCAACCTGTCGACGCCGCTCATCCTGACGGTGCTCGCCGTGCTTCTGCTCAAGGAGGATGTGCGCTGGCGGCGATGGACCGCCGTGGGGCTGGGCTTCGTGGGCGTGCTGCTGGTCATCCAGCCGCGACCGGGCGATATCAACGGCTGGACCTGGGTGGCGCTGATCGGAACCTTCCTCGGCGCGCTTCGTGACGTCATCGCGCGCTACCTGCCGCCGGCCGTGCCGACGCTCGTCGTTTCCTTCACCACGGCCATCACCGTCGCCCTCGTCGGCTGCGCCTGGGCCCTGGTCAAGGGCTGGCAGCCGATCGACGTGCCCGCCCTGGGCTACAT
>Ga0209066_10007810_pt1 | contig 10519 bp, 10 predicted proteins | sample All_14_2_FD_187198 | JGI IMG/M metagenome (GOLD analysis project Ga0209066, IMG submission 187198) | Freshwater microbial communities in response to fracking from Pennsylvania, USA - Allegheny Zone_MetaG_DW_15 (SPAdes) (version 2) ... | reverse complement strand
AACGCGACGCCCCAGGTAGGCAGAATGAGTCCTGCCCCCATGTTGAAAGCCAGCAACAGGCCAAGAAACATCAGGAGCGGAATAACGTCACTGGCAGGCGGGAGCACTCGATTCATGTTCTTTTCCTGCTTATTTGTTCAGTTGGCTCGGCGTGACCACGAAGCCCAAATCACGTGCAGTCTGAACGAGGTCGGGAAGCCTGGCATCCAGGTCTGACGTGGTGGCTACCGCTTCGGCTTGAGCGTGAAGTTCAGCGGTTTTCGTCCTCGCTTCGTCGGCAATGTAGTCCGGGAAATCTTCGTGCTGCTCGATGAGTTCCAGAATGGTCATTTCATCCTCAATGGACATGGCCGTTTGGTGCGGCTTGAGCAAGTTCAACGCCTGCTCAACCTGTTTCTTACCCTCCGCATCTTCGGGCATGCGAATAACGACGGTGGTGTACTTGCTCATAATGAATTCCTTTTCCTTGGTCAGTTGGTCAGCGTGGCTGATGCTTTGTCGCGGATGGCGGACAGGGCTTCTCTTGCCATGGTCAAGTTCACAAAGTTCTTCCAGCGATCAAACGTTGGCTTTGCTTGGCGCGCACCAAACTCGGGGCGCTCTGTGTCATAACCTGAAAAGCTGCACAGCAACCCATCGCACATTTGCACAATGTGGGGTCGCTTCAGAAAACGGAATTTAAAGCACGCTAAGCCGGTTGTAGCGGTCGCAGCGGCCTGAACTTGCCTGCGCCGATCTTGGCGCTGCTGCGCCAGAGGTAATCGCCGGTCAGGTTGATGTGTTCCCAGCCAAGGGGCGACAGGTACTGCAACTGGGTGTCATCGACGCTGTGGCCGTTGCCACGCAGCGCATGCGCCGCCCGCTCCAGATAGACCGTGTTCCACAACACGACGGCCGCCGTCACCAGGTTGAGGCCGCTGGCTCGGTAGCGCTGCTGCTCGAAGCTGCGGTCGCGGATTTCGCCCAGCCGATTGAAGAACACGGCGCGGGCCAGCGCGTTGCGCGCCTCGCCCTTGTTCAGCCCGGCATGCACGCGGCGGCGCAATTCGACGCTTTGCAGCCAGTCCAGGATGAACAGCGTGCGCTCGATCCGACCCAATTCGCGCAACGCGACGGCCAGGCCGTTCTGGCGCGGGTAGCTGCCGAGCTTCCTGAGCATCAGCGAGGCCGTCACCGTGCCCTGCTTGATCGAGGTGGCCAGCCGCAGGATTTCATCCCAATGGGCGCGGACGTGCTTGATGTTGAGCGTGCCGCCGATCATCGGCTTGAGCGCGTCATAGGTGGCATCGCCCTTCGGGATGTAGAGTTTGATGTCGCCCAGGTCGCGGATACGCGGCGCGAAACGAAAGCCCAGCAGGTGCATCAGCGCGAAGACATGATCGGTGAAGCCCGCCGTGTCGGTGTAGTGCTCCTCGATGCGCAGGTCGGATTCGTGGTACAGCAGGCCATCGAGCACATAGGTCGAGTCGCGCACGCCGACGTTCACGACCTTGGTGTGAAACGGCGCGTACTGGTCGGAGATATGGGTGTAAAAAGTCCGCCCTGGACTGCTGCCATATTTCGGGTTGATGTGGCCAGTACTCTCGGCCCTGCTGCCGGTTCGGAAATTCTGGCCGTCCGACGATGATGTGGTGCCGTCGCCCCAGTGCTCGGCGAAGGGATGCCGAAATTGGGCGTTCACCAATTCAGCCAACGCTGTCGAATAGGTTTCGTCGCGGGTATGCCAGGCTTGCAGCCAAGCGAGCTTGGCGTAGGTCGTGCCGGGGCAGGACTCGGCCATCTTGGTCAGACCCAGGTTGATCGCGTCGGCCAGGATCGTGGTCAACAGCAGATTCTTGTCCTTGGCCAGATCACCCGATTTCAGGTGCGCGAAGTGCCGGGTGAAGCCGGTCCATTCGTCCACCTCCAGCAGCAGTTCGGTGATCTTGACGTGCGGCAGGATCATCGCCGTCTGGTCGATCAGGGCCTGTGCGGTATCGGGCACCGCCGCATCGAGCGGCGTGATCTTCAAGCCCGATTCGGTGATGATGGCGTCCGGCAGCTCGTTCGCCAGCGCCATGCGGTTGACGGTGGCAAGCTGTGTTTCCAGCAGCGTCAGCCGGTCACGCAGGTACTGGTCGCAGTCGGTGGCCACGGCCAGCGGCAATTCGCTGGCCTGCTTGAGGCTGGCGAATTTCGCGGGCGGCACCAAGTAGTCCTCAAAGTCCTTGAACTGGCGCGACCCCTGCACCCAGATATCGCCGGAGCGCAACGCGTTCTTCATTTCCGAAAGCGCGCACAGTTCGTAGTAGCGCCGGTCGATGCCGGTGTCGGTCATCACCAGCTTCTGCCAGCGCGGCTTGATGAAGTCTGTTGGTGCGTCGGCGGGCACCTTGCGGGCGTTGTCGCTGTTCATGCCGCGCAGCACCTCGATGGCCTCCAGCACGTCCTTGGCGGCGGGCGCAGCCCGCAGCTTGAGCACGGCTAGGAATTCCGGCGCGTAGCGGCGCAAGGTGGCGTAGCTCTCGCCGATGCGATGCAGGAAATCGAAGTCCTCGGGCTGCGCGAGCTTCTGCGCCTCGGTGACACTCTCGGCGAAGGCATCCCAGGACATGACGGCTTCGATAGCGGCGAATGGATCGCGGCCTGTTTGCTTGGCCTCCAGCAGGGCTTGGCCGATGCGGCCGAACAATCGCACCTTGGCGTTGATCGCCTTGCCGGATGCCTGGAACTGCTGCTGATGCTTGTTCTTGGCGGCATTGAACAGCTTGCCCAGGATGCGGTCGTGCAGGTCGATGATTTCGTCGGTGACGGTGGCCATGCCCTCGATGGCGAGCGCCACCAGGGTTGCGTAGCGCCGTTGCGGCTCGAATTTGGCGAGGTCGGCGGGCGTCATCTGGCCACCCTCGCGGGCGATCTTGAGTAGCCGGTTCTGGTGCACCGACCGCTCGATGCCGGAAGGCAGGTCGAGCGCCTGCCACGCCTTGAGGCGTTCAATGTGTTCGAGCATGTGCCGCGAGTTCGGCTTGACGGGCGACTGGCGCAGCCAGGCCAGCCAAGTCGTCTTGCCGTTGTCCCGGCGATTGAGCAGATCGTCGAGGCGACGGCGATGCGCGTCCGACAGCGGTTCGGCCAAGGAATCGTAGATGCGCCGGTTGGCGCGGGTGATGGCCTCGGCGCAGACGCGCTCGATGACATCGGAAGATGGCAGCAGCACGCTCCTGTAGCGAAGGTTCTGAACCAACTCCGTCGCCAGCACAATGCCCTTGTCCGTTTGCCACGCCAACTCGGCCAAGCTATGGACAGCGGCCCGATAGTGGCTGAGCGTGGTGAAGGGGCGAAAGCCGAATGTCGTTTGCAATTCGACCAGGTGCTCACGCCGGGTCTGCGCTCGCTGTCCATACTCGTCCCAGCTTTCGATGCAGCCCCTGAGCTGGTCTGCAACCAGTTTCAACAATGGTGGAAACGGTGGCGCATCGACACCCAGGATGATTCCGGGATGACGCATGTAGCAGAGCAGCACGGCGAAGCCCAAGCGGTTGGCTGGGCCGCGCCGCTGCCGGATGATGGCGAGGTCGGATTCGTTGAACGTGTAGTGGCGGATCAACTCATCCTTGGTGTCCGGCAACGCCAGCAGGCTTTCCCGCTCGGCGGCGGACAGGATTGAACGGCGGGGCATACAGTCTCCTTCTTCTTGAAAACGTAGGTTTGTGACAAACCCGCCGACAGGCCGCGCGCGACACAGCAAATCAAGGCATTGCGGTTCTCGAAAATAGTTCTTGAATGGCTATTCTCGACCCCTTAGCATTGCAACGAGTTTCGATAAGAAAGGATACCCATGCGACCGTCCGTTGTGCTCGACATGAAACGAAGTGCAGTGCGCGAAGCAGTAAGCCGTTTTCGCACGGCGAACCCGCGCGTCTTCGGATCGGTGCTGCATGGTACTGACCGCGATGGCAGCGACCTCGATCTACTGGTCGATGCGCTGCCGGGTGCCACGTTGTTGGACTTGGGCGATCTGCAAGACGACCTGGAATCCTTGCTTGGCGTTCACGTCGATTTGCTGACGCCCGGCGATCTGCCGCCGAAGTTTCGAGCCAAGGTACTCGCGGAAGCGCAATCGGTATGAGCGAGAACCACCGACTGCCCGACTACCTCGATCACATCCAGCAGGCAGCAACCGATGCGTGCAGCTTCGTGGAAGGGCTGGCCAAAGACGACTTTCTGGCCGACAAGCGCACCCAGCAGGCTGTCATTATGAGCCTGATCATCATCGGTGAGGCCGCTACGAAAGTGATGGAGGGCTACGCCGGCTTTATCCAGGCGCACCCCAATGTGCCGTGGCGCAGCATGCGCAACATGCGTAATCGCATGGCCCACGGCTATTTCGCCATCAATCTCGATGTGGTGTGGGAGACGGTACAAGAATGGCTGCCGGCGTTGCTGAAACAACTGCCTGCCGTGCGCCAGGACGCCGACGATGAAGCCCTTCACAGCGAAGTCAGCCCACGTCTGCAAGACAAGCCATGCTGATCGGCTACGCGCGCGTATCGACGCAGGATCAGAACCTTGACTTACAACGGGAAGCCCTGACCAAAGCCGGATGTCAGAAGGTCTTTGAAGACAAGGTGAGCGGCACGCGCGCTGACCGCCCCGGCTTGACCAAGGCGCTGGATATGCTGCGCGAAGGCGACACTCTGGTGGTCTGGAAGTTGGATCGCCTGGGGCGTAGCGTCAAGCAACTGGTCGATCTGGTGGGCGAGTTGCACACGCAAAGCGTCCAGTTCAAAAGTCTGACCGACGCCATCGACACCGGCACGCCGTCTGGCCGGTTCTTTTTCCACGTCATGGCCAGCCTCGCCGAAATGGAACGCGAACTGATCGTCGAGCGCACCCGCGCCGGACTGGCTGTCGCCAGGCAGCTGGGCCGCAAGGGTGGTCGCAAGCCCAAGATGACCGACAGCAAGATTGAGTCCGCCAAAAAACTGCTGGCCAGCGGCGTGCCCCCCAAAGACGTGGCCAAGGACCTCGGTGTATCGATCCCGACCTTGTACCGCTGGGTGCCCGCTTCGGCACACGCTTAGCCTACTTGTCGCGCTATTTTCCGAGATGCTCACTGAATCTGGAGGTAATAATTAATGGATAGCTCTTCCTGTCGTGAGCCAGACTCACAAAACCGCTGGACGCTGCTGTGTGTCGATGATGAGCCAGGGGTTCTCTCCGCGCTGCGTCGGGTCTTTCGTTGCGACGGTTACAACGTATTGCTTGCCAGCAGCGGCGCGGAAGGCTTGCAAATTCTGCAGCGCGAGTCGGTTGATCTCGTGATCTCCGACATGCGCATGCCCGTGATGGACGGTGCCGAGTTTTTGAAACAGGTACGCGCCTGTCATCCAGAAACGGCGCGTATCCTGCTCACGGGCTACGCCAGCCGTCAGGCCACGGAAAGCGCCATTCACGAGGGGGGAATTTATCGCTGCCTCGACAAACCGTGGAATGACGACGATCTCTTGAGCGTGGTGCGGCAAGCCTTGGAAAGCCGGTCGGAGGAACAAATGCGTAAGTTGCGACAGACGCCACAGAAACGCGATGCGCTATGATCGAAAACATTTCCGGATCGGCCGCTCTACACACTCATCCAACACTGTATACTGGCGTGCCATCGATTGATGAGGAACATGCCCAACTGTTCGCTCAGTTCGAAGCTTTGAGTACCCCTGTCCAAGCTTCTCTGGATTCAGCAATTTTTTCAGAAATCCTGAGCCAGTTAGGAAGTCAGATCAACACCCATTTCCATAACGAGGAACGTCTCTTTAAGTCGTTCGGCATGCCGGAAGGGGTCGTGTCCGGACATATTCAAGACCATGTCGCGATTCTTGAGCAATACGCCCAACTGAACATTGATCTGATGCACGGCAAGCGGCTTGACCATTCCGTCGTGCTCCAGATGATCAAGGGCTGGATCATCGGTCACGTGGTACGCCACGATCTGCTCATCAAAGATTACCGGCCAACGCGTTTCGTGCTCACCGACAGAACAATGCCGACGAACGACAGAGAGCCCGCTAGCTTGATTGGCCAGCGATCCGAAGAAGCCCGAACTCAAGAAAAAACCCCATGAAGATCAACCAACCCGTAACCAACGTGGAAACGCTTTTGCCTGAAGGCGAATTCATCTATTCGAGCACTGACCTCAAAGGGGTGATTGTCGAGGCCAATGAAGCCTTCGTCCGAATCAGCAACTTCACCCGGGACGAGATGATCGGTCAGTCCCACAACATGGTGCGCCACCCCGACATGCCGCCGGAAGCCTTTGCCGATTTATGGCGCGACCTCAAGGCTGGGCGCCCGTGGCGTGGCATCGTCAAGAACCGGCGCAAGGATGGCGGTTTTTATTGGGTCGTCGCCAACGTCTCTCCGGTGCGTGAGAACGGACAATTGATCGGTTATCAATCCGTTCGCGCCCGACCGACCCGCGAAGAAATCGCGGCGGCAGATGGTGCCTACAAGCGGATCAAAGGCGGGGATCACTCCATTCGCGTTGAACACGGCCGGGTAGTCAAGAACCGGCCGGCCTGGATTCTCAAATTGCTCTCGTTGCGCTCGCAGATGATCCTGGCCGGATTAGCGACCCTCCTGCCGGCTACCGAAGCCCTGAGTAGCCACCTCGGGGGGCCAACCTTCCCCGCTAGCGTCTCCCCGGTAGTGGCTATTGCATCCATCCTCTATGCCCTCTACTTCCTGCTCATTTACGGGCCGCTGACCACACGCGATCTGGACCGTACCGCGGCGTGGATGGAAGAGGTGCTATCGACCGGCGATCTGCGAAAACGCCTTAATCTTGAGCGCCGCGACGTGGTGGGCAGCATTGCCCGCAAGGCAGACAAGCTGACTTCATCGGTCCAGGCGACGATTCAAGGAATTGCCGACATCGCCCAGCAGGTTGCACTCGCCACCCAGGACGTCAACGCGGGGATGAAAATTTCGCATACGTCAGCGCAAAAGCAGAGCGAAGCTACCTCCTCGGCAGCAGCAGCCATTGAGCAGGTCACCGTGTCCATCGGTGAAGTGGCGGCTCACGCCAAGACGACCATGGAGACGGCAACCCATACCGGCGAGGTGTCGCGCCAAGGCACTCAAATCACGCGGGATGCCAGCAAAACCATTGAGTCCCTAGCCGATACCGTTCGCCAGTCGGCCGAGCAGGTGGAAGCCCTGGGACAACGCTCTGAGGAAATCAGCCGTGTCACGAGTGTTATTAAGGAAATTGCCGACCAGACCAACCTGCTGGCGCTCAATGCGGCCATTGAAGCCGCTCGCGCCGGAGAAACCGGGCGCGGCTTTGCCGTGGTGGCCGACGAAGTGCGCAAACTTGCCGAGCGAACCGCCAGAGCGACACAGGAAATCGGACAAATGACGCAGAGTATACAAAACGAAACCCAACACGCGGTCGACGGCATGCGTGCCGGGGCACAGCAAGTTGCCGAAGGCGTCCATCTGGTCAAAGGTACGGTGGAAGCTTTACGTCAGATTAATCTGGAGATGGCCAAGACAACCGAAATGGTCGGCGATATTTCACATGCTTCGCATGAACAACAATCCGCCATGATCGAGCTTGCCCAGAACGTGGAGCGGGTGGCCAACATGACGGAGCAGAACGTGGTGGCCGTCAACCAGACGAGCAATACGATTGACTACCTGAATTCTGTGGTCATCCGGATGCGCAAGGCTGTCACGCAATACGGGGTTTGATCGCGGACAAGTCCTATTAAAAGAGCCTTAAGGAAACTCTGCACAACTACCGTCATGCAGCGTGATTTGAGAAAATAGCGCCATTGTCATGGTGCCGACTAAACAGATGAAACGGATGAAGCAACTGAGCTTGGCCGAGACGGGTTTCCTGCCGAAGGCAGGGAAGCAAACCCGGAAGGCGGTGTTTCTGGCGGAGATGGAAACGGTAGTCCCGTGGTTCCGCCTAGAAGGGCTGATCGAGCCGTTCTACCCGAAGAAAGGGAACGGTCGTCCGCCGATGCCGCTGGGCACGATGCTGCGGATTCACTTCATGCAGCAATGGTTTGGCTACTCCGACCCGGCGATGGAAGAAGCCTTGCACGATGTGCCGCTGCTTCGCCTGTTTGCCGGGCTTGACGCTTTCGAAGACGTGATGCCGGACGAAAGCACCATTCTTCGCTTCCGGCACTTGCTGGAGAAACACGATCTGGCCGTTGCGATCTTTGCCGAAGTCAGTGCTGTTTTGTCGGAGAAAGGGCTGTCGATGAAACGTGGCACGGTCGTTGATGCGACGCTGATTGCGGCACCCAGTTCGACCAAGAACGAAGACAAGAAGCGTGATCCGGAGATGACGCAAACCAAGAAAGGCAACCAGTGGCACTTCGGGATGAAAGCGCATATCGGGGTTGATGCCGAGAGCGGCTTGATTCACACCGTGGAATGCACGACGGCCAAGGTAGCGGACATCACGATGATGGAAGCCTGCCTGCACGGGGAAGAGGAAATCGCCTTGGGGGATCGGGGCTATCACAAGACGAACCGGACGATAGAGCACTTCGCGAAGGAAGGCGACCTGTCCGTTCTGACGCCAACGAAAAAGCCGGCAGGTGGTGAGCTGACCGAGGAGCAGAAAGCATTCAACCGGATGCTGTCGGCAGTGCGGGCGATTGTTGAACACCCCTTCCGGGTGGTGAAGCGCCAGTTTGGTTTCGTGAAGGTTCGTTATCGCGGTCTGACGAAGAATGCCTGTCAGATCGTGACCCTGTTTGCGCTGGCCAATCTGTGGCTGGCCCGCAAGCGATTGTTGCCCTTGCTGGGCGAGGTGCGTCCGTGAAGCGGGAAATGCGGGGCGAAAACCCGGAGTTTCACGGACAACGGTCGAAAATCGCCTGTTTTGCATATTTTTTATGACAGCCAGTCATGAAATGACGGGTTGTTCAGAGAATCCTTAGCGTGCTTTAAATTCCGTTTTCTGAGACGACCCCTTATGTGAAGCTTTCCATAAGGCCGAGATCTGGCCTCATGCTATTGGCAAAAGACCTGTGATCGGCCAAAGCGGCCGGTGGGCAGTTCAATGGAAAATGGCTGCTTCTGAAAACTAAGCAGCCATTCGTATCTGGATAAACGGACCGAACACGCTTCGGTCTCTAGCTAGTTCCGCTTCGTGCCCATTGCGGCCGGTCGATCAATAGGTACTCCAGTGGCTGCTAACAGAGTTGAACAGCCATCCAACGTGACGCCTTACCGGCAACAGTTCGGCCTGAACGGTCATTCGAGGAATGCCGCCTGTACGACCGCAGTTAACATTGAACCGGCCACTGACTGAACTATTTCCCCGGATAGCTGCTTTCATTGTTAGCCAATGAGTGCTGCGTGCCCATACCTGACCGTGGGCAGCTAAACAGTATCAGGCGGTAAACCCCATAGTCGTTTTTCCCTGATCGCCAGCGTGGTCATTCCGACAAAGATTATGTCGATCACCGTGAAGACAACGTATCTGAAGCTAGTAGAAAGCATCGCCGAGAAAATCGAGAAACCCATTGAGCACGGCAAACGGCAAGACCAAGGTGTTGATGGGGATCAGGTGGTCCCTCAGGAATGCGGATGTTTTCGTGAACATGTTGCCCCGGATTGGTTGGCAGATTTTGATTTATGCACGGCAAACCGGATTGTTGATGGCGTAAAACAAGGCTAATAAAAATGGCGAGGGGTTCGGAACCTCTTTCCCTGCATTGGCTAGCGCCCCTTGCTGAGGTCGGCTGTCACTTTCAGGAACATCGATTGGTATTCGCGGATCGCCTTGTCCGACAAATCTGTGGCTGCTTGCGGCGAACCCGGGCGATCTTCATCCACTCCATAAAGGATTCCGTGGCGCATCTTGCCGGAGCCTTTGATCGAATCGATGGCATAAAGCAGCGCCTTGTCACCAACCGAGCAGGACGAGAAGAAGGCCGCGCCTTGCGCTGTTTGAATCAAAACAGCTTTTTCCGGAATCGATTCGGCCGTAAGCTTCTCCTTGTCCTTGCAGGTCGTTTCGCGGAAGGTTTTCAGCATGAGGTCAGTTGTAAACGGTGGAGCCCAACGGCTCAAGCTGCTATCTGTTTTTCATAATATTGTTGCATGAACGCAGCAGGTGACAGATAGCCAAGGCGAGCCTGCTTGCGAATCCGGTTGTAGAAGATTTCGATGTACTCGGTGATTTCCCGTTTGGCAACGCCGCGTGTTGCGAAGTGACGATGATGGATCAACTCGTTTTTCAGTAACCCCCAGCAGCTTTCCATCGGCGCGTTATCCCAGCAATTGCCTTTGCGGCTCATGGAAACCTGCATGCCAAACTGGTGCAACAATCGCTGGTAAGCGTAGGCGCAATATTGGCTACCGCGGTCAGAATGATGAACAAGTCCTCTTTCTGGACGTCTGGCAGCAACTGCTCGGAAGAGGGCCTGCATCACCAAATTCTGCGTCATCCGTTCATCAAGGGCATAGCCGACCAGTTCGCCGTTAAACAGGTCCTTGATGCCTGCCAGGTAGA
>Ga0209066_10007809_pt1 | contig 10520 bp, 2 predicted proteins | sample All_14_2_FD_187198 | JGI IMG/M metagenome (GOLD analysis project Ga0209066, IMG submission 187198) | Freshwater microbial communities in response to fracking from Pennsylvania, USA - Allegheny Zone_MetaG_DW_15 (SPAdes) (version 2) ... | reverse complement strand
CGGAAGCATTCAGGATATTACAGACCGGAAGCATGCTGAAGAAGCTCTGCGCCAACGCCTGATGGAATTGGAAGCTTTGTATGATGTTTTATCCTCTTTGCGTACGGTGCAAACCTTTGATGAGGCTTTGCCCATCTTGATGGATCAAATGCTCGCTGCCATTGGCGCCGAAGCAGGGGCGATTTTATTGCATCATTCGCCCAGTGGAGAATTACGCAATGTTTGTGCAAGAGGATGGTTCGAAGATTTTAAAGATTTCCCCATCATGAAGGGTGTTGGCGTAGCCGGAACCGTTTTTGCCACAGGGCAACCTTATATGGCAGATGAATTCGTAAGAGACCCACTACCGCACGGATCTGTACGAGATAAGATACATCCAGGTTGGGGGGGCGCTTGCATCCCTATTCGGGCAGTCTCTGAAATTGTAGGTGTACTCTTTGTCTCCATTCAGTTACCCCGTCTGATCACCTCTGAACAAATGAAATTACTTGGTTCCCTTGCGGAAGTAGCTGGAGCTACTTTGCACCGTACCAGATTGTTTGATGAGACCGCACGACGCGCTCAGGAATTCGCATCACTTTATGAAACCAGCAATGCTCTATCCGCACAGACGGAATTGAATACCATGCTGGAAGTCATTGTGGCTAATGCTAAAAGATTACTTAATGGTGCTTCCAGTGGAATGTATTTGTTCACTCCAGATTCCAACGAACTTGAATTGACAATGAGTTCAGTTTCTTATTTGAAAATTGGTACTCGTTTAGCAATCGGAGAAGGAGTGGCAGGAGTTGTGGCGCAAACGCGTAAACCGCTGCGTATTGATGATTATTCGACTTGGGAAGGCAGATCTCGAAAATATGAAGGTATTCCCATTCACGCAGTGCTTGAAGTACCAATGCTTTATGGCGGGGAGTTGATCGGCGTTCTAACCGTGGATGAGATTGATAGCTCTGATCGCAAATTTACAGAGGCAGATGAGCGCCTGCTTTCGCTATTCGCTTCACAGGCGGCAGGTGCGATCCATTCCGCGCGCCTGAGAGATGAAGCCATCCATCGTCTTCAACATCTACAGGCTCTTCGCACAGTAGACAAGGCCATTACCTCCAGTTTGGATTTGGGTATTACGCTGAATATTTTGCTCAGTCATGTTCTCACACAATTGGATGTGCACGCCGCTTCTGTTCTTTTGCTTAACGTACACGAACAATCTTTGAAATACTCAGCAGGTCGAGGCTTCCGAACACACATGATCGAAGGTGCTGACGTGCACCTGAATGACGGCTTTGCAGGTCGTTGTGTTATGGAACGCAATATTGTTCAAGTATCAGATCCATCGCAGATCATTGATAATCCTCCCTTTGCTCGTTTATGGGCGGAAGAGGAATTCAAAAACTATATCTGCGTTCCCCTTATTGCAAAAGGGGAAGTCAAGGGCGTGATGGAGGTCTATCGCCGTTCGAAATTTATGCCCAGCAATGAATGGCTTGACTTTCTTGAAACCCTAGCAGGTCAGGCGGCCATCACTATTGATAACACTCAAATGTTCGATAACGTTCAGCGAGCAAATATGGAATTGGCTATTGCCTATGAAGCAACTATTGAAGGTTGGTCTCGTGCGCTGGATTTACGTGATAAAGAAACTGAAGGTCACACACAACGTGTCACAGAATTGACCATGGCGCTTGCAAAAGCTGTGGGTATAAAAGACAGCGAGCTTCAACATATTCGGCGCGGCGCACTTTTACATGATATTGGTAAGATGGGCATCTCTGACAGAATTCTCTTGAAAAAAGGAAAGCTAACCCCAAGAGAGTGGAGTGTGATGAGTACGCACCCAAAACTCGCATTTGAAATGCTTCAACCCATTGCTTACCTACGCAATGCATTGGATATTCCTTATGCCCATCATGAAAAATGGGATGGCACAGGTTATCCACGTGGGCTCAAAGGTGAGCAAATTCCACTCGTAGCACGCATCTTTGCGCTGGCAGATGTTTGGGACGCTCTCACAAGTTCACGCCCATATCGCAAAGCATGGACCAAAAAGAAAGCCCTCACTTATATTCGACAACAAAGCGGAAAACATTTCGACCCGCAGATCGTGGAAGTATTCCTAAAAATGATAAAAAATTCCAATAGCGAAACTCAGCTGTTTCTTGACAATATGGAACATAAGTTCTAAAATCCGTTGATGGAATCTATCTCAAAACAAACCTATCGTCGTTTCCTGCTCGCTTCGCAAGGACTTTGGCCTGGTCGCCGTTTCGAAGGGCCGCTCGGCGCTGAATCTGCTTTGCGCCAGATGCAGGCATTGCAGCTCGACCCATTGGTTATGGTTGCACGCAGTCAGGATATTGCCATGTATGGTCGTGTGTTGAATTACAAACCCGATCATCTTTATAAAATGGCATATGAAAAACGCAGAGCCTTCGATTATGGCGGTTGGTTGATGATGTACCCTATGAGTGATTTTCCATACTGGCGTTTGCATATGAAACATCGTCAGGCCAGGGGATTGAACTATGAGTCTTTCACACATCCACCGAAGGATTTATTGAAATTTGTTCTTAATGAATTACGGGAACGAGGCCCACTGGGAAATAGGGATTTTGAGGGAACAAAAGTAAAGGCATGGAGTTATCGTGGGCGCAAGGAAACATCCATTGCCCTCTTTTACCTGTGGTTAACCGGTGAAGTAATGATCTCTAACCGCAAAGGTTTTGATCGCATCTATGATCTGCGGGAACGAGTGGTGCCACCTGAGTTTGATTATGCGGCAACAGAAGAGGAAACGATAGAATTTATGAGCAAAAAGATCATCGCTTTTTTGGGGATGATCCGTGAGAATCGTTTGGGGACTGAGCTTTCCTATTACATTCACAGAGAGGTTTCCCGGGAGAATGCGAAACGCCTTGTTCATCAGCTTATTGAGAAGGGTGCTGTTTCGCGAGTGGGGGTGGAGGGCTCAAAGGATGGATTCCTCATCTTAAACAGCGACCAGCCCCACCTGTTTGACTTGGAGGCGGGGCGTCTCCCGAAGGTGTGGAAACCCAAAGGCCCGACCACTGCTGAAGAGGTCACCTTCCTCGCCCCGTTGGAAATTGTCAGTGCAAGAGGTCGTGCTAAAAAAGTTTTCGATTTTGAATATTTGTGGGAGGTGTACAAGCCTGCCCACTTACGCCGCTGGGGATATTACACCCTGCCGATTTTATACGGGGACGACCTCGTGGCGCGCCTGGATCCGAAATTGGATCGTACAACGAACAAATTGCAAATCCTCGGCTTTTGGCTGGAAGACGATGCCCCGAAGGATGAAGCTTTTGCAAATGCGCTTGCCAATGGGTTGAAACGATTCGCCGATATGATCGGGGCGGAAAAGATCGATCTGGGTGGAATCAAGCCTGTGAAGTTACGTTCATACCTGAAAACAAAAATAAAACTTTAAGAAAACTCCTGCTCAACTTTAAAGCTAAGAAGATGAATGTGAGTATTGAACATATACGGGCAAATAATTAAAAATAAAGCTGGATCGAGCATTCAGCCTTATGCATAACCTTATAATTCATCTCAATGAAGAATCTCTAGATTTGGATTTGCCCAACGTACCGCCCAACAGAATTGATGTAGATTGTCTTTTGTTCTTGTACCTTATGGGTACAAGCATATATGAGTAATTAATTCAGATAAAAAGAGCATATAACATTAGGCAGGATATTGAGATTGGAAGCAAATGCTTGACTTGAGTGGGAAGTCAATATATATTATCTACAGACTCGCCAGGCAAGTTTGCTTTTGTAAAACTATTTTTTTAGTAATTATTCTTCATTAGTGCGGCGGGTAAATATAATGATTTCGGTTCGTCAAAATCAGTCGGGGGCTGAAATTATTTGCTATGCCATTTTTGGCATGGCAATTTAGACGTATCCGAGAGGATGACTCTGATGGGTGCAAAAAAATCCCCCAAGGCAATAATGGGTTCGGTGCAAGATGCTCCAAGCCATAGTCGTGATCTTTTGCTGGCGCTAAGCCGTGTAGCGCAGTCTTTTCAACGTGCCCGGACTGCAGATGAGTTTTACCATGTGCTTGGTAATGAGATAAAGTCGCTTGGTGGAATGGTTACTTTGCTGACGGTTAATGAAGATCGCAGTTTGCTGACAGTGGCATACACCTCGTATGAGTCAAAGTTGCTACGAAATATTGAAAAAACCATGGGGATGTCGGCAACAGGTTACTCCTTTGCTGTTTCATCAAACACCCTATATTCCCGCAGGCTGGCCTCAGGTAATGCTGAATTTGTCCATTGGACAGAGGAGCACATTGCTGACGCGTTGCCAACACCCATTCGCCCAATGATTGGGAAACTCATGAAAGTTTTTAATATTACAGAGGGAATTCTTGCGCCTTTGCGTGTGGACAATGAAACGCTGGGACTGATAATGATCAGTGGATTATTTTTGAATGAAGATGATGTGTCTGTAATAGATTCTTTCGCAGGGCAGACGGCGGCTGGTTTGCAAAATATTCGTTTGATGCAGAAGTTACAGGATGAATTGGTTGTACGCGGTCAGGTTGAGGAGGCCCTTAATCACAATCGTAATCTGGTATTGGCGCTTAGCCGTGCGGCACAGTCCATTCAGCGGGTGCATACGGCAGAAGAGATTTACCGTGTCGTAGGCGATCAGATTAAATCACTGGGGGGGGAAGTTACTTTGCTCATGCTTGATGAAGCCCGCCAGTCACTCACTGCTACTTACATATCTTATGACCTGGCGATTCTCCGAAAGATCGAAAAATTGACGGGTAGTTCGGCTATCGGATATCGTATTGTGTTTTCACCGGATAGCATCTATGCGCGTAATATCGCTGCAAATAAGGCGGAGTATGTTCATTCAGCAAAGGAGCACTTCTATGATGCTTTCCCGATGGGACTTCGTCGAATAGCTGAACAGCTTATCCATATTCTGAAAGTTGAACAGGGCATCCTTGCACCTTTACATGTGGAAGGCGAAGTCCTTGGTTTGATGATGGTGAGCGGGTTGGGTCTAAATGAAGGCGATGTGCCTGCCATGGAATCTTTTGCTGGACAGATCGCGGCTGGTTTAAAAAACGTACGTTTGATGCAGAAGTTGCAGGATGAATTGGTTGTGCGTAGCCATGTGGAAGAGTCCCTTAATCATAACCGTGACCTTCTTTTAGCGCTTAGCCGGGCTGCCCAAGCGATTCAGTTAGTACGTGAGCCTGAAGATATCTATCGGGTGGTTGGGGAACAAATTCAAGCCCTTGGGTTTGAGGCGACCATTCTCATGTTTGGAGATGACCATCGGCGTCTTTATTATCGATATACAACACTGCCTGAGAATTTAATTCGTGCTGCTGAGAAAATAGCAGGGGTAAAAGCGCAATCTTATAACTGGTCGATCTCGCCTGATAGTATCTATGACAAGGTCATTAAAGAAGGCAAAGCGGAATATATTTCCTCAGCGGTGGAACTTTTTGCCGAGGTTCTTCCTTCTTTTCTACATGCTATGGCTGGAACATTGATACAGATTCTAAAAGCTGGCCACGGTATCCTTGCACCCTTGCATGTGGGTGAAGAATCTTTCGGCGTATTAATTGTTTTTGGTAGTGATACCCTAAGTAAGGAAGACTTGCCTGCGATAGATTCTTTCGCCGGGCAGGTTTCGGTTAGCTTGCGTAATGCACGATTGGCGCAGCAGGTGGAAAGTGAACTCAAAGTGCGCAATCAGGCCGAGGCGGCGTTAAGAGCAAGCGAAGCAAAGATTCACGCTTTGATGGATGCAATTCCTGACATGATGTTTATGCTGGATCATGAGGGAAAATTTCTTGATTACCATGCAACCAAAGGAAGATCGTTGTATGTCCCCCCCGAGGTTTTTTTAGGGAAAAATATCCGTGATGTGATGCCGTCTTTAATGGTTGAAATCTATATTGCCAAATTTGAGCGGGCTGTACAAAGTGGAGAAAGCCAATTATTTGAATATGCACTCGAACAGGGAGATAAACGGCAATTTTTTGAAGCCCATATTGTGGTTTATCAAAACAATCAAGTTTTATGTGTTGTCCGCGATATTACACAGCGTAAAGAGGCTGAAGAGACGGTCAGACAGACAGAGAAACATTTCAAGGCGTTGATTGAGAATGCCACGGATGGCATTGCTCTAGTAGGTTTAAATGGTAAGACCGTGTATGCGAGTCCATCTGCGCGTAATATGTTCAAGTATACCGATGGAGAAGACATTAACGATAATCCGGTGGAGTTTGTCCATCCGGATGATATTAGGATTGTTTTGCAAGCATTGAATGATTTAATTCAGGATCCTGCGTATGTTCCTGTAATTGAATACCGTTATAAGCATAAGGATGATACCTATCATTGGGTGGAAAGCACGTTTAGTAATCTTTTGGCTGAGCCGAGCGTACAGGCAGTAGTCATTAATTTTCGAGATATTACTGAACGTAAGAATATTGAAAAGGCATTATATGAAAGTGAAAAATATTATCGAGCACTGATCGAAAATGCAACGGATGGCATTTTTGTCATTAATGCGGATGGAACAATTCGCTACGAAAGCCCTTCGGTCACACGTATGTTGGGGTATGCCCGGGACGGGCTGATTGGGACGAGCGCATTCGATCTGATCCATCCTGATGATCTTGAGAGAGTTTCAGGTGCATTTTTACAGGGACTGAACCTTCCTGGGTTTGTACACCGCGGCGAATATCGCCTGCATCACCACAACGGAGAGTGGCGTTATTTTGAGATTGTCAGTCACTATTTGATTGAAGACTCTGTGATCAGTGGGATTATTGTTAATGGGCGCGATATTACGGAACGTAAACTTGCAGAGGATGCGTTGCGGGAGAGCGAACGAAAATTCCACAGTGTTATTTCTGAATCGGCAGATGGGATAATTCTTTCTGACGAATTAGGACGAATTATTGAGTTTAATGACGCCATTGAACAAATTACTGGACAATCGCGTGATACGGTGTTGGGACAATTTTTGTGGGATTTTCAATTTCAAGTTGTTCCTGAGTTTATGCGAACAGATGAACATTATGTGAGGGTGAAAGAAGCAGTTCAAAAGGTGTTGGAGACTGGTGAGTCATTGTTCCACAATAGGATATTGGAATCGCCTTTTCAGTCCGCAGATGGCTCCTTGGGATTTATTCAGCAGCGGTTGTTTTCCATCCGTACTGAAAAAGGCTGGCGCTTGGGGAGTATTTCAAGAGATATTACGCAGCAAAAACAGGCAAACGAAACCTTACGCCGCCAATACGAAAATTTACACAGCCTGTATCAGATGACGGCTACATTAAGCCAGAGCATGATCATTGAGGAGGTTTACGATGCCGCGTTAGACAGCCTGCAGAATACTCTTTCTGTTGACCGTGTTTCCATCCTTCTTTTTGATGAGGGTGGGGTCATGCGTTTTAAAGCTTGGCGTGGTTTGTCAGATGCTTATCGAAAGGCCGCAGAAGGACATTCGCCATGGAAAGAGGATGCACAAGACCCTCAGCCTGTTCTTGTAGCAGATGCAATGGCAGACTCCAGTTTGGCTGCTCTCCATTCCCTGTTTTTGGAAGAGGGAATTGGTGCATTAGGATTTATTCCTCTTGTCCATCAAGGCAGGTTGTTAGGCAAATTCATGATCTACTTCAATACCACGCATAACTTCAGTACCGAGGAAATTCAGCTTGCTGAAACTATTGCACGTCACGTCGCGCTTGCTATTTTCCGAAAGCGGGCTGATGAAGCGTTGCGGACAAGCGAGGAACGCTACCGCATTCTGTATGAAGATAACCCTTCCATGTATTTCACCGCGGATACCAATGGAACCATTCTCTCAGTTAATAAATTTGTTTTTGAACAGCTAGGGTTCTCGAAGGAAGAATTAACGGGACAGTCTGTATTGAGCGTTTTCCACCCGAATGATCGGGAATACGTCCGCCAAAAATTTGTGGCTTGTCTGCAACAGCCGGATCAGGCAATACAAATTGAAGCACAAAAGGTGCGGAAAGATGGGACGGTCTTGTGGGTGCGAGAATCTGCCCGCGCTGTGCATAATCTTAGTGGTCAGATGGTTGTTTTGCTTATTTGTGATGATATTACAGAGCGCAAACAGGCACAGGAAGCTTTGGCTGCCTCTTTGGCTGAAATGCATGCCCTCTTTGCGTCGATGCAAGATGCTGTTCTTGTTATTGACCGGGATGGGACCTATCAAAAAGTGGCACCCACCAATTCAAATAAGCGCTATCTTCAACCTGAAGACGTGGTCGGTAAAAAACTGACAGATTTCTTTCCTGCCGATGTGGTGAAGAGATTCCTTGGCGTGATACAGCAAGTGTTGGAAACGCAAAAAACGGTGCAAGTCGAATATAAACTTGAAGTCAAAGGACAATCTCCCTGGTTTGAGTCATCTGTCTCGCCTATGGATGCAAATAGCACGATCTGGGTGGCGCGAGATATTAGCGAACGTAAACAGGTGGAAGCAAAACTGCATTTGCAGAGCGCTGCATTGGAGGCTGCCGCCAATACCATTCTCATTACCGATCATAAAGGAATTATTCAGTGGGCAAATTCGTCCTTTGGTAGCTTAACTGGTTTTGATCCAAAGGAAGCAATTGGGAAAAACCCAGGTCTATTAACGAAATCCGGGAAACATGATCGGGAGTTTTATAAGGATCTATGGGATACGATCCTTTCTGGAAAGATTTGGCATAACGAATTGATTAACCGTCGCAAAGATGGCAGCCTTTACTTTGAGGAAATGACCATTACACCATTGCGAAATTTTGAAGGTGAGATCAGTCACTTTATTGCTGTCAAACAGGATATTACTGAGCGCAAGCAGGTGGAAGAAGCGCTCATAAAATCTGAACAGCAATATCGAACGCTGTTTGAGAATATGCCAATTGGCCTGTACCGCACATCGGCAGATGGACGTATTCTGGATGCAAACATAGCGTTGATCAATATGTTTGCCTATCCGGATCGTTCCACTTTGTTGGCAATGAGAGCCGAAGACTTATATGCTGACCCGGAGTTGAATAATAAATTCAAGAGTGTAATTTCAGAAAAAGGTATGCTCTCTGCGTTTGAATCCGAGTTTCGCCGTTACGACCAACAAACATTCTGGGCGGAGGATTATGTTCATGTCATTAGAGATGAAGCTGGTACTCCCCTATATTTTGAGGGCAGCCTCATCAACATAACAGATCGTAGAAAGGCCGAGGACGATCTGCGTCAGGCAAATCAATCGCTTCAGCTTGCCCACTCGGAACTTCAGCAAATGTTCTTGCACGAGCAAGTATTGGCTCGTACAGATAGCCTAACCGGTCAGACCAATCGCCGTTACTTTTTCGAAATTGCCATGCGCGAATTTGATGTCAGTATTCGATACCATCGCCCGTTGACGATCATCTTGTTTGATATCGATGGATTCAAACATGTCAACGATACGTTTGGACATGCAATTGGCGACACCCTCCTGATTCAGGTTGCGCAGGCCACAGCAACGCAAGTGCGGAGCGTGGATGTGCTGGCGCGTTATGGTGGAGATGAGTTCATTATCTTGCTGCCTGAAACTAATGCGGAGCAAGCGTTTCTGATTGCGGAACGAGTTCGTGAGAGTGTGGCAATAACACGCATGGAGACTGAAAACAGTCCATTTGTGGTTACTCTTAGTGTCGGTGTTGCGGAGATTGTCTATGAACCTTATGATATGTCGATTGAAGATGTGATTCGTCGTGCGGATGAAGCTTTGTATAAGGCGAAGAAAAACGGTCGCAATCATACCGTCATCTATACAAAATTCTAGTGATTGTATTATGTGGAAGATAACAAGGAAATATGATCATTGATATCAAAGCTCCAGGTTGAAACTTTACTCTGGTATGATGTGAAACTATGAAACTAAATAATTCCATTACTGATGTGCGTGGTATCGAAGTTGGACACGCGCAAAATGAAGAGGCACTCACGGGGTGTACAGTCATTCTTTGTCGCAACGGCGCTGTTGCAGGTGTGGATGTGCGCGGTGGCGCACCGGGCACGCGTGAGACCGATCTACTGGATCCCGTAAATCTTGTTGATAAAGTCCATGCCATTGTCTTGGCTGGCGGCTCTGCTTTTGGCTTGGATGCTGCCAACGGCGTAATGCGCTATCTTGAAGAAAAGAACATTGGATTTAATACCGGCGTAGCAAGAGTACCGATCGTTCCTTCTGCAATTCTGTATGACTTGAACCTCGGTCGGGCGAACGTTCGGCCTGATTCAGCCATGGGAGCATTAGCTGCCGCCTCGGCAGTTTCTACTCCTCCTGCCGAAGGAAATGTTGGCGCAGGGACAGGTGCATCTGTTGGCAAAATGTTTGGTCCTGCACTTGCTATGAAATCAGGCATAGGGAACGCAAGCATGGATATCGGCGGGGGAGTAGTGGTCGGTGCCATCGTGGCGGTGAATGCCTGGGGTGATGTGATCAGCCCCGATACGGGAG
>Ga0209066_10007808_pt1 | contig 10520 bp, 9 predicted proteins | sample All_14_2_FD_187198 | JGI IMG/M metagenome (GOLD analysis project Ga0209066, IMG submission 187198) | Freshwater microbial communities in response to fracking from Pennsylvania, USA - Allegheny Zone_MetaG_DW_15 (SPAdes) (version 2) ... | reverse complement strand
ACGTCTTCGCGGCTGATGCCGTACTTTTTGGCCAGGTTTTCGGCGGTCTGGATCATGTTGATGCCGGCTGCCGGGTCTTTCAGCGCTTCCCACATGTAATCTTTGAAGCCCACGGGTGCGCCCAGCTTGAAGCCGGTGCGGTGCTCGAAGGCGCAGATGGGGTTGCGCGTCATGTTTTCGGTGCCCACCACCAGCGCGGCCTCGCAAGCCCCGCCCTGAATGTGCTCGCCCGCCTGGCGGAACAGCTCGAAACCCGTGCCGCAGATGCGCTGGGCCATGATGGCGGGCACTTCCACGGGCACGCCCGAGTACAGGCCAATGTGGCGCGGCAAGAAGAACTGGTCAAAGTCGCCAGGGGCCATGTTGCCCGTGACCACCGAACCGATGTGCTCGCCCGGCACGCCGTTTCGCGCCAGCACTTCGCGGCCCACTTTGATGCCCAAGTCGGTGGGGGAAATGTGACCCAGCGCGCCGCAGTAGTCCACCATGGGGGTGCGCACGCCGTCAAGCATCCACACGTCGTCGAAAGAAGAAAAGAAACCGGTGTTGGCCATGGTTTGCCTTTGAAAAATGAGGGAACGGAGCGGGGGTTCAGACCACGCTGGGTTTGAGGATGTGGTGCAGCCCGTCGCTGTGCAGCTTCTCCACGGTGTCGGCCCGGTGGGCCAGCACGGCGCGCTGGTTGATGGAGCCTTTGTCAGTCACCTCGCCACGGTCAATGGTGGGCGGGTCGGCCAGCAGACACAGCCTGGCGATGTGGGTGGCGCTGCCGGTGGCGGTTTTGGCCAGCGCATCCACCACGGTCTGGAAATGGGCCAGCACGGGGGCGCTTTCCAGCACATCGTGCAGTGAGGCCTCGGCGGGCAGTCCACTCAGGGAGCGCACGGCAGGCGTGGGGAACACCATGGCCCCGACTTCCTTCAGGTTGATGCCGGTCAGCACCACGTCCTGGATGTAAGGCGCACCAGCGGCAATGATCTTGCCGCGCAGCGGCCCCACGCTGACGAAGGTGCCGGTGGCGAGCTTGAAGTCTTCGGCAATGCGGCCATCGAACTTCAGGCCCTGGTGCACGTCGGTCTCGTCAATCCACTTGACCGCGTCGCCCGAGCAGAAAAAGCCTTCTTCGTCGAACGCATCGGCCGTCTCGGTGGGCGCACGCCAGTAACCTGGGGTGATGTTGGGCCCGCGGTAGCGCACCTCGGTTTTGCCTTCCATGTCCACCAGCTTGATGTCCATGCCGGGGGTGGGCACGCCCAGATCACCGGCTTTGACATTGGGACTGGTGACGAACAGGCCGAACGGGCCGGATTCGGTCATGCCCAGGCCGGAGGTCATGACGATGCGCTGACCGATCTCGGCCTCTTCGCTCTCGTACAGGCTGTCCCAGATGGGCTGGGACAACGCAGCCCCGGCGTAGAAGAACATCTTGACGCGCGACAGAAAGTTCTTGCGCAACGCACGGCCTTCGTCGGTGGGCGCCTTCATGGCATTGGCAATGGCCTCGAACCCGGTGGGCACGTTGAAGTACACCGTGGGGGCCACTTCGCGCAAGTTGCGCAACGTCTCGCCCACCAGGGCGGGCGTGGGTTTGCCGTCGTCGATGTAGAGCGTGCCGCCGTGGTACAGCACCATGCCGAAGTTGTGGTTGCCGCCGAAAGTGTGGTTCCAAGGCAGCCAATCGACCAGCACCAGCGGGTCTTCGGTCAGCACCGGCATGGACTGGGTCATTTGCTGCTGGTTGGCACACCACATGCGGTGGGTGTTGATGACGGCCTTGGGCAGTTTGGTCGAACCGGACGTGAACAGGAACTTCACGATGGTGTCAGGCCCGGTGGCCGCAATGGCGGCATCCACCGCCGGGGTTTCGGGCGTGGAGGCCAGGCCTGCGAAGGGTGTCACCTCGCGGCTGGCCATATCGCCATCGACCAGCACCACTTCCACATCGGAGCCCACGGCTGCAGCAATGGCTTTGCCGTAGCGCGCGGCATCGCTGGCAAACACCATGCCTGGCGTCACGGTGCGCAGAACGTGGCGCAGCTTGTCATAGTCGGTGCTGATGAGCGAATACGCGGGCGAGGTGGGCACAAAAGGCACACCCGCCAGCATGCAACCCATGGCCATCAGCGCGTGCTCGATGCTGTTTTCGCTCAGGATGACCACAGGACGCTCTGCGTTGAGGCCGCGGGCAATCAGGCCTTGCGCAATCGCACGGGCCTGCACCCAGCCTTGGCCATAGCTGACACGCTGCCAATCGCCTTTGAGCATTTGGCCACCGTCACCCGTCACAGTCTGGCGGCGTGCGATCCAGGTGCGGTCCGGCACCGTCGTCGCCCATTGGCGAAAGCGGTCGGTCAACCGCTCGGGATAGTCCTGCAGCGCCTGTTCGGCCTGCAGATAGTGGGTTCCCGTGGGACCGTCGCGCAGGCTGACCCGCGTGACGCCAAAGTGCAGCGGCCGAAAGGGCACCGGTTGTGTGGCCAGGCTCATGATGTCTCCTATCTCTTCTCTTTTGTGCAGCTCGGAACCCGGGAAATCAGGCCCGCTGGACTTTGGCAGCTTTGCCTTCCAGGAAGGCACGCACCCGCTCCTTGGCATCGGGGGCGGCCTGGGCAATGGCCGCCATCAATGCTTCGGTGAAAAAGCCCTGATCAGCCGGTTGCTCGGCGATGCGGGGCAGCGCGTGCATCAGCGCGTAATTGGTCAGAGGGGCGTTGCCCGCAATGCGCTGGGCCAATTCCATGGCCTTGCCAAAGGCTTCACCGGCTGGTACCAGGTACTGGGCGAAACCCACCCTGTCGCCATCCTCGGCGTTGTAGACGCGACCAGTCAGCATCATGTCGGTCATGCGCGCCACACCGATCAGCTTGGGGATGCGCACCGAACCGCCACCGCCGACAAAAATGCCGCGGCTGCCTTCAGGCAGTGCATAGAAGGTGCTGGCATCGGCCACGCGGATGTGGCAAGCGCTGGCCAACTCCAACCCACCCCCTACCACGGCGCCATGCAAAGCGGCGATCACGGGCACCGGTCCATGCTGCAGGGTCTCCAGGGCGGCGTGCCACATGCGGGAATGGTGCAAGCCTTGTCCGGCATCGCGCTCTTTCAGCTCCGACAGGTCCAGACCCGCACAGAAGTGCTCACCCTCGCCAGTCAGAACGGCCGCCCGGGCGGTGTCCGGCAGGCTGGAAAAGACGTCTCTCAACGCCAGGATCAGGCCATCACTGAGCGCGTTGCGCTTGTTCGGGCGGGTGAGACGAACCACGGCAACAGGGCCGTTCATCTCGATTTGAATGTCTTCGCAGGTTTTCATACAACTCCTCGTTTCAGGCAAATTATCGTTATGACAAATAACTAAAACAAGCTGAAAAAAGACCTTTTGCATCGGGGTTTACCCTGCGTGCACCTACCCACTCAATCCCAAACAAAACCCATCAACACCCGCTCGAGACCCAAAAAAAAGCCCGCCCTGAAATGATTCAGGGCGGGCTTTCGAGGGATGGGCGGATCGAGGATCAATGCACAGAGGCAAGCCCGAAAAGTGGAAAGACAGCGCTCTTCAACGCGCCAAAAATCCAATCTTCAGCAGAAAACAGGCGGGCAGGAAGAGACCCCCAGCCACGCGAACTGCGCGTCAGACGTAGCCGACCACACTGGGCGCGTGACGCAGGTGCAGCGCCAGCGCGAGCGCTTCCATCTGATTGCCATTGCGACTCAAAATGGTGTGCGCGAGAGGTAGGTATTCCGCCTCCTCAAACCGGGCGTGGGCCGTGTAAAGATCCACCAATTGCTGAACAGCCTGCGGATCCAGATCCGAGTCCTGACCTTTGGCCACACGCTTGAGGCCTGGCTCCATTTTTTTCCACCGCGACTCCAAATCTCGATGTTCGCGGGTCAGGCGCTCGGCCAAGGCCTTCACATGATTGCGCTCATCACCAGGCGTGGCCCCGTCCTGCACAGCAGGGAACAATTCACGCTCTTCTTCGGAGTGATGTTCAAAAATGGCTTCGTTGAAAAACGCGAGAGCGTGCTGGGCGATTTGCCGAGCTTGAGCGGCCGCATCAAGCAAACCGGGCAATCCCCGCAATTGATCGAGTTTGACCAGAATGCCCACATGGCACTGGGAAAAATCCTGAATGGGAGTGGAGGCTGGAGCTGTCGAGGTCATGTCTGTTGGCTGAGAATGGGTGCGTTCACGATCAAACGGCACAAAGCTTGAGTCTCTTCACTGGCAGCACCGGCACCATTGATACAAATCAACAATCCTGCTCAAGCTCCAGAAGGGGAAACCCGGTGTTGACGCCTTGAGGCAGGCGAGGCAGGTGCAACCCCGTCACACACACCCGACAAGACGAAACAGCGAGAAAATAGCCGCCCAAACAAAAAAACCTGCTTCATTTCTGAAGCAGGTTTTTGCGTGCCTGAAAGCAAATTTCTGGTAGGACGTGCAGGATTCGAACCTGCGACCAACGGATTAAAAGTCCGCTGCTCTACCAACTGAGCTAACGTCCCACTCTTCAGCAATCAAATTAACTTGCTTGCTGTGAAGCCTCAAATTATAGCGTCATTTTCAGCCGCTTTTTATTTTTCTGTCACGATCGTGATGTTTGCGCCAAGCGGGCGATGGCATTGAGCAAATGACCTGCAGCGACCAGCCCGAATGTGGCCGTGACTGTCACCACCGAACCATAGCCATGGCAGTTCAGGCTGCCATCTGAGGAGTCAGCGCCACCCACTTGGCAGGAAGCGTCGGGGGCTGCCACACTTTCGCGACTGAACACCGACGTGATGCCTATGCGTGCGTTGCGAGAGGCCCCGTGGTGCTTGCGCAGCCGGTAACGCAACTGCGCCAGCAAAGGGTCATGAGTCACCTCGGAAAGATCCGCCACGTCCACCCCTTGGGCCAAACGCTTGCCACCCGCAGCGCCCACGGCCACGTGGAGCTGTCGCTGGGCCAACGACCATGCGGCCAGTGCAGTTTTGGCACGCACTTGATCGCAGGCGTCCAACACGGCCAGATGAGTCCCCTCAATCGGCAGGCTGTTCAAAATATCGGTGAGGTTGTCGGGTGTGACGAAGTCCTCCACCAAATGGAGCTGGCAAGCGGGGTTGATGTCCCCAATGCGCTGCCGCATGGCTTCCACTTTCGCCAACCCCAACGTTTCCCCCAAAGCATGTATCTGGCGGTTGATATTGGACTCGGACACGTTATCCAAATCGACCAGCGTCAGGCGACCGACACCGGAGCGGGCCAGTGCTTCCGCAGCCCAGGATCCCACACCGCCAATGCCAACCACCATGACATGGGCATCGAAAATGGCCTGGGCACCTGCCGCCCCGTACAGCCGACGCAATCCGCCAAAGCGACGCTCGAAATCCGGTTGGCTCATGGCCGAGACCCCCTGAGAAGCCAACATGCGGACAAGACGATCATGAACACGGGGTCAGAGCCGTCAATCTCGCATGATCAGCCAAAGCTGAAAACGCAAACCACCCAATGCCCCCAACACAATGCCGATGACCGCAATCACGCTGGTCAGACTCAGCGTGGACAACCCTGACAGGCCCTGCCCCACCGTGCAACCCATGGCTGTGACGCCTCCCACCCCCATCAACACAGCACCAATCAGATGAAGCGCGGTATCTTGGGTATCCCGAAAGCCCTCCCAGTGGAAACTGCGGGTGGTCAACGCGTACACAAACGAACCAGCCACCACCCCCACCACGGATACGACCCCCGTGGTCAGGACTTTCGAGGTGTCACTGAAATGCACCAACCAATCCAACGCGTAGGCCATGGGCGCCGTGAAGGTCAGGGACTCCATCTGGCCGCTGTTGGTGGCCAAAAAGACCGCGTCCAGCGTCTCGGGATGCTCGGCCACAAAACCCAGATGCCCGGTGATCCACCACATGGCCACGACGCAAGCGCCGATCCCCGTACCAGCAAGCACGTGGTCCGCAGACCGGAATGCCGGGCTGGCCAGCGCCCAGACAAGCAAGCCACCGCCCAGCAAAACAGCCAACAGCAGCCCTGACTGCACATAAGACAGGCCAGTGACCTGAACCACCCACACAGGCAAACCTGCGCCCCCCACCATGTCAAAAGCCACCTTGTCCACCGTGCTCACCCGTAGCACAGCAGTCACCCCTTTGAGCGTGGCAAAGGCCGCAAACCCCATGACAAAAAACACGACCAAGGCTTTGAGGCTGCCCCCTCCAATCCGGACCAGCGTCTTGCTGCCACAACCCGAGGACAGCACCATACCGAAGCCAAAGAGCCCGCCCCCTGTGAGAGCAGACAGCCAGATGACACGTGAACTGGTGTAAAACGTTTTGGTGGCGTCGATCCACCCCAGCCAGGCCATGCCATGGAAGCCGAGCATGGCAACGCCCACGGCCATGCCCCACATGCGCATCCGAGTCCAGTCGCCCATGTTCACAATATCACTGACAGCACCCATGGTGCAGAAATGGGTTTTTTGGGCCACCCAGCCAAAAACCAGCGAAACCCCAAAAACGGCCCACAAGACCTGGGTATGCAAGTTGGCAAGTTCAGTCAACGACATGGCAATGATGGTGGTGGTGAAAAAAGCAAAAACCGCCGACAACCCGTGTCGGCGGCGGCACTCCCAGGCTCAGCGCAATCGGGTCAGCCTGTCTTTGGCAGTCGCAGCGGCCTCGGACTGAGGGAATGCCTTGATCAGGTCTTCCAGCGTGCGCCTGGCAGACTTGCTGTCCTTGAGCTCGATCTGGCAATTGGCGATGGCCAACCTGGCTTCAGGCGCCCTCATGTGATCAGGTGCCATTTGCAGCAGCCGACGGTATGCGTCAATGGCCTCTTTGTAGGCACCCAATGCGTATTGGGAATTGCCCAGCCAGAACAGCGCTGCGGGGTGATAGCCACTGTCTGGGTAACGCTTCAAAAAAGAAGAAAAACCCGCGGCAGCCGTGTCAAACGAAGCTTTGCGCACGGCGGCCATGGATTGTTCAAAGTCCGCCTTTTCCTCTGGCCGGACTTTGAAGTCCTGCCCATCCAGAGAAACCTTGAGAGGCTCCAGTTGCCTCAAACGCTCGTCGAAAGCCACCAACGCATCTTTTTGCTGTCTCTGCAAATCGGACAGATCGCGGGCCAACTGCTCGGCCTGCCCTCGCTGGCGCGCCTGATCCTGGCGCAAGCTTTCAATCTGATTGGCCATGTCAAGCAATGCACGGCGCGTGGGCGTGGCGGACTCATCGCTCAGACGGGTGAAGTCCTGGGTCATGCGATCCAAGCGGGCATCGGTTTGACGGCGCTGAAGCTCGACCTTGTCGCGCAAATCAATGATGGCCTTGCGGGCCTCGTCATCGCCAAACAGCTGAGCAGATGCCGGAGTGCTCCAGACCAGGGCGCAAGCCAGCAGCCCGGAACAGACCGCCCGTACCGGCCAAGGCATGCATGGCGATGCCAACGACTGGCTGGACTTCAAGTTGCAGCGCATGGTCAAACTCAGCGGTAGCTCAATTCCACACGGCGATTCTTGGCGTGCGCAGCGTCGTCAGAACCAGCAACTGCGGGTTTTTCCTTGCCAAAGCTTACCGCCTCCTGCTGCGCATCATTCACACCCATCACCGCCAGTGAGCGGCGAACGGCTTCTGCACGTTTCTGCCCCAGCGCCAAGTTGTATTCACGACCGCCACGTTCGTCCGTGTGTCCCTGCAGCGTCACGCGGCGCTTGGGGTCGGCCTTCAGAAATTTGGCGTGAGCCTCCAGAGTGGCCGTGAACTCAGAACGCACCATGTAACTGTCGTAGTCAAAATAAATGATACGAGCCACGCTGGCGGGGGGCTCGCCCGTGTTCTGCGAGTCCGCGCTCACCAGCGGGACAGCACGAGCATCAGCGGGCGTTCCAGCAGCGCCCGAAGTGCCGTTGGCAGCGGTATCCACTTGGGTGCCCGTGCGATCAGCAACAGGCGCTTCGTCCAGGTTCACACTGGAACCGCACCCACCGAGCAATGCCAGCACCAAGGCAGTGGCAGACAGAGAGACCAAAGAGTTGGTTTTTTTAAGGAAAGTCATGGGTATCAACACAGAAGTTAAAAAAATAGCAAAAAACTGAATCAGGATAAGCACTAAAGCAAAAAAGGGCCCCAATCTGGCTCGCGGATATCACCTTGACCACCAGACAGTCGAGTCTTGATGCGCCCATCCAGGGTGGTAGTCATCAGTGCCTCCCGCCCCTGGAGACGGGTGGCATACATGATCAGTTTGCCATTCGGGGAAAAACTGGGACTTTCGTCCGCCACGGTTTCGGTCAACGAAGTGACCGTTCCGCTGGCCAAATCCATGATCTGGAGCTTGTAGCCCCCTCCCACACGCGCCACATAGGCCAGCGAGCGGCCATCGGGACTGATGGCAGGGGAAGTGTTGTACCCCCCCGAAAAGGTCACCCGATCGGCCTGGCCGCCCTGGGCGCCCATGCGATAGATCTGAGGAGCGCCTCCTCGGTCACTGACAAAATAGATGTTCTTGCCAGCGACGTCCCACACAGGCTCGGTGTCAATGCTGCCCGATTGCGTCAAGCGGGTATGTGCGCCAGACGCCAGATCAATGCTGTACAGCTGGGAGCCCCCGTCCAAGGTCAAAGTCGCCAGCAAGGTCTTGCCATCGGGAGACCAAGCGGGCGCGCTGTTTGAACCCTTGAAGTTGGCCAGCAACCGGCGACGCCCTGTGGCAATTTCGTGCGAATAAATCACCGGTTTGCGGGACTCGAACGACACATAAGCCAGAAGACCACCACTGGGCGACCAAGCAGGCGAGATGATGGGTTCGGGACTGCCCAGCGCTGCTTGGGCATTTTCACCATCGGCATCGGCCACCCAGAGGCTGTAGCGGCTACTGGTTTTCGTGACGTAGGCAATGCGGGTCGAGAATATGCCTTTCTCCCCCGTGAGTTTTTCGTAGATGTAGTCGGCCATGCGATGGGCCGCCAACCGGAGGTCTGCGGCTGTCACGGGCAGGCTCATGCCTCCCAGATCCTGCACACGGATCACATCCCACACCCGAAAGCGCACATCGTACCGGCCATCGGCCAGACGGGACACACTGCCTGTAAGCAGCACATCGGCAGTGCGATCACGCCAGGGGGCCAGATCGGGACGAGACGTTTCGTCCAGCAACACGCCCACAACCGGGTTCACGTGGCGAAACTGACCACTGCGCTCCAAATCGGCCTTGACGATGGCGACCAGATCTTGGGGAAGTGCATCGGCCCCTTTGAAAGGAGCGATGGAAAAAGGCAACTGGGTCAGACCCACACCGGACACTTCCACGCGAAATTGGGCATGGGCGCCGGTCAGTGGCATTAAAGCAGCAGCACCTAGCAAGGTGCGCCTGGACAAGGACATTGGCATGAGCGGGTAGGGATTCGGTTCGGAAAAATACCGCCACGAACACAAGGCTGGGCAGCCGCTGATAATACCGGAGGCTGACGCCAGGCCCGGCGCCGGATAGACAGACAGGGATTCCGATGGTTCCCTGCAGGCAGTGAACCCCCAACAGTCCTCCCGAATTGACCACCACCCCTCCTCTTCTGCAACGCCTGCGCCGACTGTGGCCCTATTTCTCCCCAGCCAAGACAGGCATTGGGCTGGCTGGGCTGGCCACGCTGGTGGGAGCACTGACGGAGCCACTCATTCCCGCTCTGTTGAAGGCTCTGCTGGACAAAGGCTTTTCGGCTGGAGCGGTCCCTCTGTGGATGGTCCCCGCCGCATTGCTGGGTCTGTTTGGTTTGAGGGGCCTAGCGGGTTTCCTGGCCCAGTACGCACTGAGCTACACGGCAGCCACCGGCCTTCTGCACATGCGGCGCCACATGTTCGAAAGGCTGGCCAATGCCCACATGAAGCTTTTCCGGGAACAATCGGCCAGTGCACTTTCCAATACCCTGGTGTACGAAGTACAAACCGGCTCCACCATGCTGGTAGGCGCCTTTCTGACCCTGACCAAAGACAGCCTCACACTGCTGGCCTTGCTGGGCTACCTGTTCTTTCTGAACTGGAAGCTAACGATGATTGTCATCGTGATTTTTCCTGCGCTGATTCTCATCATGCGTGTGCTCTCCCAGCGGTTGTACCGATTGACGCAGTCGAGCCAGAAGGCCACTGATGAACTGGCCTATGTCGTGGAAGAGAATGTCTTGGCCCACCGCCTGATCCGCCTTCACGGTGCGCAGGACAGCCAGAGCCGGCGCTTCGACCACCTGAGCCATGGGCTGCGTCGCCTTGCGTTGAAGTCCACCATCGCATCGGCAGCCATGACACCCCTGACCCAGATGCTGGCTGCAGCGGCCCTCTCGGGAGTGATTGCCACGGCCCTGTGGCAAAGCAACACCAGCGGGGTGACGGTGGGTGGTTTTGTGTCTTTCGTAACGGCGATGCTGATGTTGATTGCCCCCATCAAACACCTGGCAGAGATCACAGGCCCCATCACCAGGGGAGTGGTGGCACTGGAACGGGGACTGGAATTGATCGACCAAGCACCCGAGCAG
>Ga0209066_10007807_pt1 | contig 10522 bp, 5 predicted proteins | sample All_14_2_FD_187198 | JGI IMG/M metagenome (GOLD analysis project Ga0209066, IMG submission 187198) | Freshwater microbial communities in response to fracking from Pennsylvania, USA - Allegheny Zone_MetaG_DW_15 (SPAdes) (version 2) ... | reverse complement strand
GGCATCATGCGCTTGCTGTCGCGTCAGTCCGCAGCTTCGCCTGCCGCTGCTACCGGCGCCGGAGATTGCAACATTGGCTGCAACATCATCGGCAGCCAGCCGCTACCCACCGCCAGCCGTTCGGCCTCGCTGGCAAGGTCGTTCTTCTTGAGCTTGAGTAGCCGCTCTGCATGCTCCGGCGCGAACACCTGCACCGCCTCGATGGCTTTGGCCTTCGACACATGAGCAAAGTAGCCGTCAGCGGTCGGCGTCCACCACGGGTGCATGTCGAGATTGACCGCTTGTGCCAGCGCGGCGGCGGGCTGCTCGTTCTCGCGCGAAGTTACCGCCCCCACGGTGGTCGCTACACACACCGCCAGCAGCGCCAATAATTCCTGCTGCGGCATTGCCAGCAACTCGGCAAACAGCATGTCAGCGTCTTGCGGCAGACGTTCTGCCCAAGCGTGCCGCACCTGTTTCAGGCCGACCAGCGCGGGCGAGTGCGCGATGTCCGGCGCATCCTTATCCAGCCCGTCCTGCGGCGAAGCGCTGATATTGACCGGTGAATGACTCAGGCGGTGACCATCGAATATCACGCGCAGCGCGAGGCAATGCACTACTGCCACCAGCGCGACTTGAGGATGGCGCGCGACTTCTGCTTGCAGCCCTGCTGTGCGATGTGCACTCAAGCGCCGCGCCAGCTTTTCTGAAATGTGCAGCGTGGTGGGTTCCTGCGTCTCGTCTTCCCCGTTGCCGTTCGCTTTCGCTGTCTGCCGTTCCTGTGCCTTCAATGCCTTGGCCTCGGTCTCGTGCATCAAGCCGCGATGGATGGCAATCGCGCCCGCGTGATCGACGGTCACGATAGCCCCGGCCTGCGTCAGCGTTTCAGGTGCAAACACCAGCAGCGATTGCTCGATGGCATCAAGTTCCGCACTGAGCTTGTCGCTTTCCTCATCAAGTGCCTGCGCTTCTGCTTCCTCGATGTCCTCGGCCTCGCTGCCATTGAGCCTATCCTCAATGGCTTGCTGCCGTGCTTCCAGTTTGGCGATGCGTTTGGCCTCGGTTTTGTTGGGCGGGCGGCGGTCACGACGTGCCCGCTCGAACCCATGCAGTTCCGCCGACGTAATGCGCGGCACCACTTCAACCCACGCCCAACCTTCTGCACGAACGCTGTCAGCCACACTGGCGAGCTTGTCCTGCGCCAAGGTGTCCAACAATGACGCATCCATCAGGAACCGCCCTCGCGTATCGTCCGCAAACAAGTCGCGCCGTATCCCACCGCCTGCCGCCTCGTAGGCGTCGATGCCGACGAAGCGCGCCAGCGCATCGCGCGCGCCGTCGATTTCGCGAGCAGTGAGATGTTCGCGCAAGGCCTGCGGGCTGCGTTGCCATTGCGGCGAGTCATAGAAGGCTTCCTCCTGCGCCGCGTGGTCGTCGGTAATGGCAAGTGCCATCAACTGATCGAGCGTCACAGCATCAGCCCGGTAATCCGCCAGCAGACGCGGCGAGACGTTAGCCAGCTTCAAACGTCGCTGCACTACTAAAGGCGTGACGCCGAAGTCAGCGGCGATGTCTTCGATGGGGCGGCCCTCGGCCACCAGTGCGGCGAAGGCCTCGAATTGTTCGCCTGGGTGCATGGCTTCGCGCTGAACGTTTTCAGTCAGGCTCACGGTAAGGGCCGAGGCATCCGGCACCAGCAGGCAAGGGACTTCATAGTCTTTCGCCAAGCGCCGCCGCTTCGCCAGCAACTTCAATGCGGTCAACCGCCGTTTGCCTGCAACCACTTCGTAATGTTCGCCATCGCTTGATGCAATGACAGTGAGGTTCTGCAACAAGCCGACACGGGCAATGCTCGATGCCAGTTCGGGAATCGACGTGCCGCCGCTCTTGCGCACGTTGCGCGCCGAAGGCCGCAACTGCGACAGCGAGATCAGCAACAACTCCTGCGCCGCCACCGCAGCCGCTTGCAGGGCATGGGTTTCTGAAAGGTTAACGGTATTCATGGTGATACTCCTGTTCTATGGAAAATGAAATAAAAAAACTGAAACAGAAAATCTCGCGGGTGATTCATGACTTTGGTATCTGCATGCGCGCCCTCCTGTGGTGGTTAAAAAAAGTCGACCGGATTCCAAGATTCGGAGCCCGCCGTTGATGTGGTTTTGTTCGCCGTAGTGACCGGGATTGGTTGCCTGGTTCGTCACGCATCGCCGTCTTTCCTGAGTTCATCGCCCGCGAACAACCGGGCCGGTGGGGACTGGCGGTCAAGGAGGAAGCGCAGGGAGTGGTGCGGCCCGCAGCGCAGCGAGGACACGGCCCTGCGCGCCTTGACGGACAGGCAGCGCCGGCTACGGTCGCGGGAAAAGCGATGAAGGAGAGGAAAGCCGGATGACCGGCATACGGCTGCAATGGACAAGAAAGGCGACAGACAAACACCTCGCGGCGAGCGCAACTCGCGGGCAGCAGGCACGCCTAACTGGGGAGAGCAAAGCGCGTAGCGCGCAATCGCCGCTGTGTGCTGGCCGATCTGGCGCAGCCTGTTCGGCGGGGCTTAGTGAGCAAAGGGGCGCCAAGCAACGCGCGGCGGGGTGGGCGTAAGCCGACCCCTGGAGTCCGCCGCCGTTGTCGCGCAGTTGATCACGCAGGCGCAGCAAAAAAGGGGGCGAAGCCCCCTCGCCTACAGCAAACCCCGTTCGGCAAAACTCAGGATGTCGCCACCGGCGACAATCAGGTGATCCAGCAGTTTTATGTCCACCAGCGCCAGCGCCGTTTTCAGCGCCTGCGTCAGCAGCTCGTCGGCGCGCGACGGCTCGGTCGCACCACTTGGATGGTTATGGACCAGGATCAACGCCGCCGCGTTGCGCACCAAGGCCTCCTTGACCACCTCGCGCGGATAGACCGATGTCTGGCTCACCGTGCCGCGAAACAATTCGACGTAGTCGATCAGACGATTCTGCACGTCGAGCGCCAGCACCGCGAACACTTCGTGCTCCAGCAGGCCCAGCTTGACCCGCAGGAAATCGCGCACCACCTCCGGCGAACTCAGCACTTCGCAATTGCGCATCTGTCCGGCCAGTACCCGCCGCGCGGCGGCCAGCACTTCGTCGGCATTGGCCGGACGGTAGTCGCCCGCGACATCGCGCACGAGCAGAGAAGAATCAGAAGAATGAGAAAATGTCGACATGATCGGCTCCGGTATCGGGCGGGATTGCCCGGAACCGGCGCAGCACGCCGCAGCGCAGCCGTCAGGGGTCGTAGACGGCCGCAGGACGCCAGCGTGCAAAGCACGCGCAGCCCTTGACGGCGAGAACGGCGTGATAAGGTGAAGGGAACAGCAAGACCGCTCCACCACGACACTTCCCGCTTTGCAAGCAAGCGTAGCGCGCAGGCGTCAGGGATCAATGCCGAACGGCCGCGACCTGGCGCGGGGCAACGCCCACGAGCCCGACGGCGGAACGCCGGACGCCCGATTGGGGTCTTGCAGCGGAACACGGCCTGCCCGCCTTTTCCCAATGTGCAAAAATCAGCCACGCCGCACCGCACTTGACACCGGGGCCGGACTTCTCATACCCTTACCTCGCCTCTACCCGTAAATGAAATGCGCCTAACCCGAAAAAACCGCCTTGTCACCGCGTTGTACACGCTGTTCAGCCTGCTGTTCATGCAGTTGGCTGTGTCGGCCTATGCGTGTTCGGGTGTGCCGTCGGGTGACATGGGTGGCAGCGTTCAATCCATGTCCGGCATGGATCAGAGCGGATGTCAAAAGTCGAATCAGGATCAGGGCAATCTGTGCAAGTCCCACTGCGAGAAATCCTCCCAGTCGGTTGATTCGGTGTCTCATGCAACGCCCGATGCGCCAGTATTGCCGCTGCTCACAGTCACTTCCCGGCTTGACGCTCATCTGCCGAGCGCTAGCAATCTACAAGGCGCCCTGTTCGCCGGTATTGCTGCCCCACCCCCTTCGCTACGCTTCAGCGTACTGCGTATTTGATCTTCCAGTAAGGCCTCGGTTCGTTGCGTCGTCATCGACGCAACGCCATTCGCTTTCACTGGGAGATTTTTCATGAAGTGGTTGCTCCGTGCGTATTCTTGCCGCACACCTGCGTTGACCGCCTTTTCGCGTCCATCGCGCCGTCTGCTGCTGGCAATGCTGTCAGGATGCCTGTTGACGTTTTCCGTCATGGCCTCCGACCTTAATTCATCGCTCACGTTGGATCAGGCTTTGCGCCTCGCCCAGGAGCGGTCGCGTCAACTCAAGGCGCAAGACGCGATGGCGTCCGCCGCCCGCGACATGGCAGTCGCGGCGGGACAACGGCCCGATCCGACGCTGAAGGCGGGGATCAACAACCTGCCCATTGACGGCCCGGATCGCTACAACGTCACGCGCGATTTCATGACCATGCGTTCGGTCGGCGTGGCGCAGGAATTCACCCGCGAAGACAAGCTCAAGGCGCGTGCTGCGCGCTTCGACCGCGAAGCCGAAGCCGCCGAGGCCGGCCACGCCCTGGCCCTGTCCAACCTGCAACGGGATACCGCGATGGCCTGGCTGGATCGCTACTATCAGGAACGCATGCGCGAGGTACTGGTCAGCCAGCGCGACGAAGCGAAACTGCAAATCGAAGCAGCAGACGCCGCCTACCGCGGCGGCAAGGGATCACAGGCCGACGTGTTTGCCGCCCGTGCTGCCGTGGCGCAAATCGAAGACCGCATCGCCCAGACCGAGCGCCAAATTGCAACTGCCAAAATCCAGTTGGCGCGCTGGATTGGCGACAACGCAACGCAACCATTGGGAACTCTGCCCGCGCTCGACACGGTGCGCCTGAATCCTGCGGACCTCGAAACGCGACTCGCCCATCACCCGCAAATCGCCATGATGGTCAAGCAGGAAGAAATGGCGCAAGCCGATGCCCAACTCGCGCGCGCCAACAAGCAATCCGACTGGAGTGCCGAGGTGATGTACAGCCAGCGCGGCCCGGCGTACTCGAACATGATCTCGTTCAATGTATCGATCCCGCTGCAGTGGGATCAGGAACACCGGCAGGATCGCGATGTCGCCGCGAAGGTCGCGCTGGCGGAGCAGATGCGCGCCGAGCGTGAAGAAGCCTCCCGCGAGCACGTGGCGGAAGACCTGTCCATGTTGCAGGAATGGCAAAGCAACCGTGAGCGGCTGATCCGCTACGACGCTTCTCTCATTCCCCTCGCCGAACAGCGCACGCAAGCATCCATTGCCGCCTATCGCGGCAGCAGCGGAACACTTGGCGCCGTGCTCGACGCGCGGCGCAGCGAAATCGATACGCGCATGGAGCGCCTGCGTCTCGACATGGATACGGCGCGTCTGTGGGCACAACTCAATTACCTGATTCCGGCCGGTCACGATGAAGCGCCGCCCAGTCAATAAGCCTTGCCAGTGGAGAACCCAATGAAACGCAAACCAGTTGTCATCGGCCTGATTGCCGTCGCATTGCTCGGCGCGGCCGGATATGGCCTCTACGTCCTCGGCACGAAGCATGGCATGGGTATGAACGCGGCACCCCCGACCGCAACTCCCGGCCCCAGTGCCGCCAGCACAAACGGACCGGCAAAAGCCGATGCCGCCGTCGAACCCGTTCCGCAAAGCATCGCCGAAGGCGAAGAAGCCACGCGCCGGCACATCAATGCCGGAATCAAGGCCGGCGACATCGATCCCGTGACCGGCAAGAAGGTTCTCTACTACCACGACCCCATGGTGCCGGGAAACAAGTTCGACAAGCCCGCCAAGTCGCCCTTCATGGACATGATGCTGGTGCCGGTGTATGCGGACAGCGACGCCGGTGTTGACAAAGCGGGCAGCAACGTGACCATCAGCCCGCGCATTCAGCAAAACCTCGGCATACGCACTGCGGAAGTTGTCGAAGGAATGCTGTCGCCGCAAGTGGCCGCCGTGGGCAGCATTGCCTTCAATGAACGCGATCAGGTCATCGTACAGGCGCGTGCGACCGGCTACGTCGAGCGCCTGCTGGTGCGTGCCACGCTCGACCGCGTCGCCAAGGGGCAGGCACTGGCCGAGTTATACGTGCCGGACTGGATTGCCGCGCAGGAAGAGTTCCTCTCGCTGCGCCGCATGCAGGGCACCGATCTCGCCCCGTTGGTCGATGGCGCCCGCCAACGCATGCGCCAGGCCGGCATGAGTGACGCGCAAATCGCACTCGTCGAATCCAGCGGTCGCACGCAGCCGCGCATCATGCTGGTGGCGCCCATCGGCGGTGTCGTTACCGAACTGATGGCGCGCGAGGGAATGACAGTCATGCCAGGCGCCACGCTGTTCCGCATCAACGGTCTCAGCACGGTGTGGGCCAACGCCGAAGTACCGGAAAGCCAGGCGGCGCTATTGCGGCCGGGTGCGAAGGTGCAGGCCATCAGCCCGGCTGTCCCCGGCATGAAATTCGACGGCAAGGTGCAGGCCATCCTGCCTGAAGTCGATCCCACCACACGCACGCTGAAGGCCCGCCTTGAACTGGCAAATCCCGGCAGCATGCTGGTGCCCGGCATGTTCGTACAAATGCAGTTCATGGACATGCGCGCCGAGAAAGCGCTGCTGGTTCCCACCGAAGCCATCATCCAGACCGGCAAGCGCACCGTGGCGATGCTGGCGGAAGAGAATGGCCGCTTCCGGCCGGTCGATGTCGAGATCGGCATCGAGAGCGACGGTCAGACCGAAATCAAGCGCGGCTTGCAGGCCGGCCAGCGCGTGGTGGTGTCGTCCCAGTTCCTGATCGACTCCGAAGCCAGCCTGAAGGGTATTGAAGCGCGATTGAATGTTGAACCCAAACCGACGGCGGCAAACACTGCGCCCCGTTACAACGGCACAGCCAAAATAGAAGCGATCAGTCACGACACCATGACCCTGTCGCATGGCCCCATCGCGGCCCTGAATTGGGGTGCGATGACCATGGAATTCAAACTGCCGAAGGGAGGCATGCCGCGCGGCATGGAGGCCGGCGACCGGGTGGACTTCGAGTTCTACATGGACGCCGAGAATCTGCCGCAGCTCACCCGCGTGACGCTGCTGTTGCCGGAGCCGAAGGGAACTGCAGCGACAGTTTCCGGGAGCAAGCCATGATCGCCCAGTTGATCCGCTGGTCGATTGCGAACCGATTCCTGGTGCTGCTGGCAACGGTCATGCTCAGCGCATGGGGCATCTATTCGCTGCAGCGGACGCCGCTCGATGCGCTGCCCGACCTGTCCGATGTGCAGGTGATCATCCGCACGACCTATCCCGGTCAGGCGCCGCGCATCGTCGAGAACCAGATTACCTATCCAATGACGACAACGATGTTGTCGGTACCGGGCGCGAAGACGGTGCGTGGCTATTCCTTCTTCGGCGACTCCTTCGTCTATGTGCTGTTCGAGGATGGCACGGACTTGTACTGGGCGCGCTCACGCGTGCTCGAATATTTGAATCAGGTACAGGCCAAGCTGCCAGCGGGTGCGAAGGCGACGCTCGGGCCGGACGCGACCGGCGTCGGCTGGATTTATCAGTACGCACTGGTAGACCGCAGCGGAACACACGACGCCGGGCAACTGCGCGCCTTGCAAGACTGGTTCCTCAAGTTCGAGCTGAAGACGGTACCGAATGTGGCCGAGGTCGCGTCGGTCGGCGGCATGGTACGTCAGTACCAGATCCTGCTCGACCCCGACAAGCTGGCCGCCTACGGCATCCCGCACACCCGAGTGGTCGAAGCGATACAGAAATCCAATCAGGAAGCCGGTGGTTCGGTGCTCGAACTCGGCGAAGCCGAATACGTGGTGCGCGCCTCGGGCTATCTGCAATCGCTCGACGACTTTCGCAAAGTGCCGTTGGTCAGCACGGCGGCAGGCGTTTCGGTACGCCTTGGCGATGTGGCACGCATCCAGATCGGCCCCGAGATGCGGCGTGGCATCGGCGAGTTCGATGGCGAAGGTGAAGCCGCAGGCGGCGTGATCGTGATGCGCTCAGGCAAGAACGCGCTGGAGACCATCGCCGCCGTCAAGGAAAAATTAAAGACGCTGCAGGGCAGTCTACCCAAGGGCGTCGAGATCGTGCCGATCTATGACCGCTCGGGTCTGATCGAACGTGCCGTGGACAACCTCGGCCACAAGCTGCTCGAAGAGTTCATCGTCGTCGCGGTGGTGTGCTTCATCTTCCTGTTCCACCTGCGTTCGGCTTTCGTGGCTATCGTGTCGCTGCCACTCGGTATCCTGATGGCATTCATCGTGATGCACTACCAGGGCGTGAACGCGAACATCATGTCGCTCGGTGGCATCGCCATCGCCATCGGCGCGATGGTCGATGCGGCGGTGGTGATGATCGAGAACGCGCACAAGCATCTGGAGCGCTGGAGTCACGAACATCCGGATCAAAAGCTGACGGGCGAAGCCCACTGGCGGGTCATTGGTGACTCCGCCGCCGAGGTCGGGCCGGCGCTGTTCTTCTCGCTGCTGATCATCACGCTCAGCTTCATTCCGGTGTTCACACTCGAAGCGCAGGAGGGTCGGCTGTTCTCGCCGCTGGCCTTCACCAAGACCTATGCGATGGCAGCGGCAGCCGGCTTGTCGGCAACGCTGATTCCAGTGTTGATGGGCTATCTGATTCGGGGCCGCATTCCCGATGAGAAGAGCAACCCGCTCAATCGCTTCCTGATCGCAGCCTATCAACCGCTGCTCAATATCGTGCTGCGCTCGCCCAGGAAAACCCTGGTCATCGCGGCGCTGGTATTGCTCTCAAGCTGGTGGCCATTGCACGAGGTTGGCGGTGAATTCATGCCGCGCCTCGACGAGGGCGACCTGCTCTACATGCCCTCGGCGCTGCCCGGCCTGTCGGCCGGCAAGGCGGGCGAACTGCTGCAACAGACTGACCGCCTGATCAAGACCGTGCCCGAGGTCGCCAGCGTCTACGGCAAGGCCGGCCGGGCCGAGACCGCGACCGATCCGGCACCGATGGAGATGTTCGAGACCACCATTCAGTTCAAGCCGAAGAGTGAATGGCGACCCGGCATGACGCAGGACAAGCTGGTTGATGAACTCGACCGCATCGTCAAGGTGCCCGGTGTCGCCAATATCTGGGTACCACCGATTCGCAACCGCATCGACATGCTCGCCACCGGCATCAAGAGCCCGGTCGGCGTCAAGGTAGCCGGTACCGATCTGGCCGTGATCGACCACGTCACCGGGGAAATCGAAAAGGCGTTGAAGGACGTACCGGGCGTCAGCAGCGCACTTGCCGAGCGGCTTACCGGGGGACGTTACGTGGACGTGACGATCAACCGCGATGCCGCCGCGCGCTTCGGCATGAACATCGCCGACGTGCAATCCGTCATCACCTCGGCGGTCGGCGGCGACAACATCGGCGAGACGGTCGAAGGCCTGCAGCGCTTCCCGATCAACCTGCGCTACCCGCGCGAGATTCGCGACTCGCTGGAGAAGCTGCGCGTGCTGCCCATCATCACCGAGAAGGGGGCACGGCTGGTGCTCTCCGACGTGGCGGACATCCGCATCACTGATGGCCCGCCGATGCTGCGCAGCGAGAACGCACGATTGTCGGGCTGGGTGTACGTGGACATTCGCGGCCGCGACCTCAAGTCGGCGGTGCAGGACATGCAGCGCGTCGTCGTAGAAAAAGTACATATACCGCCTGGCTACTCGATCTCGTGGTCGGGCCAGTTCGAGTTCCTCGAACGGGCAACCGCGAAGTTGAAAGTAGTGGTGCCGTGCACGCTCTTGATCATCTTCGTGCTGCTCTATCTAACCTTCACGCGCTTCGACGAAGCACTGCTGATCATGACGACGCTGCCCTTCGCCCTGGTCGGCGGCATCTGGCTGCTCTACCTGCTGGGCTACAACCTGTCGGTGGCTGGCGCTGTCGGCTTCATCGCACTGGCCGGGGTGTCAGCCGAGTTCGGCGTGATCATGCTGCTTTACCTCAAGCAGGCGTGGAACGAGCGTGTCGATGCCGACACGACGACGGCAAACGACTTGCTCGACGCGATCCGCGATGGTGCGGTATTGCGCGTGCGGCCCAAGGCGATGACGGTGGCGGTGATTCTCGCCGGACTGCTGCCGATCATGTTCGGCAGCGGTACCGGGTCGGAAGTGATGCAGCGCATTGCCGCGCCGATGGTCGGCGGCATGATCACTGCGCCGCTGCTCTCAATGTTCGTGATTCCGGCCGCGTATCTGCTGATGCGTGGCAGGAAACGAAAGCAACCTTGAACCATGCATAGAGACACGTGTCTTATGGACAACAAAACTACGCCGGGGTCGCATGAATAGAGGACCCGTTTTCTGGCTTGCATTGATCCTTGCCCTGTGGCTCCCGATTTACGGCGCCAATGTGGTGGCGATGGTTTCGTGCGAACCGGCGATTGGAATATCACCAGCATCAGCACACGCATGAAGTGCAGAAACATGCGCATGAACACCACCGCGATAACTACATCACGATCATGTCCATCAGGTGCCTTCGGCACAGAGCGAATGGCATACCCATGCGCACCGGGGCGATCCTCGCCCCATAAACACATCCGCATTT
>Ga0209066_10007806_pt1 | contig 10522 bp, 11 predicted proteins | sample All_14_2_FD_187198 | JGI IMG/M metagenome (GOLD analysis project Ga0209066, IMG submission 187198) | Freshwater microbial communities in response to fracking from Pennsylvania, USA - Allegheny Zone_MetaG_DW_15 (SPAdes) (version 2) ... | reverse complement strand
GAATGGGCTGGGCGAACGACGGCGACGCGGCGAGGATGCCGAGCAGCAGCCAAAGCGGCTTGCGGCGAAACAACATGGTTGAAAAGAACCGTGCCGAGGGGTTCCTGACAAGATGACAAGACGACTTTTCATTTCCGGCCTGGGCTTCAGCGGCCTTGAAATCGCCAAGCTTGCGAGGGCCGGGGGCTGGACGGTGGCCGGCACCTGCACCACCGAAGAGAAGGCACGCAAACTGCGCGAAGCGGGCATTGAGCCCACAGGTTCGATGGCACTGTCCCGCTTTCGCCCCAGGCTTTCGGCGAGCCCCACGCACGTCTTCTGCACGATCGCGCCGGGCGAGTCCGGCGACCCGGCGCTGCGTACGTGCCGACCGTTGCTTGGGAGCGTGCACTGGCTGGGTTACCTCCCTGCTTTCCGGGCGATCGTAGAGCCGCAAATCGCGGAGCTGCACCGGAAGGGCAAAGGGGCTCGGCCGGACGCCTACGAGCTTACGGGCGCCCTTTCCGACGCCTTGAAGGCCGCCGGGTGACGTAGCGCCAGGTTCACCCGCGCAGAACTCCGCCGCGCGCTGGGAGCTATGAATTTTTCCCGTATCCACAAGACGACTATAAAATAGCAAGCAATCTCAATATCTTAGTTGGCTTGCGTTTCTTGGAGATGGCGCTCATCTTGCCCAGAGGAGGCACACTCAAATGGCGAGCGCGAAAATCCATATCAACCTGAGCCTTGGCCTGATCGAAGCCGAAGGCGACGAAACCTTTGTTTCTCGCGTATATGACGACTTCAAGGATCGCATCCAGGCCGCCGAAAGGGCTGGTGGTGGTGGCGATGACGAGCCTGATAGGGGCGGCGCCACGCCTCAGCGTGGCGGCCGGAAGCCAGCGGTCCGCAAGAAGGCTTCTGCCAAGAAGGCCAATGGTAAGACCGAAGGGGCTGGCGGCATCACGACCTACGTCCCATCGCGGAACACCGACCTCGACCTGTCCAAGCTCGCGGCATTCGTCGGCCAGTATGCCCCGAAAAACAATCCCGAGAAGTACGTCCTCTACATCACGTTCCTAAAGGACCAGCTTAAGATCGACCCGTGCTCGATGAATGACCTTCTGTCGTGCTTCCTAGAAATGAAGGACGAGATTCCCGGAAACCTCGGGCAGAACCTCATCGACACGCGCGGCAATCGGTACGGCTACATCAAGTTCACGACTCCGCACGACATCTCGCTCAGCACCACCGGCATCAACCACCTGAACCACAAGATGAAGAAGAAGGTGCCTGAGTGAGCGCAGACCTTTTCTACAACGCCATCCCGCCGAACCTTCGCGGAAATGAACGGGTCGAGGTGGCGTACTTCGTCTACTACCTCGTCGAAGAGCAGAAACAAGTCGCCGCCACCGCCGGGAAGGTCGACCAGTGCTATCGCGACTGCGACATTCCTCCGCCCACGCGGACCGCGCAGATGCTCAGCGAAGGAACGAACGGCAAGCGCGTCGATTTCGTGAAAGTGCCGGGAGGCTATCGGTTGGAACGGTCGCGGAAGGAAGCTATCGCGAAGTCGCTCGGCGCTCGGAAGGACGTGGTCCAGACCTCCGCGGAGCTCCGCGCTCTCGAAGCGTTGTTCAGCGATCCGGACACCAAGGCGTTCCTCAAGGAGGCCATCGACTGCTTCGAGGCAGGGGCGAACCGTGCGGCCGTTATCATGGTGTGGCTCCTGACCTTCGACCACTTCCTTAACTACATCTTCAATAGCAAGCTGACCGAGTTTAATCGCCGACTCGGGGCAGTGACGGCAAACAATCCCAAGGCGCGTATCACGCGCATTACCAAGATCGAGGACTTCGAGGAGATCGGCGAGAGCGACATCATCACTTACTGCCGGTCCGAAAATATCATTACCAACGGCGTCAAGAACTCGCTCGACGAGGGCCTCAAGACGCGCAATTCCGCGGCCCATCCGTCGAACGTTACCATTGCTCGCTCAAAGACGATCGCCGTGATCGAGGATCTCGTAACGAACGTCATCAAGAAGATTTAGGTGATCCATGGCAAAACGACCTGGCGGTTCCGAAGGCCCGACGAAGTGGCGGTCGTCCGCGTTCGCCGGCAGGACTTGATCCCGCCGGCACATACGCACCTCCACACAATCCGAAGCAGCCAGAGCCTTCCAGTGGCGGCTTCGGGATGGGTGCCTATGGCAGTGGAACTTTCGGTGGCGCTCCCTTGCCGGCTACTCCCGCGGACCAGGCGGGCGGAGAGGGAGCCTTCGACCCCGGCGCATTTGACTCCGGAGCTTTCAACACGGGTGCGTTCAACACGCAGGTATTGAATGGTGGGGGCATCCGACCCGATCCGAGGCGCGCGGGACCTCCCAGTCTCTCGGCGGCCGCACCGGTCCACGATAGTGTCAACGTGTCAGAACCAGCCTTTCGCGCGGTCGACGTGGCGTTGGTGAAGATTCACGTCTCTGGTCTCATCGCCGCTTTCGAAGAGATCGAGGAGTATCACCCAGGGCGCAATGTTTCCCCACCGCCGTTATGGAAGAACGACAAAGGCTACCTCGATGACATCAGAGCGCTTCTGGTAGAGCTTCGTCGTTTGAATGATTTGATCGAAGCCGGAAAACTGGAACCGGCCAAGGTGACCGAAAGGAAGAGCGCGATCGTTCATGCAGCGACGAAGATTTCTAATGCGGCCTACGACACCATCGGCAAAGGGATCGGGGCCACCATTCTGTGCTCTATCGGACTGCTTGCCTATCAACTTGGAGCAGCGCCGGAAATCGTCCAAGTCATCGTGTCGGGCACCAAGGGTAAATAGCAATCGCCGCAGGGTACTATCTCCACCACATTCATGCGCGGTTCAGACGGCGGAGGTAGCTCCTTGAAGCGTAGCTGGCGCGCTACTCGCCCTTAACGCGCTTTAAGCCAATCTTCGACAAAATGGGATGTCATCGAGACGAGGTGAAGGTCGCTACTGCCGCACTTCATGCAGGTTGTGCCGGACTGTCTCAGGGCATCCATGATCTGATTATCCATCATGGTCAGGTTGCCCTTCATGGGTGCCTCCCTGATCAGAGCGCGATCCCCACACGATTTGCATTCGTAGCCGACCAATGTTGCCTCCCCGCACGATGTCTTCCAAGACATGGTGTTTCACATGTTTTCGTCTAGAGGTTCGCCAAGGGTAAGCATCGAGAATGCGCTCGGAAAGACACTACTTGAACTTCCGCCTCGACGGGCGGTTCAGGACGAACACCGTCAGCCGGTATGCCAGCACGAGCACAGTGATGCCCCCGAGCACAATCAGAGCCTGGGAACCATTTGCCTTCGCTGAGAAAAGTCCGAGGATTTGTATTTCGAGACTATCCATTGCCCACACCCAACTAGACTTAAAGTCTGAGGGCCTTCTGGGCGTCTCTTGGTTAACTCCGTAACCTGCGACAGGAATCCACTATTTCCGCGCGTTTGTCAATTCGAGAGATCGCTCTTGGATTGCACCAGCAGGTGGTGCCGCACGCCCCCTGTAACCTCCCGCGGCGGCACGTTACGATCAAGTGAAGGGGAACGCCAATGACGTGGTGGACGGATTGGGGAAAAGATGCCCTGCTCGCGGCGCTCGCCTTTTACGGCGCGGCACTATCGACTTTTAACTGGCGACACGCGTCCAGGAAGGAGAAGCGGAACATCGTCGTCAGCGCAAGCAGCGCAATACCTACCTACCATGACGGAAGCCTTGGCAAGACGTTTGCCCGGATCGAGGCCGTCAACGCTGGCCAGCGCAAAGTCACGATTACAAGTCTTGGGCCACGGCTGGGAAAAAGACGGCGATTCCATATTGTGAAGACAGCGTCGGGACCGTCTACGAAGGTAGGCGTGGAGGGTTGATCCGACCAAGTTCATGCGATTGTAGGAAACAAGACCTCGCCGAGCCAACATGACAAGACGACTTTTCATTTTCGGCCTGGGCTTCAGCGGCCTTGAAATCGCCAAGCTTGCGAGGGCCGGGGGCTGGACGGTGGCCGGCACCTGCACGACCGAGGAGAAGGCACGCAGGCTGCGCGAAGCGGGCATCGAGGCGTATCGGTTCGACGGCACGACGCCGCTGTCGCCCGACGCGTTCGGCGAGCCCAGCCATGTCGTCTGCACGATCGCGCCCGGTGAGCCCGGCGACCCGGCGCTGCGCACCTGTCGCGACCTGCTCGGCCGCGCCCGCTGGCTGGGCTACCTCTCGACCACCGGCGTCTATGGCGATCACGAAGGCGGATGGGTCGACGAGGCGACACACCCCGTTCCCACGCAGACGCGCAGCCGACAGCGGCTCGCTGCCGAACAGGGCTGGCGCGACCTCGCCGCCGGGACGGGCGCCTCCCTCCACCTGCTGCGCCTGCCGGGCATCTACGGTCCCGGCCGCAGTACGCTCGACCGCGTGCGAGACGGCACGGCCCGACGCATCGACAGGCCGGGCCAGGTGTTCTCGCGCATCCATGTCGAGGACCTCGCCGCCAGCGCGATGAAGGCCATGGCGCGCGAGACGGGCACGGAGATCTGGAACGTCGCCGACGACCTGCCGGCGTCGAACGCCGACGTCATCGCCTATGCCTGCGAACTGCTGGGACGTCCGGTGCCGCCGGCCATTCCGTGGGAGGACGCCGCGCCCGCGATGTCGGCGATGGCCCGCTCCTTCTATTCCGAGAGCCGCCGCGTCAGGAACGACAAGCTCAAGCGCGAGCTGGGCGTCGCGCTGCGTTACCCGACTTACCGCGAGGGCCTGAAGGCCATCGCGGCGGCGGAAGGATAGCGCGGTGTAGCAATGGAGCGCGCCACTCCAGTTGCGCTCATACCTTGCAGCGACGACGCTTGAGCGCCACTGGAGTGGCGCGCTCCAAAGAGGCAGCTTTCGCCTACTCCACCAGCTCCTCGACCGTCGCGATGAGGCGGGCGATGTCGGCGGGGGTGCTGAGGCGGTGGTCGCCGCCCTTGACGAAGGTGGTGACGACCTCGGGCGCCTCAAGATGCCTGGCGATCTGCAGCGAATATTCCCATGGCACGTCGGGATCGCTCTGGCCGTGCAGCAGGCGCACCGGACAGGGCAGCGCCAGCGGTTTGTCGAGCAGCAGGTGGTTGCGCCCCTCCTCGATCAGCTTCCAGGTGAAGACCGACGGCTCGGGCGAGTATTGCGACGGACGCTCGAGCCGGCCGTCGCGCTCCAGGGTTGCGCGGTCCTCGGGCGAGAGCCCGTTCAGCAACATGCGCTCGGTGAAGTCGGGCGCCGCGGCGATCAGCACCAGACCGGCCAGCCGCTCGGGTCGCGCCCGCGCCGCCAGCAACGATAGCCAGCCGCCCATGCTCGACCCGACCAGCACCAGCCTGCCCGTGGTCAACCGGTCGATGGCGGCCAGCGAATCGTCCAGCCAGCGGCCGATCGTGCCCTCCTCGAAGCGGCCCGACGACTGGCCGTGACCGAAATAGTCGAAGCGCAGGAAGGCGCGGCCCGTCTTTGCGGCCCAGGCTTCGAGCGCCATCGCCTTGGTGCCGGTCATGTCCGATCGGAAACCGCCGAGGAAGACGACCGTCGGCGCCCGTCCTTCCGTCACCGCATAGGCGACGGTGTTTCCGTCCCCGCGCTGGAGCCGCTCGACTCTACCCACGCCGTTCCTCCCGTGTTACCTGCTGCCGCCCTTCAATCGTGTAGCCAAAAGCAACGCCCGTGTCCGCGCCAACCCTGCTTCAGATCGTTCCGACCCTGGCCGGTGGCGGCGTGGCCCGAGCCACCCTGGAGGCGGCGCAGGCCGTGATCGCGGCGGGCGGCTCGGCGATCGTGGCGTCGCCCGGCGGCAGCCTCGTTCCCGACCTGCTGAGGCTGCGCGCCAGTCACATCGAGCTTCCGGCCGTGCCGCATGCGGTGTGGGGGCGATTGACCCTGCCCGGCAGGCTCGCCGCGGGCCTGCGCGGCACGAAGATCGACCTCATCCAGGCACGCTCGCCTGCGTCGGGCTGGGTGGCGCGCGCGCTGGCGCGGCGGCTGGGCGTCAAATGGATCGCGACGCTGCACCGGCCGTTCCTCGCCGCCGATCTCGCGGGCCGCCTCGTCGAGGGACGCCAGTCGCGCGCCGATGCGGTGATCGCGGTGTCGCAGCATGTCGCGCGCGACGCGCTGGAGCGCTTCCCGGCGCTGCAGGACCGGCTGGAGATCATCACCCCCGGCATCAATTTCGACCGCTTCGACCCGGCGATCGTGCGCGCCGACCGGCTGATCCGCCTGGCCGGCGAGCTGCGCGTTCCGGACGGCAGCCATCTCGTTCTCTGCCCGGGCCGGTTCGGCGAGGACAATGGCCAGAAGATCCTGGTCGAGGCGATCCGGCAGCTGGGCCGGGACGACGTGTTCTGCCTGTTGCTGGGCTCGACCGGGGCACCCACCCCGTTCGAAAAGGAACTCGAGCGCGCCATCGAGACCGCACAGCTCAACGGTCGCGTCCAGATCGGCCCCTATGTCGACGACATGCCGGCCGCCTACATGCTGGCCGACGTCGTGGTTTCGACCGGCGGTGCGCGGCAGGGCTTCAGTCGCGCGCTCGTCGAAGCCCAGGCGATGGGTCGCCCGGTCGTTGCCGAGGATGGCGGCGGTGCCGCCGAAGCGCTCCTGCCCGAGGGCGTCACGGGCTGGCTGGCCCCGTCGGGCGATCCCGCGTCGCTCGCCGAGGCCCTGCAGGCCGCCCTGTCGCTGTCGATCGAACGCCGCGCGGAGCTCGCGCGAACCGCGCAGGAGCATGCTCGACGCACCTACGGCCTGGCACAGTCGAACCAGCAGCTGCTGGCCCTCTATCACCGCCTGGCCGGCGGCTGACCTTGACTCAGCGTTGCCCGGCAACTATTTCCGGGCTCATGGAACGCCGGTTTTCTACCGCTCCTGCCGTTATCACCACCGTCCGAACTTGAATCGGCCGGGCCCGCGCGCTCGTGCGGCTTCCCGGCCTGCCGCTGCCGACCTGACGTGTCGGCAGATGGCTCGCGTTCGGAATTTCGTTAGCTGGTGAATTCAATGATCAATGTTTCTCTGCCGGACGGTTCGGTCCGGTCCTTCGACAAGCCTGTCAGCGGCGCCGAGATCGCCGCCTCGATCGGACCCGGTCTCGCCAAGGCCGCCCTCGCGCTTCGCGTCGACGGCAAGATGGTCGACCTCGCCCATGTGGTCGACCGCGATGCCAAGATCGGCATCGTCACGTCGCGCGACCCCGATGCGCTCGAACTGCTGCGCCACGACGCGGCGCACGTGCTCGCCCAGGCGGTCCAGGAACTCTATCCCGGCACGCAGATCACGTTCGGCCCCTCGACGGAGGACGGCTTCTATTACGATTTCGTCCGCGACCAGCCCTTCTCGCCCGACGACTTCGCGAAGATCGAGCAGCGCATGGGCGAGATCGTCGATCGCGATCTGCCGATCGAGCGGTCGGTCTGGGACCGCGCGCAGATCAAGGATTATTTCGTCCAGCACGGCGAGAAGTTCAAAGCCGAATGGGCCGACGAGCTGCCGAAGGACGAGGAGATCTCGGTCTACAAGCAGGGCGACTGGCTCGACATGTGCCTCGGGCCGCACCTGCCCTCGACGGGCAAGCTCGGCAAGGCCTTCAAGCTCACGAAGGTCTCGGGTGCCTACTGGCGCGGCGACAAGAACAACGCCCAGCTGCAGCGCGTCTACGGCACGGTCTTCTTCTCGGACAAGGACCTGAAGGCCTATCTGCGCCGCATCGAGGAGGCCGAGAAGCGCGACCATCGCCGCCTCGGCCGCGAGATGGGTCTCTTCCATCAGCAGGAAGAGGCCGCCGGCATGGTGTTCTGGCACCCCAAGGGCTGGACGTTCTGGCGCACGCTGGAGAGCTACATCCGCCGCCGGCTGGATGCGGGCGGTTACCACGAAGTGAAGACGCCGCAGCTGGTCGATCGCAAGCTCTGGGAGGCCTCGGGCCACTGGGAGAAGTTCCGCGAGAACATGTATCTCAGCGAGAACGAGGAAGGCCTGCGCGAGTTCATCGACGACGACGACAAGCGCATCTTCGCGCTGAAGCCGATGAACTGCCCCTGCCACGTGCAGATCTTCAACCAGGGCCTTCGCAGCTATCGCGAGCTGCCGCTGCGCATGGCCGAGTTCGGCTCGTGCCATCGCTTCGAGCCGTCGGGCGCGCTGCACGGCATCATGCGGGTACGCAACTTCACGCAGGACGATGCCCACATCTTCTGCAGCGAGGAGCAGATCGAGAGCGAGACGATCCGGTTCTGCGAACTGCTGGGCTCGATCTACCGGGACCTGGGCTTCCCCGACTACTTCGTGAAGTTCTCCGACCGTCCGCCGGTGCGCGCCGGCTCGGACGCGGTGTGGGACCAGGCCGAGGGCGCCCTCAAGGCGGCGTCGAAGGCGGCCGGGCTCGACCTCCAGCTCAACCCCGGCGAAGGCGCTTTCTACGGGCCGAAGCTGGAATTCGTGCTGCGCGACGCGATCGGCCGCGACTGGCAGTGCGGCACCCTGCAGGTCGATTTCGTGCTGCCCGAGCGGCTCGATGCGAGCTACGTGGCCGAGGACGGATCGCGCAAGCGGCCCGTCATGCTGCACCGCGCCATCTTCGGCAGCTTCGAGCGCATCATCGGAATCCTGATCGAGCACTATGCCGGCCGCTTCCCGCTCTGGCTGGCACCGACACAAGCGGTGGTGGTCACGATCGTGAACGACGCCGACGGGTATGCCGAGGAGGTCGCGGCGGCGCTGCGGGCGGCGGGCATGCGCGTCGACACCGACCTGCGCAACGAGAAGATCAACTACAAGGTCCGCGAGCATTCGCTGGCCCATGTGCCCCTGATCCTCGCGGTCGGCCGGCGCGACATGGAAGCCCGCACGGTGGCGGTCCGCCGGCTGGGCTCGGAAAAGCAGGAGGTCCTTGAACTCGGGGCCGCCGTCACTACACTTTCAACGGAGGCCCGGCCGCCCTTCTAGGGCGGCCGGTTTCCCCCGCACCCGCCCCGAACCGGGGCTTCAACACAGGAGAAAGACATAGCAAGACCTGCCCAACAGACTGCGCCCACCCGCGAGGGTCCGCGCGTCAACGGCGAAATCAGGGCGGCCCAGGTCCGACTGATCGACGAGAACGGCGAGATGGTCGGCGTGCTCAGCACGCGCGAAGCCATCGAAATGGCCGAGGAGGCCAATCTCGACCTGATCGAGATCTCGCCCAACGCCGTGCCGCCCGTCGCCAAGATTTCCGACTACGGCAAGTACAAGTACGAGGCCCAGAAGAAGGCCCACGAAGCGCGCAAGCATCAGAAGGTCATCGAGGTCAAAGAGATCAAGATGCGCCCGAACATCGACGATCACGATTACGAAGTGAAGATGCGCGCCATGAAGCGTTTCATCGAGGAAGGCGACAAGGTGAAGGTCACCCTGCGCTTCCGCGGTCGTGAGATGGTCCACGCCGATCTCGGCATGCAGGTGTTGAACCGCGTGCGCGGCGAGATGGACGAGCATGTGAAGATCGAGTCGATGCCGCGCATGGAAGGCCGGCAGATGATCATGGTCCTGGCGCCCAAGTGACGCCAGGAATGACGCCAGGCCGGTAGCGCCGACAGCGGCCCTCAGTTCTTCGGGGGCCGCTGGCGCAAAGTCACCGTCCCGGTGGCGCGATATTCGTCCGGATTGAAGCGGCCGGTCGTCACGACATTGTCCGGCCAGGTGACCGCGTAAGCGGTCTCGCCGGCGAACGACATCGGTCCCTCCGTCTTCGCCGACTGCCAGTAGTCGCATCGCACCGCATCGGCGGGGTCGATCTGTTGGGCGAGGCAGAACTGGTGCAGCACATGCGGCATGAAGCGCGCACGAGCCCCCTCCGGTGAGGTGGCGACGTTCAGGCCGAACGAAGAAGGCTGCCGGTTGCAGCGAAGGCGGGCGACGATCTGCGACGTGCCCGGTATCCGAAGCTGCAGACTCTCCAGCTCCGTGCGCAGCGCTTCGAGCGCCCGCGTGCGCGCGGCTTCCGTGAAGCCCGCCGCAATCAGATCCGCCTCGTAGCGCCCGATGGCCTCGGCCACCGGCGCGTCGGGATAGCCGGCCCGCGCGAGGTCGCGTGACCAGGACAGGATCTCGAGCGCCCGCACCACCATTTGACCGGTCAGGCCGGAACTCTCGCCCCATGCGCCCAACACGTTCTCCGCGCTCCAGCAGTATTTCAGCAGGTTGTAGCCGCCCGCCTCGACCGGCAGGGCGCGCGTCTTCTGGATCCCGATCGACTTCGCGACCACGGTCTTCATCAGCAGGTACTGGACGGCGGGGTTCTCCCGCACCTTGTCGGAACTCGACAGCGCGGTGACCGGGGTGGCGGCCGCCTGCGCATTCGCGGGCGGGGCCGCCGCGCCGTCAAGCCGGAGGGAGGAGACGGGTGGGGCCGACAACTGGGCTCGTGCCGGCACCGCGGCCAGCAGCGCGAGAACAGCCAGGGCAGCGATTTTCATCGGGCGAGGTTTCCTGGGAAGCGGCGGGCGGAGAG
>Ga0209066_10007804_pt1 | contig 10522 bp, 5 predicted proteins | sample All_14_2_FD_187198 | JGI IMG/M metagenome (GOLD analysis project Ga0209066, IMG submission 187198) | Freshwater microbial communities in response to fracking from Pennsylvania, USA - Allegheny Zone_MetaG_DW_15 (SPAdes) (version 2) ... | reverse complement strand
AAACATACCGGTAGCGCTCTCGTTCGCTCGCTGTGCTTGGGAGGTCTCATCAGCTCCTTTGTCAACGACACTCCAACCTTTCTGCTCTTGCTGCCCGTGCTACAAACGTGGTCCGCCAAGCTCGGCCTCGACATTCGAACCTTTATTCTCCCCATGAGCTTTACTACTCTGTTGGGAGGTACGAACACTCTGATTGGAACCTCTACTAACTTGGCCGTGGCGGGCGAGTTCTACAAGGCGTATCCAACGCTTCCCCTCGACCTGTTCGGAATCACTCGCGTCGGCATCACCGTCTTCTTCTGGGGTCTGGCCTATCTCTTTGTCTTCGCCGAGGCTCTCCTCCCCAGCAAGCTCAAAACCAGCCCCTCCAAGGACCTCAAGAACGCCCAGAGCCAGGTCGACAGCATGACGTTTCGCGCCACCATCCCTCCCGATTCCAAGGCTGTTGGGCAGTCCATCGCAGAAGCTGGTCTCCGCGGACTGAAAAACCTGTTTCTCTACTCGGTGCGCCGCGGCGACAAGGTCCTTCACGCTGTCGGTCCTTCCTTTTTGCTAGAGGCGAACGACGAGCTGTTTTTTTCCGGATCCCCCGATAGCTTTGCCAGGATCTGCAAAGTCGTCGGTCTCGCTCCCCTCGCCCATGACGTGGGACAGGCCGAGAGTCTGATTGAGGGGCACGTTGTCACCGCGATCGTACGCGAAGGGGCCAGCATCGTCGGTCAAACTCCGAAGGACGCGCACTTTCGATCGAAATTCGGCGCCTCCATTCTGGGCATCCAGCGCGCCGGTCAAAAGCTGGATGAGGAAATCGGCCAGGTCCACTTTGAGGTTGGAGACGTTCTGGCGCTTCTCGTGAACGACTCATTCGATCCGTCCACCTCCCTCGGTAACGACCTGCGCATCGTCGAGCTTCGGGCCCCCACTGCCGCTGGGGATGGCTATTTGATCTCCGCCGTCGTCTCCGCCAGCTCCAAGATCACGTTCGGACAGAGTTTGGGCGGCAAGACCATCGAGCAGGCCAAACTGCGCGGACTGCCCGGGGCCTATCTCTTTGCCGTCGTTCGCGCCGACACGAACGAAACGATCCGCAACCCCGATCCGAGCACGGTTCTCAACACTGGCGATACTGTTTGGTTCACGGGCAACGGCCTCAACGTCGTTCAGACCGTTCGTAGCATTCCCGGCCTCGATCTGGCGGGGGAAGCCCAGGCCAAGAAGCTGCGACTGGCGTATGCAGTGGATCGCAAACTGGTCGAAATCGTCATCGCCCCCAAGTCTTTTTTGATCGGCTCCACTCCCCGCGAGGCCCGATTCAGGACGCGATTCGGGGCGGCGATCGTGGCGATTCGCCGAGGCAACGGGTCTAGCGAGGAGTTTATTGGAACAAATAGTCTCGCGGATGTTTCACTCAGGATGGGCGACGTGCTGCTGCTCGATGCCTCCCCTGAATTCCTCAAGGTTTACGGCTCCGATCGCAACTTTTTAGTCGTCAACGCAGTCGTCGAGTCGTCCCCTGTTCAGTTCCGTCTCTTTTTCATCTCCCTGGGACTGTTTGTGGGCATCTTTATCGTCTTTGTCGCCACCTCCACCACCGTCTCGCTCATTCCGCTCGGGCTCGTCGCCGTTGGAATAATGATCTTCCTTGGAGTCTTGACCCCGGCCCAAGCCCGCGCTGCGGTCAACTGGGAGGTGCTCTACACAATCGCCGCCGCGGCCGGCCTGTCTACCGCTTTGACCAAGACTGGACTTGCGAGGCAGATTGGCGGTGCTTTTGTAGAGCTCAGTCTTATCACTGGGGGCGGAGTGACTGGTGTCATTGCGGCGCTGTACATCGCGACCATGCTCATCTCATTGCTGGTCGCCAACAACGCTGCTGCGCTCATCATGTTCTCGATTGGAAGGGAGATTCAGATATCCTACCCATTGCTTTCCCCTTACAGCATGGCCTACACAATCATGTTGGCCGCTTCCGCCTCGTTCCTCATTCCCTACGGATACCAAACCAACATCATGGCGCTCTCCCTGGGTCCCTACCGCACGCTTGAAGCCGTCAAGTTGGGATTCCCACTCCAGATGCTCTTGGTTCCCGTCTCCATTCTCGCCCTTGCCGATTACGATGGCGTTTGGTACGCCCACGTGATTGTTTCCCTCATCGTATTCTTGGGTGCGATTGTGTTCAAGTTGTTCATCAAGAAGGGGCGCCAGAGTGTGTTTACGAATGATCCTCCTCACGATGACCAAAGTAAGCCCAAGGGCGTGACTCCACAGTCGGGAGATGCAGTTGTGGATTCGATCGCAAAAGTTTAAAGTGTACATTTGTAAAGACAACCTTACCAAAGATTAACCGTATGACCCACTCAACTTCACTCACGGCTCCCTCCTGGCACCTTAAGCTACTTTTTACTACGGAGAGATCTCGTATGGTACATGTGCATCTGTTCACTATTATTCTGTACCGCAGACACCTCGCCGCTGCTCGCCGACTCGTCCACCAACGTCGACGACGACCCTTCGCCTTGTTCGTCTTCACCTGGAAGGGTCAGCTCCATCCTCTGTTTATCCGGCGAGTCAGCCTCGCTCTCCTCCTGATCTTCCTGTGACAAGGACGGTTTATCATCATCGCTCGGCGGAGTCAGATCCAACCTCTTCTCATCCGGCGAGTCGCCCTCGCTCTCCTCCGGACAGTCCGCATACTCCGAAGACGACGATTTCTCAGCGTCGTTACAAGTGCGGACACATCGGTATTCTGCACGTCAGACGAGTTCACCTCATGCATCAAGGTCTTCGTCCCCTTTTGAGACCGTTCTCTCCTCACCATCCGACACGGGCACCGTCACTCTCCTGCGAGAGTGACTCAGTTTCCTCGTCCGGATCTTCATCCATCTCCGGAATCGGCAGTTCATTAGCTTGGTTCACGAGCCCGTGGCATGTTCAAAGGTTCCGAAGACGGACGGGCCGTCCATTGAAGATGACCGGATCAGTTTGTCTGGTCATCTGGTAAGCGTTTGACACGGAAGGACCGGGTAGTTCCGTTTCGACGCGAGAGCTTTGACCTTGAAAGAACTGCCGCACCTGACCGATGACGGAAGGGAAATCGGCCCCTTTCTATAGGAGCGGAAGCCGCCACCGACACCTTCCGCATACCCACCCACAGCTTGGGTATATACCTCCGTTCGATACAGGTAGCAAAGGCCGAGAACGCCTTTTCTCCCCTCATTACAAGTGTTCGCATCACATCTCAATCATTTTAGTTCCTTCTGCATTATTCCATATCACTGTGAAGAGTCGTGATAACGCGAGAGCTTTGACCTTGAAAGAACTGCCGCACCTGACCGATGACGGAAGGGAAATCGCTTTATTCCTCAGGAACGAGCAAAACTCGAATATGTCGGAACCGCCTCGTCCTAGAACGCAGGACGCAGAGGCAGGAGGAGGAGAACAGGTTAGTTCCGCCGAGGAGAATGCTGAAGTTCTGCGCTTGCGCGCTCTGCTTGAGGACACTCAAGCAAAACTCGTGCAGTCTGAGTCAAAAATTGCCAAGCTATCGCACGATCTGGTGGATGCGAACCGCAAGGTCGCTGAACGCGACGCGGAGATTACCGCCCTCAGGGCAAAAGCGGACGAAAAGGGACAAAGGTGGGAATTGGTGGTGAAAGGGATGGATTCGCTTTCCTTGAACAGCGACGCGGAAAGCACTAGCGACAACTCTGAAGGCACACCCTTGGGGTCGTTGTTGAGTGCGAAGCCCAAGCTGCATCGGCAGCAGTTCTTACCGAGCCTGCTGAATCCGAAGCTTGCTGAAGGAAAGAGCCCGCAGCAAACCAAGTCGATTGCTTATCCTCCTCTCTTCAAGTATCGCTTTTCGAAATCCAGCAAGCCGGGGCAAAGTGTCGTTACTCGCCGGTCACCAGAGAGGGACAAAGCAAGGGAGGAGGTTGGGGTGGCTCGCTGGGAAACTTTTAAGGATCATTTGAACAAGGCTGAAGAGTTGAAAATTGCGAAGAAAGATTCGTCTGAGATAGTGCCAGTGTGGGAGACGTTCCTCGGGCTCCGGTTGAGCAAAGAAAGGATGGCGCAAGTGACGGGCGATTTTGGGACTAATACGAACGAATTTCACGTGCTGAACGAGGTGGCAGCCACAATGGCATTCTTTCTGAGCGTCGGATCGCTGCTACTCCACCTGTTTGATCAACTTGTGAAAAGGCTCGATGTGTCGACCAAACTTACCGGGGCCGAACCAGCGAACATTGCACTTCCCTCGCTTCGGTCGCATTTCAGGCCCGACATCTACTGGCAGCTTTATCGGCCAGGGCAGCTCAACGTACTCGTGCTGATGGAGATGAAGGTGCCTTGGAAGTTCCCCGCTCCCTGCTCGAAGGACGGTCCCGTGGCCGAGGCACAACCGCCCTGCAAGGATTTGTACACTTTTTATATGGAGGAGGAGGATGGTCGCCGCCATGCGAGTAATGTGCTCATGCAGATTCGCGCATATCTGGCCGTGTTCCAACGCAAGTTTGGGATCATTTGTGGGCTCAATTGCTACACATTCGTTCACTTGGACGAGAACCAGAACTTTTACGTCTCGGATCGCTACTGGGTGGACAAAGATTACGAAGATATGTCGCTGTTGGAACGTCTCATCCGCTTCCTCCTGGCTTCTGCGCATGTGGGTGATACGTTAGATGAGAGACCAGCCTTCATGCAAAAGTTCTTGGGCGAGCAAGGCCTAGACACCGATGCCGTTGACCCCAATGGCCCCCCCGGAAAGTCATCATCGGCAGGAGGCGCATCAACATCAGGTAACGCAGCTGCATCCTCCTCGTCGTCTTCGTTGTCTGGAGGTCAGGTCCGAGCAGCTGAGGGACTGGATAGCAAGAGCATTCAGCACCATCGGCCGTTTAGCTGGTTGGACCTGGAAGACCCTCGTCGTACTGACGGCACGTTCACCAAGCACGAGCAGACGTGTCAACCACTGGGCGTGTACGAGGGGGACGCCAAGCTCATCTCGATAGGACGGGTCGGGGAGGTGTACGAGAAGGAGTTTGATGGAGTGCGGACCGTGTCCAAGCTCCTGTCGATGATAACGGCGCGCCCGAAGGACGAAGGCGACATTGGTCAGGTGTACAAGGAGATGCTGAGGGAGGTCCAAGCGTATCGGAAACTCGAGGCACTGCAGGGCGACGTGGTCCCGCGATTATTGAACTTTGGCTTTCTTCTTCGAGACGTCATCTACATGGTTTCTACCGAGTGGAGCGGTTCGCGGATCGACCCCAAGGCACTGAGCCCTGCTCAACGACGAGAAGCTAGGGACAAGCTCCGGAGGATTCACTCGTTGGGGGTGGTTCACGGGGACATCAACGAGCGAAATATTCTCGTGAACCCTGCTCGGAACGACGCGATCGTGTTTATCGACTTTGGATTTGCCCGGTTCCGCGACGATGATAGTCTTCTCAAAGATGAGGAATGGACCCGTTTGTGCAGGGAGGAATTTGAGCAGCTGGAGAGGTTATTGGAGCCCACGACTCCGCCTCCAAAGAACGGTCTCACCCCGACGACGCGGAAACGCATTCGCTCCATGGCGCCGGCCGATTCAGAGCGAGAGGGGCAACAGGAGGTCCAGTTTGATCCTACCGCCGCAGGGAAGCGAACTTGTCGCGATGAGTCGCTTGCTGAGTGAGTAAGCGAACAAGTATTCTATGTAAAATCTGTACTCTAGAGTTGTAAATGTTTCCAAAGATCTGATCAAGGCGAGGGTCTAGACCAAGATTGACATCGTTTACAGCGGCGAGTACGAAGGCGTTTCGAAGGAGAAGGTGGTCTCTTTGGTATTCGATTCGTACGGTGGGTATGCGGGTGAGACGATCTGGTTCTTGGGGATGATCTGCAAGCAAGAATTAAAACTCTTCAAGGACTTTCGCAAACCTGAATCGCGGTGTCGTAGCGCTCCAAAGGAGGTCAGTGCAAGGTCATCAACTGCTTGACCTCCCACGGGCTAGGGACCGAAGAACAATGGCCGCAAGTGGTACAACCTAACTGAACGGCGGTGACGTGTAGACGGAGATGTTGTACAACTGCACTTCGCCTCATGTTTGAAAGGAAGGTCATGCAAGCGTGCATCGAGCATCCGTACAGACTTTTCTTTTTGCCATGCACTCTGAGGGGATGATTGGAGACTACTCGGGCGCTGCGAGGTTCCCAGTATCATGAGTACGTTACTTGGTACAAAGAAGGAAAGAAAAAATCGCAGCTGGTCAGCATGGATCACATCCAACAATCCCACAATTTTCTCTCTCTAATTCCGCAGTGTCAAGGTTCGTAACCACAGTATTACAGGTAAAGTATAGGAAAAATCTACATATAAGAGTGCGCACAATGCATATTCGTTATGTTATCTTTGTCGTCCCTTTCTCATGTTCTTGACCTTTTCTCGGAGGGACGCCACTGAATACTGGTCGCCAGTGAGCGCCTTGATCCTTCTCTGAAGTCCCGGGAAGTCGATGTCTCTCCAGTTGTCGTTGATCACTTCCCTGATCAGTTCTTTGGCTTCATCAGAGAACTTTGCGGTACGAGCTCGCTTCTTGCGTGGGCGAATATCTTCAAATCCAGCGTCGGCCTCCCCTGGTTTGGTATCATTGGCATCATCCTCAGAGTCGGATCGCACAGCCTCGCTGAGATCACGGGGTACCGACGATCTAGATGCGGATGAAGGTCCTACCGATGATCTAGATGCGGATGAAGGTCCAGCTTTAACCTGCCCAGTATCATCATCATCTTCATTGGCGTCAGACGAGGAGCTCGAGCTGGTGACGCTCCGCATATGTTGGGAGGGGGTGCGTGCTGCGGACGTCGATGACGAGGCGGATGTAGCATATGTAGATGGGGTATGTCTCGGTGAAGTTGGGACAAACGGCTGACGCGTCCGTGCTGCGGACGTCGATGACGAGGCGGATGTAGCATATGTCGATGGGGTATGTCTCAGTGAAGTTGGGGCAAAAGGCTGACGCGGTTCTCCGGCTGATTCGGCATCGCTATCGTCATCTTGGTCATTCACTGAAGAGCGATAAATAGTCTCTACCACCCTAGAGCTCGCAGCTGGCACGGCACGGGCTGCAATACTGCCTGCGTGCATAGGAGACGAATAGTTAAACCGTGCACTCCCACTTTGCCCAATCGCTGTAGCTTGCTGTTGAGCAAAATTCATTCGCGATCCGCTGATACTGTCATGGCTTCGGAATTCCCAGCTCTTTGGCTTTTGACTAAGCGATTCAAATGCCTCTAGGGCCTCGTTCAGAAATTTGACAGTTCGTTTACTAAGCTCACCAAGCTGTGGAGACAAAAGTCTCACACGATCGTTGTCAGGTCTCTCTATCAATGCAGACGCCAGAATTTTCCCTTTCGCCTTATGCATCGCTTCGTGTGCCTTATCAACATTTTTTGCGGAGCTTTTATAGTATAGAAATTACAAGCTTCGTCAGTATTATTAGCGGTCACACGCTGTAATATGTGTTCTTCACTTACGCATCAAAATCCATCTTCTCATTTGTGCTTTCACTTGTTACCAGATCGCGAGCCGTCTTAAGGTGTGTTAGAGCGTCGTTCAGGGTTGCAGTAATTCCTATAAACGGATCCTCGGATTGAAGGTGTTTAACAGTCTCAGAACAAGCGCTGCACAGAACCGTCAGCGCAGCGCTGGCAGAAGCCAGACTCGTTTTACTTATGAATGCGGCAGACCATGTCAAGAACACTGTTAGTAAGTTGCAATACAACTATCTCGCACTGTTCCACAGCTATAACCCTTCACTTACTATGTTTTAACAAACGATGACGTCATTTTACTCTTGGTATAGGAAGAGACGCGAACAATCAAAGTCAGTAATTGGAGAGTCGGGCAAAAGACGGAATGTATCTCCAATTCAACAAATTTGAAGCTACCTTTTACTAATCCTTTCTCATTTTTTGTTCTTTTATGAGGAGACGCGAGGGGGGGGGGTCTCCACAACGGATGTTGAGGTAGTTTCCCGTTTAGTTGACTTTTTCATCATACATTTTAGCTCGGGAAGACCGCACAAAAACAGATCCCCATTGAGTTGACTCTTACTCCTTATATGTTAGATGGTGCGGGACCGCACAAAAGCTGGTTCCATGCTAGTGAGGAACCACACACACAATCTGCGATACTTGCGAGATTGACAGAAGACAAAGCTAGTCCCACGAACCACAATTGTACGAAGGGTGTTGCACAGACTCATGTAAATACTTCCGCACTCCTTCATTTAAAGCAAGAATCATGACGACCCTGCTCAACCTCTTTGGCGCTTGGTTGTTCGATGGAGTAGACGATGACGATGCAGATGAAGAAGCAGAAGACGATGTGAGCGAAGACGATGGTATGGACATAGAAGGCGCTCCGCAACCGATCCCGGACTTGACTTATTACGGTGCAAGAGTCGACATTGATTCTGCGGACTTTGTAATAAATACCTCCTCGCTGCTACAAGTATTCAAACGGGAATTAGTCAAGGTTGCCAATTTCCACATTGACGCTCGACCCCTTGAGTTTGGGGAGCGTTATTGGCAGGTTTTCGGAGAGGTAGCCACCTTTTCCTTATTAATTCCGGTTGTGCAAGATATGGAGGACACTATGATTCATTTATGTGAGGTTATAAGCCACATCACGTCGCAGCCCTTGGCATGTAGGGCACCGAACGCCAATAGAAATGTTTTTGCATCGCAGCCTTTTGTTCTTACTTTGCATGAGTTGGTCGGTGCCCTAAATATAATAGGGATAACTCAGGTACGTGTGAATTGTTGGGGGAGGAAGATAGCAGTTGGCTTTATCCCGCCTGGCGGGGGAAATGATGTCATGTTGTACGCAGAGAGCGATACGGCCTCAGAAATACTCCGATCCCTTATGGATGAGGCCAGGCTTTGTACGTACCAGGGTAAGGTCTGGCAGCGCGTGGATATCGGCTTCGACTTTCTCTGGCCGGATGAAGAGAGAGACATTTCATATGCAGTGCTGTTCCGTGCAGGAGGTGATCGAGACTTGCAGAGGCAAACTTTGGGAGGCACTCTGAAAACATTCCCCTTGATGGGTTACCACGCGGGCGGTATTCACTTTACCCCGCAGGTGGGGCACTGGGAGTCGTTTGATCCGCTTCGGGGAATGACAAGAGTTGAGAAGGCCCAGGCTTACTTTCGGGGCAAGCATTATCTCCGACTGAAGTTTCCCCAGACTGCCCGCGACCTTGCTCGGAACACATCAATAATGAAGGAGCTAGTTGAGCAAGCCATCGTGGAGTTTGGCAGTTTATTATCGAGTAGCGATTGGGATGCTCATATGCAGGGGTTTCGGTTCGAAGTACAGATCACAGGCCCTTGCCTCTTGAGCGACGCAGCGGTTGTCAGCCGATTATTACTAGGACGGCTCCAGGGCGGGTTTACAAATCCAGGCGTGATGTTAGCCCTTCGTTTCGTGCCTTTCGAAGCTTACAGGGATCGTATTCTTTCTCTAACCGGGGATCTCTCCAGATTGAATGCTTTTGCTCGTAAGGGCACTTCAGCCGTGAAAAAAACTGATCTGGTCCTGCAGTACGCGCTTTTGAACTATATCGGTTACTACAACCCGAGGCTAACGAAATACCGGACCTTCCCATCGACGCTCGCTGACGGAGATGAAGGTCTTAGGTTCAACCTACCGGAGAATGACATTGACTACTTCTTCGACGGCATCGGCCTTGAGCCAGAATCGCCCATGATCACCGCTGCAAAGCAGGACCTGGTTGCAAACCTGTACATACGCTTAGAGCGATGGAATGGTACCAATTCATATGCCTCCCGGAGAACGTCAGGACAGAGAGGCCCAATGAGTCCCGTGAAAATAGGAGTGTTCTATGCGGTGTGGGACCAGGCTGGGTTGAACTGGCGTAATCACTTTCGAACACGGCAGCAGGTCGAGGCAAGCCCGTATTTTGGGCGCCGAGAGACGCGCAAGACTCGAACCGACGACGATGACGATGCCGGCGATCTTGAGGACATTGAGCTCGAGGAGGGTGAGGAAGCGTGAGGTAGGACAAATGATAGGAAAACATAAATATCTTATGCTTCAAAAAATTACCTTGAACTATGTGCTTTGTAACAGCGCCCAAAATCTCCCTCTCGAACAGTCAACCAAATCCTTGAGAGATTTGTCGTCTTCCAGGTACAGCGAGCGTAACTGCATTTTTCGATCAAAGACAGGAAGACAGCCGGGGGCCAAGGGGGGCGGCAGCCCCCCTGCCAAGGATAATATCGACCAAAGCGTGAGCTCTAAACAGTGTGACAACTTCCCTTCCATGCAGTACAACGAAAAGCGAGACTTTAAGTATAGAAGTGAAATGGGTCCCAAACGTCGCAAAGGTGTCTCTAAATGTTACATGTTGTAGACTAACAGTAGGAGCCGAATTCGCTCTTAATCCGGATAACCAATCATTTAATCCGGATTAAGTAGGTATGCGGCATGTCGCAAGCTATTGGCTGGGCG
>Ga0209066_10007801_pt1 | contig 10524 bp, 7 predicted proteins | sample All_14_2_FD_187198 | JGI IMG/M metagenome (GOLD analysis project Ga0209066, IMG submission 187198) | Freshwater microbial communities in response to fracking from Pennsylvania, USA - Allegheny Zone_MetaG_DW_15 (SPAdes) (version 2) ... | reverse complement strand
CCCCAGAGGGCGAGTACCCTCTGGGTCGTAGTTTTAAGTTCAAACGACTATCACGTTGTCGCACCTGAAGCAAGTCAGCTCGCTTTCGCTTAGGCATGACCTATCCGATCCGTTACAGACCGGCATTCGCTTTTTGCTTCTTCCTCTACCCCCTCCACCATGGCCGTTGATTGCTCGCAGGTTGCCAGTCCCTTGCGGGGAGGCGATGAGTGGGGTTTACCTCGTTTCTCTCCATGCCCCGTTTGGCGGCAGCCAAACGAACGGGGTTAGGGACTCTCTCTCCACCGGGAGTCAAAAGGGAACGATGCGTCGTTCACGACAGCCGCATCCAGACTCCACGCCTTTTGGCCACAGCTCCGCCCCAAGGGCGAAACAAGCGTTAGCTGTTCAATGATAACGATGGTTAAAACGAGAGTTCACATTACATTTCCCATACCCTTTACCTCAGCGATCTTTCCGTTTCTTGCTCACGGAATTGGGACAAATTCACATTTGCCTTGTGTGCTTGCGCACGGGTCGTTTAACTGTAGCTCTGCACCCCCCAATTACTCGGGACGCACATACAGTTGAGGTCACACGGTTCCACGTGTGGTTTCTAGGAAACAAGACACAGAGAGCGGTTAACGCTCCATTCAGCCAGCACCCCTTGAATCATTTGTAACAAGATGTAACAAAGCCTTTCCTTGCGGAAATATGTCTCTTTAAAGCTACAAATATCACCCTAGGGGTGAGTATTTACCTTTACCGCGTCCCTGAGGATTGCGGATGAAGTAGCCAAATCGAGCCATTTGGCTACTACAGGGTAAACCTCATTTCAGAGGCAGAATGAACCTCTTTTCAGAGGGAAACATTCCTGTTTAAGTCCGTCACAGGGACGGAAGGAAGCGACTTCGAGTCGCACCATGATTTCATTTTAGTGATGTAATTTATGGATGGATTCCAAATTTAAGCTCGTCGCCTTGATCGGCAAGTACCAGACGTCGGCAGGCGCTGCGACCCTTGCCGGTTCACGCGCGGCGCTGGAGGCCGTCGCGCACTTTTTGCATGATCAGGGCTGCGACGTGGTGCTTGAGCGGGACACGGCCCGCAACATGGGCATTGCTGATTACCCTGCATTGACCGTTGCGCAAATCGGCGAGCAATGTGACTTGGGTCTGGTGGTGGGGGGAGACGGCACCATGCTGGGCATTGGCCGTCAGCTGTCCTCCTACGGCGTGCCGCTGATCGGCATCAACCAGGGCCGTCTGGGTTTCATCACCGACATTCCTTATGACAGCTTTGCCAGTTGCCTGAGCAAGATGTTGCGCGGTGAGTATGTGGAAGACCACCGCAGCCTGATGAATGGCCGGGTGATCCGCGACGGCCATTGTGTTTACACCGCCATGGCGCTCAACGATGTGGTGGTGAACCGGGGCGCGACCTCAGGCATGGTGGAGCTTCGTGTGGAGGTGGACGGCCATTTTGTGGCCAACCAGCGGGCGGATGGCTTGATCATTGCGTCACCCACGGGTTCTACCGCCTATGCACTCTCGTCAGGTGGGCCGCTGTTGCACCCGGCCATTCCTGGCTGGGTGATGGTGCCGATTGCGCCACACACCTTGTCAAACCGGCCCATCGTGCTCGCCAATACGTCGCATATTGCGATTGAAATCGTGGCAGGGCGGGACGCCAGCGCCAGTTTTGACCAGCAGTCGCTGGCATCGCTCATGCATGGTGACCGGATCGAGGTCACCCGGTCGAACCACCATGTGCGGTTTTTGCACCCCAAGGGCTGGTCGTACTTCGACACCCTGCGGGAAAAGCTGCACTGGAACGAAGGAGTAGCCTCAACGTGAGTCTGAAACGCATCATCCTGCGCGACTTTGTCATCGTCAGCGAGCTCGATCTTGAACTGGCCAGCGGGTTTACCGTGCTGACCGGCGAGACGGGTGCCGGTAAATCCATCCTGGTGGATGCCCTACAGCTCGTCACGGGCGGGCGCGCCGATGTGGCGCTGATTCGCGAGGGCGCTGCCCGCACCGATGTCAGCGCCGAGTTTGAGGCGACTGCGGCGGTAGCGGGCTGGCTGGATGAGGCCGGGTTTGAGAATGACGCCAGCCTGCTGCTGCGCCGCACCATCGACACCCAGGGCAAAAGCCGCGCCTGGATCAACGGCAGCCCGGCTACCGCCACCCAGTTGCGCGCCTTGGGTGAGCAACTGCTGGACATTCACGGCCAACACGCCTGGCAAAGCCTGACCCGGCCGGAATCGGTGCGGGGCCTGCTGGATGCGTATGCCAAAGTCTCGACCGACGCTGTTTCAACCCAGTGGCAGGCCTGGCGCGCAGCGCAGGACAAGCTGACCCAGGCCCGCAGTTCACAAGACTCGCTGCTTAACGAACGCGAGCGGCTGACCTGGCAAATTGGTGAGCTGGAAAAACTGGCCCCGGCGCCAGACGAATGGCACAGCCTGAACGCCGAGCACACCCGGCTCTCCAACGCCCAGGCGCTGCTGGACGCTGCCCAGTCAGCCCTGCAACTGCTGGACGAGGATGAGAACAACGCCTGCAGCCGGGTCGGCAGTGCCAGCGATGCACTGCAAAAACAAGCGCATATCGAACCCGTCTTCAAAGAATTGAGCGAGGTTTTGACCTCCAGCCTGGCGCAGTTGGAAGACGCCGTGCACTCACTGCGCGGCTACCTGCGCAAAACCGAGCTGGACCCGGACCGGCTCACGGCGCTGGACGAGCGCATGGGCTTGTGGGTGTCGCTGGCACGGCGTTACAAACGCAGCCCGGAAGATCTGGCTGACCTGCTGACCGGCTGGAAGCAACAATTACAAGCGCTGGACGCCGCCGCCGACCTGCAGGCGCTGGAGCGCGCGCTGGACGCTGCCTGGCAAGGCTATGTGCGAGAAGCTGGCAAGCTGACCCAAGCCCGCAAAAAGTCTGCGCCCAAGCTGGCCAGCACCATCACCCAGGCCATGCAAGGGCTGGGCATGCAGGGTGGCCAGTTTGAGGTGCAGTGTCAGGCAGCCAGCCAACCGCTGCAAACCGGGCTGGAAGAGGTCAACTTCCTGGTGGCCGGGCATGCGGGCAGCACACCGCGCCCGGTCAATAAGGTGGCCTCAGGCGGTGAGTTGTCACGCCTGGCGCTGGCCATTGCGGTCACCACCAGCCAGCTGGGCACGGCGCAAACGCTGATTTTTGATGAGGTGGACGCCGGTGTCGGCGGTGCTGTGGCCGAAACCGTGGGGCGGCTGATGCGCCAGTTGGGTACCGACAGGCAAGTGCTGGCCGTGACCCATCTGCCGCAAGTGGCGGCCTGTGCCGACTCGCATCTGGTGGTGAGCAAACAGCTGGCTGGAGCCGCTACCGTCAGCTCAGTCACACCGGTCGAAGGTGAAAAACGTGTCACCGAACTGGCACGCATGCTCGGCGGTGAACGCATCCTGGCCAGCACGCTGACCCACGCGCGCGACATGTTGCAACTGCAAGGTGCCTGAGATGCCCAATTCGAGACAAGACGTACAAATTGTGCTGATCACCGGCATGTCCGGATCGGGCAAATCGGTGGCGTTGCACGCGCTGGAAGACCTGGGCTTTTACTGCGTGGACAACCTGCCGCCTGAATTGCTGATGCCGCTGGTGGACCTGGAGCACAGCCACCAGGTCAAGCGTCTGGCGATTGCCATCGACGTGCGCAGCGCCAGCTCGCTGCCGCTGGTGCCGGAACAGCTCAAGGCCTTGAAGACGCAGGGGTTTCAGCTGGACTGCATTTTTCTGGACGCCACCACCGACACCCTGATCCGGCGCTTTTCCGAAACCCGCAGGCGCCATCCGCTGTCGCAAGGTGCGCAAATGGGAGCCCTGCTCGATCAGAACCATGTGCTGGCCGAGGCCATTGAGGTGGAGAGGGATTTGCTGAGCACGCTGCGCATGCAAGCGCATGTGATTGACTCCAGCGTGATTCGCCCCACGCAACTACAAAGCTACGTGAAAACCTTCATTGGGGCACCGGGCGACCAAATCACCCTGGTGTTTGAGTCGTTTGCGTTCAAACGCGGCATTCCCAGCGATGCGGACTATGTGTTTGATGTGCGCATGTTGCCCAACCCGCATTACGAGCCGGAGCTGCGCGCGCTCACCGGTCAGGACGCGCCCGTGGCCGACTTTCTGAAGCGGCAACCCGAAGTGCAGCGCATGCTGGACCACATCCACGGCTTTCTGGACAGCTGGATGGATGACCTGGCCCAAAACCACCGCAGCTATGTGACCGTGGCCATCGGCTGCACCGGTGGCCAACACCGATCGGTGTACCTGGTGGAGCAGCTCACCGACCTGTTCAAGGCGCGCTGGGTCACCCTGAAACGCCACCGCGAGATGGACGCCCGTTAGTACTCAGCAGCTTGCGGATTGGCGCTGGCAGGCCCAGCTGGGGCCAGCGGTCAGCATGCACCCAGTCACCCGGCACCCCTGGCGACCCACCTTGGGGCATGGCGACCCGCACCGGGTGCAAGTACAAGTCTTTGTGCGTCAACACGTGTTTGATGACCGGCTGATCTTCCAACACGCCCGTCGGGCCAGCGGCCACGGCGGCCTGCAAGGCGTCGCGATCGTCAAACAGCGCCAGGCAATACAAACCAGCCCAAACCCCGGGCGTGGGCCGCTGACTCAGCCAGACCGCACCGTCAGGCAAGACGGCCCACAGCAGCCAGAGGGTTTGCGCCGTGCGTTTGAGTTTGCGCGTCTTGACCGGGAAGGCTTCCGGCTTGCCCAGCGCCTGTGCCTGGCAAGGCCCTAGCATCGGGCACATTTGGCAGGCAGGTTTTCGGGCGGTGCAGACGGTGGCGCCCAGGTCCATGATGGCCTGGGTGTAGCGCGGCATGGTGTTGGTCAGGTCGTCTTGCGGCAACAGCCAGGTGGCCTCCTGCCACAAGCGGCGCTCGTTGGCTGCACTGGCCAGATCGGCCTCAAAGCCCAGATACCGCGTCAGCACCCGCTTGACATTGCCATCCAGAATGGCCACCCGTTCGCCAAAACAGATGGAGGCCACGGCGGCTGCGGTGGAGGGCCCGATGCCCGGCAAGGTCTGCAGCAGGGCCGCCGTGGCGGGGAACACGCCACCGTGCAAAGCCATGACTTGTTGCGCGCACAGGTGCAGGTTGCGCGCACGACTGTAGTAACCCAGACCGCTCCACAGACCCAACACGTCGTCCAACGGGGCCTGTGCCAGCGCTGCCACATCGGGAAAACGCGCCAAAAACCTGGCGAAGTAATCGCGCACCGTCACCACCTGGGTTTGCTGCAGCATGATCTCGGACAGCCAGACGCGGTACGGATCGCGCTGGGTCTGCCACGGCAAATCATGTCGGCCATGGGTCAACTGCCAGCGCACCAGCGCCTGCGCGAAGCTGTCGCCAGGGGAACTACGCCGCATGCATGGCCACCCCAAAACGCGCCGGGGTGGTCATCTGCAACAGCGAGTCGGTCAACTCAACCAGCTTGCGCTCGGCCTGGTCCAGCTCGGCGCTGCGGCTGTTGATTTCGGCAATGCGCTCGTCCAGCCCGGTGGACGCGTGCGCAATACGGTCAATAGCTTCCAGCCGCCGCACAAAATTCTTGCGCCGTTCACGCAGCTGCGAATCCAGCTGGGAGGCGGCAGACTTGCTCCACGCCTCGATGTCGCTCAAAGCGGTTTCATTGACGCTGCGCAGCCGGTTGCTGAGCGCGCGCACCAGCCGGTCCGCAAACTCGGGCTGCGCCAGTCTGAACGCGTTGCTTATGCCCAGATACTGCACATGGCTGCGTTCAATCAGGTCCAGATCATTCAAATAGGGTTCAACCTGTGGCTCATCGGGCACCTGCAGCGAAAAACCATACTCGGTGTTGAGCTGCAAAAAAGTGGCCACCAACATGGCGTGGATTTCCAGCCCTTTGACGTGCACCTCGCGCACATTGGCACGCAAACGCTCAAAGGTTTCTCCATAAGACCGCTTGATGCCCAGCTTGAAGCCTTTTTGCTTGAGCGCGCCAGTGAGCTGCGCCATTTCGTCCTTGAGTGCCTGCGGCCCGAGCAAAGCGAAAATTTCGCGCATCAGCTTCATGTGCACCGAGCGCACGGCGTGAATCTTGACGCCAGCCGCATCAAACTCGGCCTGCTCCTGCGCCACCCGCGCACGCATGTTTTTGATGACCGGCTTGTTCTTGCCCTGCAGGCCCTGGAGTTCAAGCAACTGCTCGGTCAGATCCCGGCGCCGCACCTGCACAAACCGCCCCGTTTCGCCGCGCAGCGCAGCAATGCCCCGCGCCACGGCGGCGCCCAGAATCTTTTGCCGCCGCCCCATGATGTCGTGGCTCAGGGCGTCTTCCAGTTGTTCCAGACAACTGCGCTTGAGCAACGCGGCATCGTTCTTGACCTTGCCGACCAGCCCTTTTTGCGCCGACACGGCCACCACCTGATCCTGCGGAATGCCCAGAATCTCGGCAGAACTGCGCTTTTGCCGCTCGATCTGCGCCTGCACCTCTTGCGGGCTGTCGAGCGCATCCCACAAGGTGTCGATCTTGTTCAGCACCACGAGGCGGGTGGACAGGTCTTGCCCATCTTCCACCAGATGTTCGCGCCAGATGGACAAATCGGATTGGGTCACACCCGTGTCTGCGCCCAAGATGAAGACCACGGCCTGCGCCTGCGGGATCAGGCTGACCGTCAACTCAGGTTCAGCGCCAATCGCGTTCAGGCCCGGGGTGTCCAGAATGACCAGCCCCTGTTTGAGCAGCGGGTGGGCGATGTTGATCAGGGCGTGTCGCCATTTGGGCACTTCCAGCAGACCATTAGCGTCTGGCGCCGGGTTACTGTCGCTGGACTGGGCGTGCCAAAAGCCCAGGGCGCGGGCTTCCTCCTGCGTGACACGCCGCGTTTCAGCCACCTTGGCAAAGGCTTCGGACAGCTGTTTGGGGTTGCTGACCTCCAGGTCAATGCGCTCCCACTTCTCCGGCACCATGCGCCACTCCATGAGCGACTGAGGCTGCAGACGGGTCTCGATGGGCAACAGGCGCAGGCAGGGCGGCACCTCGGCGTCAAACCCCATCTCGGTGGGGCACATGGTGGTGCGCCCGGCGCTGGCGGGCATGATGCGACGACCGTAACCGGCAAAAAAGATGGCATTGATCAGCTCGGATTTGCCGCGCGAAAACTCCGCTACAAAAGCCACCATCACCTTGTCGACCCGCACCTGGGCTTCCAGCCGATGCAGCCGGTCTTCGACCGAGGCGTCCATCAGGTCCTGATCCTGCAACCACTGGGCCAACAGCTTCAAACGCAACGCAAACTCACGCCGCCAGACACTGTGCTGGTCAAATTTTTCGTTGAACGAAGTTCCCAATCTGCCTCCAAAACGTGAGCATCCAACCAATATAGCACCCTTGCCAACGCGTTTTGGGCACGGTTTTTTATGGCTTTTGACAAACGGGACAGTAAAACGTGGCGCGCTGACCCTGGCGGATCATCTTGATCAGAGCGCCGCATGGGTGGCACGGTTGACCCGCGCGACCGTACACCCTGGCTTGCAGCTGGAAATACCCGGCGTGCCCATCGGCGTTGGAGAAATCGCGCAAGGTGCTGCCGCCCTGTTCCACCGCCCGGGCCAGCACATCACGGATGGCGGCGTGCAGACGCGCCACGCGTGGCCGACTCAGCTTGTTGGCCCGGCAAGTGGGCCGTATGCCAGCCAGAAACAGCGCCTCGGACGCATAAATATTGCCCACCCCCACCACCAGATCCCCGGCCAGCAACACCTGTTTGATGACCGATTGGCGCAACTTGAGGCCCTGGGCAAATTTCTCCAGCTCAAAGTCTTCCGAGAGCGGCTCCATGCCCAGGTGCCCCAGCAATTTCAGCGCAGCGGGTGACGTCAGGCTGTCGACATACACCGCCGCACCAAAGCGCCGCGGGTCATTCAGGCGCAAGTTACCGTGGGTGGTGCACAGTTCAAAATGATCGTGCGCACCCGGCGCGGGCAAATCACGCGCAAACCGCAAGCTGCCCGACATGCCCAGGTGCAGCAGCAACCATCCCTGGCTCAAGGCCATCAAAAGATACTTGCCGCGTCGGCCCACCGTGCGCACCGTTCGCCCCACCAAGGCATCGGGCGGGCAAGCCAGGGGCCAACGCAGCGGTTTGCCCAGGTGCAGCGCCGTGATTTGCGCCCCTTCAATGGCGTCGACGAAACTGCGCCGGGTCACTTCAACTTCGGGTAATTCAGGCATGGAGACCAGTCGGGGAAAGCATGGATTATTATGAACGGATGCGCCTCAAAACAGTTTTCTTGCCCCTGTTGATCTCTTGCACGATGGGCTTACACGCCCAGACGGCCAGCCCGCCTGAGCCGGTAGCCAAAAAGTCGGCGCTGACGGCACCGCTTTTTTATGAAATTTTGCTCGGTGAACTCAACGCCCGTGCGCAAGAACCTGGCGCCGCGTTCTCGCTGATGCTGGACGCTGCCCAAAAATCCCGCGACCCGGCAGTGTTCAAGCGGGCGGTCCAGATCGCATTGCAGGCGCGCTCGGGTGAGTCGGCCTTGCAAGCCGCCAGGGCCTGGCGTCAGGCGCTGCCCGACTCGCGGGAAGCCAACCATTTTGTGCTGCAAATTCTGCTGGGCCTGAACCGTGTGGCCGACACGCTGGAGCCGCTCAAGCGCGAGATTGCGCTCGCGCCGGCCAAAGATCGGCGCGAGCTGATCTGGTCGCTGCCGCCTGCCTATGAGCGACTGGGCGAGCGGCATCTGGCGGCGTTGACGTTTCAGAAAGCGCTGGCCAACTGGCTGAACGACCCCACCGTGGGCGCCACCGTCTGGGCGTCGATCGGGCGGGTCTGGCTCGCCGCTGGCGACAAGTCCAAAGCGTTGGAGGCCGCCGCGAAAGGCTTGGCGGTTGATGCCAAATCCGAACACCCGTCGCTGTTGGCCCTGTCGCTGATGAGCCCTGAGACACCGTCGGCAGAACTGCTGGTCAAAAAACACCTGCCCCACGCGCGGCCGCCCTACCGCATGGCCTACATCAAGGCACTGCTGCGAAACCAGCGTGAAGACGATGCCAAGCGCGAATTGCAACGCATCAGAACCCAGACACCCGACTACGCCGATGCCTGGCTGATTGACGGCGCGCTGGCACTGCAGGCGGGTCAACTCGATCTTGCCGAGCAGCAATTGCAGCAGTATCTGGCGCTGGTGGATGCCGCGCCCGCCGAACCGCCACACGCCGACAACCAACGCGGTCGCTCGCAAGCGTTTTTCTCGTTGTCAGAACTGGCTGTCAAACGCAAGGACCTGACCAGTGCGCAAAACTGGCTGCAGCGTGTGGACACCCCCGAAGACATGCCACGGGCGCAGATCCGTCGCGCCGCCCTGATGGCGCAACAAGGCCAGGTGGATGATGCAATCAACCTGATCCGCGCGCTGCCCGAGAACTCGGACGCAGACGTTCGACTCAAACGCACCGCCGAGGCGCAACTGCTGCGCGACAACAAACTCTTTGAGCGCGCCCGCGACAGGTTGCAAACACTCGCTGCGCAATACCCGGATGATCTGGATCTGGTCTACGAATTGGCCATGGCGCACGAAAAACTGGGCAACCTGCCCGAGATGGAGCGCCTGCTGCGCCAACTGATCGCCGCCAAGCCAGACGACCCGCACGCCTACAACGCCTTGGGTTACTCGCTGGCCGACCGCAACCTGCGCTTGCCCGAGGCCATCGCGCTGATCAACAAAGCACTGGAACTCGCGCCGAAAGACCCCTTCATCATCGACAGTCTGGCCTGGGCGCAGTTTCGCAGTGGCAACCTGGCCGAAGCCTTGCGTCTGCTCAAGGGCGCCTTCAGCGACCGACCCGATGCTGAAATAGCCGCCCATCTGGGTGAAGTCCTGTGGGTGGCGAACCAGCAGCAGGAGGCTTTGGAAGTCTTTCGTGCCGGCCTCAAGCTCAACCCCGACAACGACACACTGACCGAGACGCTGAAACGGCTGCGTGTCTCGCCGTGACACATCGCCGTACCGTCTTGGCGCTGGGCGCCCTGATCGCCACATTATGGGTGGCTGGGTGCGCCACCAACAGACGCATCGTCGACCCAAACGATGGCCCAACATCACTCTGGCAGGGGCGCTTGTCGGTCCGTGTGCAAGCTGCGCCCGATGCCGGCCAGGCGCCAGACCAGTCGTTCAGTGCGGCGTTTGAATTGCAGGGCAATGCCAGCCTCGGCGACTTGTTCTTGTTCACGCCCTTGGGCAGCGTTGCCGCGGCCATTCACTGGAGTCCTGACGGCGCGGTGCTGCAGGCGCGTGGCGAAACACAGACATTCAGTGATCTGGCGCAACTGATGCAACAGGTGCTGGGCACCGATGTGCCGGTCACCGCCCTGTTTGCGTGGCTGGCCGGCCAAGTTCAGGCGGTGGATGGCTGGCAGGTGGATTTGTCGCGCCAACCACAAGGCAAAATCGTGGCCCGCCGCGGCGCACCCGCCCTGCCCGCCGAACTGCAAGTGCTGCTTGAC
>Ga0209066_10007798_pt1 | contig 10532 bp, 7 predicted proteins | sample All_14_2_FD_187198 | JGI IMG/M metagenome (GOLD analysis project Ga0209066, IMG submission 187198) | Freshwater microbial communities in response to fracking from Pennsylvania, USA - Allegheny Zone_MetaG_DW_15 (SPAdes) (version 2) ... | reverse complement strand
GCCCGCGTTCGCGGCGTGCTCGACCGTCAGATCTTCGGCGAGCACGCGGCCCTCGTCACCCACGAGCTCGACGTCTTGCTCGACGACCTGGCGGTCCTCGCGGCGGGCGTGCGATTCCACCGTCGAGACGCGCGCGACGGAAGCACACGCGAGCACCACGCGCCCGGAGGCCTGACCGACCGCGTCGCGACTCGTGGCGTCCACGATCCCTTGCGGCTGCGCAACGAACAGGAGGACGGCGGCGTGCTCGAGCTCGCGCTCGGATGGGCCGGCGACGGCCCCGCGCACGTCGACGCGTGGAGCGCGGGCTGGCGAGGCGCGACACCTGCCGTGCTCGGCGAGGCGCTGCTCGCCGCGCTCGGCGAGGTGCTTCTACCGCCACGCATCCCCTTCGAGCGGGGTCCACACGCCGCGCTTTCGGCCAACCTCGCGCGCGGGCTCGTGGCCGCGCTCGCGGTCGACACGCCGGCCACGGCCAAGTCTCCGGTCGGACCCCCGAGCGCCGAGACCCTGAAGCCGGCGCTGGGTCCCTACCTCCTCGCGCGCCCCGCGTTGCTTGCGGAGCTCGCGCGACGGATCGGCGACACGCCCGACGCGCTCTCCGCGAGGCTTTCGACGAGCTGAGCCACGAGGCTTCTTGGACGTGTGCTGCTTCGGTTCTTGGACGCGTGTGCGCCGGACTGCTTCGGCTTCTTGGACGCGTGTGCGCCGAACGGGACACGTCCCTGCGAAACCCGGTGGAGCGCTCGGAGCCGAACGCGCGAGCGCGTCGTCTCCTCGTCCACAGGGTTTCTCGGGACGCGTCCCGTTCGGCCTTCCGTCGGTGGCCTTCGATTTCCTCTGGGGTTTCCGCCGCTCTCTCTTGTTGACGTGGCGGCTCGCGTCACGAGCTCCCGCGCGTGACACGAGCCGCGCGCGTACGGGCCCTGCGAGCTCCGGGCGTGCGTATGTCCGCCTCGTGTCGTGAGCGGAGCGCACGACGCGAGGCGTGACCGGTGGCCGTCGGTGCTTCGGGAGGATCGTGAGGGTGCGGTCCGGGCGAGCTTCGCTCGGACGGACCGCGCGAGGTTCGGCGAGCCACTCTAGCCAAGTGCTTGCGTCCGCACGGCGCGAGGTCGCGTCCTGCGCTGCGCGCACGACACGACTCGCTCTCGAAAGGCGAGGTCGCGTCCTGCGCTGCACGCACGACACGACTCGCCAGGACGACTTTGAGGACACCGAGCCGGACTCGGGCCGCGAGGGAAGCAGCCACCATCTCCCCTCGGCGCAGTGGCTTCTCTGGCGACGGTGCCGACGACATCGACACAACTATGCCCAGCGCAGCTTCTCGACCTCTTCCAACGCCTCCTCGTGCGCGACGCCCGCGTCGAGCCGAGCGATCAGTCTCTCTGCGAACTCGCGAACCTGCGGTGCGGAGTCGTTCATCCAACCCCGAATCGATTCGGCTTGGGTGCGCTTGAACTGAGCGATGCTGGACACGGCACGTTCGGTCGAGAAGACCGAACGCTCGATCGCGCGCGCCAGTGGTCCATCCGGACCGAAGCGAACGAGGAGCTCGCGGAGGATGGGAGGGACTTGTGACGTGCGCGGTGAGGTCATGGCAACCAGCGCCGAGGCTCGCCAGAGATCGTGGCCCGTCCAATCGAGGCACGACTCGACGGGAAGAACGATCGCTCGGCCCCTATACGGTGCCCGCGATACGAACCGCTCGGCGTCCGAGTCACGGCGCGCGAGCCGGGCGCTCAGCGTGTTCCACGTGGCCTCCGCGTCCTCTCTCGATGCCTTCGCCAGAATCTCCCACGCGTGCTCACCGGCCGCACGAGGGCGCGAGGCCGATTGGTACGCGAGACCGACGACGAACGACAGATCGTCTTTCAGGATTCTCTGGCAGCCATCCCGCCAGGAGAGGCTGCCGAGGCTATCGATTTGTAGGGTCGCGCCAAGCTCCAGCGCGTGGACCAGCAGTTCACGAAGCTCGACCATCGCGGACGGATCGGCCTCGAGCCGCAAGGCGCACTGTCGAAGGACGAACGACGTCGGAATGGGGCGCTCGGGGACGAGTACCGAGCGAAGGAATCGCTTCAGCGAAGGCACCGAAACGTCTTTGAGCCATTGCCCGAAGCGTAGGTAGATGACGTAATCATCTTCGAGAGGGCGGTCGCTCGTGAGCGCGGTGAGCCGATCGAGCAGCGCATCCGTGGCGTCGACTGACGCGAGGCACAGGGCGAGACGACGTGCATCTCCTTGTTCGGCCAAGTGGTTGAGGACTCGCTCGACCTCGATGCCGCGCTCTTCCTCGCGCTGACCCGAGAGGTACGCCGCGAGGATTCTCGCCCCGTGCAGGTCCGCTTCCCGCCCGAGCACCCACTTGCGCGCGTGCCACTCCGAGTCTTCATGCCCGAGCGCGAACGCGAACGCCACGCTTCGTGGGTGGGATTCATCCAACGCGAGCTCGAACAACCGTTCGCGGTCTTCCGCCACCAGCAGCTCGCGTGCGACCCCCCGGTCGGCGTCGAGGCACTCGTCTTCGTCCTCACCGAACCGATGCCCTGCGACGCGGTCGAGCAGCTTCGCTCGCAGGTCGGTGGGCGCCACTTGTCGAGCGAGCGCTCGAAGCTCGTTCGAGACCTCGGGCCCTTCGAACCGCCGAACCTCATCGAGCGCGCTTCGGAGCTGCGCTCGTTCCTGGTCGTCGAACCGATCGAGCACACCGATGAGCGATTCCGTCGCGGCCTGGGCGAGGCCGACCCGACACATGCCCCGAAGGTTCGCGATCATCGCCGACCGGGCATCAGTTCCGACGTCGTCCAAAGACGTCGCTCGCGCCAAGAGCGCCCACGCACGTGAGCGCGCGGTTCGAGCTTCTTCGAGCGTGGCAGGCATCGGGTCACCGTCCTGGCGTTCGCCGACCCGACGCATGTGCTCGAGCTCGATCACGTGCACCAAAGCCCGAACCACGAGGGCACGCTCCTGCGCGGTCGAGTCGTCGAGCCGACGCGAGAGCAAGGCGAGGCGTTGGTCGAGCGATCGATGCGTGGTGTTCAGCTCGACCGAGAACAGACCGAGCCACACGCCAGTTGCGTTGTTGGCGTAGGACTCGTTCTCCGCGACAGCCAACCGGAAGAGCGCCTCTTCCGCGTCCTCGAAGGTCCGCTTACGGTCGGCCAGAAGCTCCAGCGCCCACACCAGCGCACGTCGACCACGGGTGATCTCTCGGAGTTCCTCCGAGCTCGCATTGCTGATGCGGGCCCGCAGCAATGAAGCCACGCCCTCCGGATTCACTCGCGCCGCGCTCAGAAGAGGCGTGGGCGACAAGCGGGCCGCCCATCGGTCGAACGGTCCGCTCCAGTCGAGCTCCTCGAGCACGGACTCGGCCACGGCCCGCGCGGTTTCGGGGGCGACCCCTGCGCGTGCGAACGCTTGGTCGAGACCTTCGGTGAACTTGGGTGCGTACTCCCGGAAGCGCCTGCCTCCGCGGTCCGGCCCTCTCGGTCCGAAATAGCTCGAAAGAATCTCGCGCTCCAGGATCCGTGGTGTGACGTAGCGGGAGGCAAGCGTGTGCCGGATGAGCCCGCGCTGGTGGCAGTCACTTAATACCCTATGAAAGTCGTTCCATTTCTCGAAGCCGATGGCCTTCAGCAACGCATCCTGCGCGACAACGCTCAGAGATTCCAGCTCTACACCGAGCAGCACAGACACTCCAACCAGGGCGGAACGACGTTTGTCCCGCACGGCTGTGAGCACCGACGAGTCCGGAAACTCAATTTGGGATGCGAGCGCCCAGTCAACCGCTTCGGTGAGGGAAGTCGGTGCATGGCCCACCTTCCGAGCCTCGTCAGCCAATAGCTTCGCAAACCAAGGATAGCCTTCACAGAGTCGAACGATCTGAAGAAGCTCACTCTCCGGTACGGCTCCGCCGACAAGCCGACCGATGAGTTCGCGGCTCGCGTCCTCTTCTAGTCCGCTCAGGTTCAACCGTTGTCCTACCTCGCGCGGAGTGGGTACGCGTTCGTCAGCCCCCGCGGGGGTGACCACGAGCAGCTTCGCGGGAGGTGAAGCCTTCTGTCGGACCAGAGCCTCGAATCGCCTCGCTAGGTCGGCGACGTCATGGGCACCGCAGTCATCGACCACCAGCAAGAACTCTCCATATCGATCGAACAGTTCGCGAAGTCTGTCGAGCGCTTCATGTGTCGATAGCGCCACCCGCGCGCTAGCCAGCGCACTCTCGTGTTCGCGCAGCGTCTCAAGGACGAGGCGGGTCTTTCCTACGCCGGGAGGGCCGACGATCCAGGCGACGCGTTCTGCTGAACTGGCTCCTTGGGTGTCCAGCCAGTGGAGCAACTGCTCCTGCAGCGCGCGACGTGGCGCGTCGAACTGAAACGGCTCCGGCCGAGTTCGATCAACGTCGTGCTCCTCCAGCCAGTCGTCGATCGAACGCAGGACCGGGCTGAGTCGGAACTTGTCGATCCACTGCTTGAAGTTCGTCGGCCTTCGGCCACGAAGCCACGACGCGATTCGATCGGGCGCGATGATGTCGACTCGTTCGTCAATCATCTCGATCGAGCACTCGAGCCTCGAGGCGAAAGCACGAACTATGTGCTCTCTGGGTGTCGCTGTTTGTTTTCTTCTTTGTAAGGGTTTATCGAGTGGAGACTTTGTCGTCGCAATCCAGAGTTGGAAGAACCCTCCTTCTTCAAGAACCTCTACGGCACGAGGTATGTTCTTCCTGTTATCGATATCCTTCAGACAGTCGTTAAGCCAATTGCGTCCCGCCTTACAACTGTACGCTGTACGGGCGACCTGGTCTTTCGTGAGCGGCGTGCACTCGAACAGAGCGGTGAATGCGTCGGAGTCGAGCCTCGGCGCCTGCGTCACCGTTAGTAGGACGTCTCGCCCACCATCTGTCGCCCCGACCCCTTGTGCCCGACCGTCGACGTGCGCACCACGGTGGCGTGTGTCGGCCTCCAGGCGCACGATGTCTTCACAGAGCTGCTCGAACTCGTCCGGCTCGAGGCTCTCGATCATCCCAGCGTCGACATCGGACCACCCTCGCTCAGCCACGCCGCCAGTGTCCGAGCCTCGTTCGGAGCGGTCAAGTTGACTCGGCAGTCGCTTGGCGTTCGCACGTGCGTTCCGACCGCACCAGTCTCTACCCGGTGGTGTCGCGCGCCTGTTGAACCCGCTCGGGCTGCGGGCTTGCCATGCCCACGTTCTCAACGTGTCTATTCGGCGCGAAGCGAGGCGCTCGCGGCTCGGCTACGAGCCCGTGGTGTGGTGGTCGAACGCACGGAAGCGTCCCCATTCTTTCCTCGCCCTGGGAGAGCGGCGAGCTTCGTTTGCGGGGCGGGGCGACCCGGTCGAGGGAAGGTGCCACCATTCTTTCCGTCGGCACCGAGCCGCTGTCAGGGACCGGTCGGGATCCCGGTCGAGGGAAGCTGCCACCACTCTTTCCGTCGGCACCGAGCCGCAGTCCGTGGTCGCCACGCTTCGTGCGATCCGTGAGCCCGCGTCGCTCGAGTCCGACTCGGTGCGAATCGTGGGATGAGCTTCCTCGGTTCGCGCGCGGGAATCGCACCTGACCGCCTCTCCGTTCCCGCGAGGATGTCGAAGACGAAGGCGATCCTCGTGGCCCTGATCGTGTGGAGCTCCACTGCAACGGCGCAGGAGGTTACGCTCCATCGCACGGGCCGCGGGCCCACACCGGCCGTGGACGGGTCGGTCGCGGGAACGCTCGAGCAGCTCTGTGCACGGCTCGCCAAAGCGCCCGCGGAAATGCGCGGCGGAACGATCACGTGCCGCCGCGTCGACACGAGCGCGGGGCTCGTCGCGATCGACGCGGGACACCTCGACGGGACCGATCTCTACCTCGCCGACGCGCTTCCCGCTGCGCGCCTTCGGTTCGTCGCCAAGCTCGCGAGCGTCCTGTCGGGCCCTACCGAAGGAAGCGACGCGCGGGTCGTTCGCGTGCTTCGACCCGCGGCGTGGGCGGAGCACGACTTGGTGCTCGTGGAGTACGAGACCTCGTACGTGAACTGGGAGAACACGGAGGTCGTGGGATGGTCTCGGCGGAGCGCGACGGTGTGTCGCCTCGGGGCACCCACGCGGTGTACCGGCGAGCTCCCACTCGCGTGGGACGGGTTCATCGGTCGCAACGAGGATGGCGGCTTCGCTGCGGTCGAGGGTTACCAGGTCGTCGCGCGCGTTCGCGCCTCGGCCACGATCGTGGCGAGACGGGACGGCACCCTCCGACATCGCCTCGTTCGCGGAACGTGGATGCAGCTCTTCGGGAGAGACTGGGGTTTCAGCGTGCCCTCGGCGTACGTGGACGGGGAGACTCGGGTCGACCACACGCCTCTCGTCGCGCTCGCTCACGATGCGACGACGAGCGCGGGTCCGTAACGAGTTACCTGCGGACCACGCAGTCTTCCAGCACGACCTCTTCCTCACCCAACAAGAGTGGGTCGAGACGATAGCGAAGCCCAAGCTCCGTACGCTCACGCTTTGTGTCGACTGTAATGCGCGCTCGAACGACGAGGCTACGTGCAAGTACACGGTCTACCGGCTGGGTCCACGCGCAGGAGAACCAACTAAGTGTCGCGCGCCAGTGAGCGGCCAAGTCGTCATAGAGCGATTCCTTCGGAAGATCCTCCAACTTTGGTGTCGGGCGTATAGACAGGTTCAGGTCGGACACGACAATGGTACTCGGTGGTTCTCCTCGCGACTCGAAGATGCGGCCGGGAGGGAGCTGCAATCGCGCACAGCCCGTCATCATGGGATCGCACTCCATCTGAAAGATCAGGCGGGGCCCGAAGAGCTCGAGCGTGGTGATCGCCTGCCCTCGGAGGATCCGGCGCCTGGACGCCACGTCGGGGTCGAGCGTGATGCGAAAGAGCTTGGCGACGTCGAAGGCCGGGTCGAGCTTCTTCAGGCGCGCCTCGTCGAGGGTCTTCAGGGAGTCGTCATGGCGCTGGGCGAAGACGCGCATCGCGCGGACGGGGACCTCGTGGAGCGCGCTCGTGGGGAGCGGGAAGCGCGCGACGTCGAGCACCGCGCCGAAGGCTCGGAATCGATCGTAGGCGCTCACGTTCGGGGTCACCGCGAAGAGAGTAGCTCTTTGCCTCGCGAGGCTCGTCGTGTCTCGCGCGGGATGTCTCGTGGTGGATGTCTCGCGCGGCGTGCGACGCACGCTTCGGGCCGTCCGCTGGCGAGTTGCGTGGGCCGTAGCTCACGAGAGACCGAGTCGAGGCTTCTACGTTCGTCTCGTCGGTCTCGAGAAGCGCCGAGCTGAGTTTCAACTCACGATCGGCAGTCCACGGACCGCTCGATCGGAGTGACGACCGAGGAACGGCGTGTCGTGACGGCCGAGCCCGAGCTTTGGCTCTCGTTCGAGGCTCTGCCGAACGTCGCGACGAGGTTTGTGAGCTCCGCGGACGCCGACGAAAGACGCGACACGCAACTCGAACTGCGACGCGTCGATACGCAGGCTCGTTCGCGCGTCTCTCGGCATTCGCGCGTGCATCTCGGATCGGCTCCATGAGTCGATCCCTCGGAGAGCCAGCGATGCCTACGTCTCCCACTCCGTTCCCGTTTCGCTCGGAGCCCACGTTTCACGACGCGCTGGAGTCGCGTCGTGCCCATCTGGCCGCGCTGGACCCGAAGAAGCTCCCGTCCGTGCGCTTGAACGCGGCGGTGCTCTTCCAGAGCGCGATCGGGGCCGCGCATCGACTCGAAGCGTTTCGGCAGGAGCTGGTCGCGCAGTTCGGGGACGAAGCCGCCGAGCTCCTCGACTCGCTCGTGCCCGCGGCGCAGGCGGCGAGGCTGGCCGACGCGATGCTGAAGGGGCAGCCGAAGCGGCCGAGCGTCGCGCCGATCCACGCGGAGTTGGTGTCGAAGCATGCGCTCCTGCTCGCGGATGCGCGGGCGCTCGTGGCGCGAGGCCTGCTGCCGGCCGAGGTGTTGCGGAAGACCCGTGATGCGCGCGGGTACGGGTCGGCCGTTCGAAGCGTGTTGGTCCTGGTGTCCGTGTTCGAGCGGCACTGGGCGCAGATCTCCGAGCTCACGCCCACCACGCGCGCCGACCTTCGAGCCGCGAATCGACTCGCGGCCGAGCTCGTCGACGCCGCCGCCGTCGACACCACGTCCGAGCACGCCGCGACCGCGGAGCTGCGACGACGCGCGATCGGCGACGCGGTCCGCATCTACGAGGAGCTGCGCCGCCAGATGAGCTACCTGCGCTGGCACCGAGGCGACGTGGACACGATCATCCCCTCGCTCTTCGCGGGCCGCGGCGGTCGGAAGAAGCGGCGGAAGTCGGACGGGTCCGAGCCCGTGGCTCCGAGCGCGTGAAGGCCGCGGGGTTCGTGGACCCGGAAGGCACGCGGTTCAGGGGCACGTTCGCGAATACCTCGACTGCGCACGCAACTGGCGCTCCGGCGCGCCGAGACGACGCCCATGTCGACCCTCCGTAGCTCGCTCGTCCCCGTGTTCTTCTTCTTCGCGTGCACCGCACCCTCCCCTTACGGGACCGACCCGGAAACCGCCTATTCGATCTCGGGCTTCTGCGCGATGCGCCACGAATGCGGGTCGGTGTACGACCAGTGCGTGCAGTCGGGAGCGTCGGCTTGCCGGGCGTGCCTCCGGCTCGGCGGCATCGGCTGCAATGAGCTCTGCAACTACGTGAACGAGTGCGCGGGATGGCACTGCGACGAGACCGACCCGTGCATGCGTTGGCGCTACACGGGGTATCCCGGAGAGGAGGACCCGGCCGTTCGCGAGAGCTGCGAGCGCTTCGTCGCGCACCAAGTCGCTTGTGGCGCCGAGCCACCGGCTCCCGGAGCTTGCTCGCTCTCCGCAGCGACGGAACGCCCGGAGGCGGCGGAAGCCTACGACTGCGCCGCCGTGGCCACCTGCGGGGCGTACGATGCATGTTTGCCGCCCCCGGACGTCGAGCGCGCGTCTCCGATCTGCGACTCGCTTCGCGCATGTGGCGAGTGGGACGTCTGTGACGACGGCTCTCTCGCGTCCCTGCTCGGTTGGCTGCGGCCCGACGTCATCGACGGCCTTCGGTCGTGCTCGCAGCTTCCCTGCGGTCAGCTCGAGGCGTGCGTCGAAGCGTGGGCGGTCTCTCTGACGCTCGAGTGACCCGTCTCGACATCGTGCGTGACCCTTCACTCGAGGCGGTGCGCGAGTCTGCCGCGCACGTCGGGGGAGAAGAGCGGAATCTGCCCGATCGAGAAATCACGCGTGTTCCGTGTCGCTACTTCGTCGCTGATGTCGACGTGTCCTCGCCCTGGTCGCACGAGTCGGCCGGTCGCCTCGACGTTCCGACCACACGGCTCACCGCGTCGCGCGCACCACGTACTGATCGGGCAAGCTCTCCTCCACGAGCGTCGCGCGGAGGCCGGACCCGGTCGAGGACGCTGCCACCATTCTTTCCGTCGGCACCGAGCCGCGACGACGTGCTCAGTACGCTTCGCGCGATTCGCGAGCCCGCGTCGCTCGAGTCCGACTCGGTGCGGGTCGCGGGATGAGCTTCGTAGATTCGCGCTCGGGAATCGCACCGGCGCCTCTCCATTCCCGCAAGGATGTCGAAGACGAAGGCGATCCTTACGCAGCCACTCGACGATCGCGCGCTGATCAGGCGCTCCCCGCTCGCGTCGCCGGTCCGACCACCGTCGTCACGGGCTCACCCTCGAGCTCGTGCTCGATCACGAGCGAGTCGGGATCTCCCCAGAAGCGTGCATGGATGTCGCTGGCGTGGTCGATCGCAAGTAGCCCGAGCTCGCGCGCGAGCGACGCGCCGTGATGCCCGTCGTGGTCGACTCCGCCGTGGGTGCGACGGTCGTCGAAGGCGCGTCGGTAAAGCACGAGGCGCGCGAGGGCGATCGACGGAGTGGTCGCGAAGGGTATGGGCTCGGGATCTTCGATCGCGTCCTCTGCCCACACGGTTCCTTCCGCATCGAGGAAATACCAGACGTCGTCGTCGGAGAGCACGATTGGGACGAAGCCGCGCGCGCGGTTGGGGGTCGAAGCGTCGTCTCTCAGCAACGTGTAGGCGCCGAGCACGAAGCACACGTCCGGTAGGCGACCGAAGTCGGCGAAGCGCGTGCCGCCGAAACGGGCCTCGAAGGTGAACGCGGCCTCGGGCGAAGGGAGGCCTCGCTCGCGGAGCAGGGCGGCCAAGGTGCTCCGGTCGGTGGTCGATCGCGGGTCACGAACGGGGTGACGCGCGGCGAGCCAAGCGCTGGCGAGGGGGCCGAGCTCGGGGGTGGGCCCGAGCGCCTGCGGAAGCGTGATGTCGACGGACATGGTGCTCGATGCTCCCCGGCGCGCCCTCAGAGCGCGTCGGCGAGGACACCGGCCAGGGCGGCGTCCATACCCGTCAGCGCACCCTGCACGCGCTCTGCGACGATCGTGGTGGTGTCGGCCTCGAAGCACGTCCCGGCGTCGGCAAGGAGCCAGACCTCGTAGCGCGGCGCCTGCGTTTCGTCGGCGGCGTCGGCGAGCACCACGTGCTCCCAGGCGCCGTTCTC
>Ga0209066_10007797_pt1 | contig 10533 bp, 10 predicted proteins | sample All_14_2_FD_187198 | JGI IMG/M metagenome (GOLD analysis project Ga0209066, IMG submission 187198) | Freshwater microbial communities in response to fracking from Pennsylvania, USA - Allegheny Zone_MetaG_DW_15 (SPAdes) (version 2) ... | reverse complement strand
CATCCTGGTCGATCAGGCCGCGCCTGACGAAGGTGGAGAGGACACGGGTCCGCACGCGTGCCTGCACGTCGGCGAACGCCGCCGCGTCGAGTCCGAGGGCTGCATGAAAGCTGACGCCCGGTGCCTCGTCCGGGGCATTGACTGTAGCGGGCGCCGACTCGAAGACGCCGTCGATGACGCAGCAGTGGAAGTGCACATGCTCGTTCAGGCTGGAGCCGAACCGGTGGATGAAGGCGACCGCCCCGATCCGGGCGGTGACGGGGCAAGCCGGGCTATGCTCGCGCAGGCAGCGTTCCACCACGGACAGGAAGATGCGCAGCACCGTGCCTTGCAGGGCCGTGTCCGCTTGCAGGAAGTAACGCAGCCGCTTGGGCACGGCCAGGACCCATTGGCGCACCGGCAGCGGTGGGAAGACGTGATCGACCAGGTGCGCCGCTGTTTCAGCCATGCGCCGCGTGTTGCACGAGGGGCACACACCGCGACACTTGCAGGAGTACGCGATCAGGAAATCGTGCTGGCACTCGTCGCAGTAGGCGCGGGCGAAGCCGTGAGCAAGGATGCCGCATTCGAGATAGCGGCGGAAGGTTCGCTCGACATGGGCCGGCGGTGCTTCACCGTCCTCGCCGCTGGCGAGTTCCAGCCAGGTTTCGAGGTGGGTCTGGACGATGCGATACCACAGCGTCCGCTCGGGACGGCGGCGCTGGTAGCGCTTGGGTGTGGGCGCGGCGCATTGTGCGGCGACTGCCATCGAGGTGGCCCATCCTGGGGTCGTCTCAGAAAACGGGAAAAATAGCACGCTAAGGCGCGCGACGGCTTTTACCTAGCAGCAGTGCAAGTCTGCACCTGCGAGGCATGACATGCAGGAGGGCGCTATCGACCCTAAGCAGTCATGCGACCCTATAGGCCGACCTGTGATCGGGGTCCGTTTCTTCCACCTCACTATCGTTTTCAGGTTGATTTCATGGCGCGCAGAAAGCGTTGACTATTTTGTATTGATCGACGGACAACCTTTGTCGTTGTGGCACTTCCGTGCAGAATCTGGCCCATAGTGCTTCCTTCTATTCAAGGTAAAATATTGCACCATCAAAACTTGCGATCAAACACCTAGTCTATAGTTGTTGATGGCCCCACAACCAATTAGGAGAAATTCATGAGCGACGACACCAAAAAGTGCCCCGTAACCCACATGACTACTGACTTCGGCGCCCCCGTGGTCACTAACCGCGACAGCCTCACTGCAGGTCCTCGCGGCCCCTTATTGGCTCAGGATGTCTGGCTGAATGAAAAGCTGGCCGGTTTTGTGCGCGAGGTCATCCCAGAGCGCCGCATGCACGCCAAGGGATCGGGTGCCTTCGGCACATTCACGGTCACGCACGACATCACCAAGTACACCCGCGCTAAGATTTTCAGCGAGGTCACTACTGTCCGGTTAAATAACGAATAGATTCAATTGGTTGCTGATGCTGCCATTGTCAGAAGTGTAGTCGTCGGCCGGAAATGCTTGCTGCAAGGGCATCTTCTCGAACAGGGTGAGCGATAGAACCTGTAGCAAAGTGTAGAGTGAAGCGTCGATATTCAGCTTTTTTCGAATAATGGCGACCAGTACATAGACCGATACCGAGATCCAGATTTGCGTCTTGACCGCATTTTCCGACGTACCGAAGAACTGTTTGATCCGAAGATGCTGCTTGATCCATTTGAAGAACAGCTCGACCTGCCAGCGGCTTTTGTAAAGCGCGCAGATGGTCGCTGCCGGCAAGCTCATCTGATTGGTGAGGAAGACGAGCGTCTTGCCGGTTTCCGGGTCTTTGAAGCGAACACGGCGCAAATACGTGGGGTAATCCTGCTTCGAGTAGAAGCCTTCGAGCGCAATCGTCTGATCGCAGAGGATGCCGGTATCGCGATCCGTTGGGGCCGAGTACACCCGATGCGCCTTGAGATTCGACTTGGCGCGCGTGACGAAGAAGGCACCCGCCAGATGCAAGCGATGCAGGCGAGCGAAGTCGACATAACCCCGATCCATGACGTAGATCGCGCCAGCTTCCGGAGTCAGCAAATCCAGTGCATGCACATCGTGCAACTTGCCGTCGGAGACATGGATGAAACTGGGGATGCTGCCACGCAAGTCGAGCAGGGTATGCATCTTGACCGCTGCCTTGGTCGTCCGAAAGTGCGCCCACGGAAACACCGACAAGCAGAGATCGATGGTGGTCGAATCGAGGGCATACACCGTGTTCGACAATTCCAGGCCCAAGTCCTCGCTGGCGTAGAGCGCTCTCGCCTGGATGATCAGGCGAGCAGCGAAATCGGCATAGATGCGCCAGTCGCGCAATTCGTTGGCATCGGCCAGCGTCGAGCGCCGCACCGGCTCGCGAAATCCCATGTGGTACAGCTTGGAGGCCTGCGCCGAAAGACTGACCTCGATGTCGCGCAGACTTTCCCGGTAGGTGAGTTGGGCAAACGCCATGACGCGAAACTGTTCGGCGCAAGTCAGGGTGCGAACGCCCTTGTCGCCGCCGTAACGTGCAACGTATCGGTTGAATGTCGACCACGGCAGAAAGTCCATCAATTGGGCAAACAGCGTCTTGCCGGCATTCATGATCATGCCCTTCAGAAAAATTCGAAGGGTCATTTTTCGCCGATTTCAAATCGACACCACGCTTTGTCACTCGGAAAGCCTTGTCAGTAATGGCGTTTGGCAGCTCGGGCACTCATTTAACCGGACAGTAGTGCAGCGAGGTAGGAAAGAAGACGGAGATGTTTGCCCGCTTCACTACGGTAGCTGGGGAGCGCGGTGCGGCCGATGCCGAGCGCGATATCCGTGGTTTTGCTCTGAAGTTCTATACCGAAGAGGGAAACTGGGACATGGTGGGCAATAACACTCCGGTGTTCTTCATCCGCGATCCTCGCCAGTTCCCTGATCTGAATAAGGCCGTCAAACGCGACCCTCGCACAAACTTGCGCAGCGCCACCAACAATTGGGATTACTGGACGCTTCTGCCCGAAGCTCTGCACCAAGTCACTGTCGTCATGAGCGATCGCGGCATCCCTGCCAGCTACCGTCATATGCACGGTTTCAGCTCGCACACCTACAGCCTCTGGAACCAGGCCGGCGAGCGTTTCTGGGTCAAGAGGCTATCGATGCCGTTCGTGATGTGAAGTAAGTTTCGACGGGTTTTACAGGAAATCCCCCTGGAATAACTTTCCAGGGGGATTTTTTTGGTTTCGGGACCTTCGGGGAGGGCGTGCGGAGAGGCGGAATGACTGCGTGATTCTCATCCGGAATAGGGGCGCGTCGTTTCACATTGCGCTCCGAATCCTCGTATAATCCGAACCTTGTGAGCGGTTTTGCGCCAAATTTCTGTGATTCAGTGGCAGAAATCGCGTTGATCCAGTTATCGCTTCATCCTGCCGGCACTGGGCCGGTTTTTTGTATCGGTTTTCAGGGACTCTCGGGACGACATGCGAATACTTCTCAGCAATGACGATGGCTATTTTTCTCCTGGAATCGAATGTCTGGCGAGAAAGCTGTCGCAGATTGCCGAAATTACGGTGGTGGCGCCGGAACGTGACCGAAGCGGCGCCAGCAATTCGCTGACGCTCGACCGCCCGCTTTCGCTGAAGCGCGGCAGTAATGGTTTCTACCATGTCAATGGGACGCCGACGGATTGTGTCCATCTGGCGGTGACCGGAATGCTCGATGATTTGCCGGATATGGTGATCGCCGGGATCAATCTGGGCGCCAATATGGGTGACGACACCATTTACTCGGGAACGGTCGCGGCTGCGACCGAGGGATTCCTGCTTGGCATACCGGCGATTGCGGTTTCGCTGTGCAGCAAGGCCGGGCTCCATTTCGAGACGGCCGCGCAGGTTGTCGTCGAACTCGTGCAGCGGATTTGCGCGCAGGGGCTGCGCGAGCCGCTGCTCCTGAACGTCAATGTTCCCGATGTGCCTTATGACAGCTTGCGTGGCACGGCGGTGACGCGACTATTGCTCCGGCCCGATGAAGTATTAAGCGGCATATTTGACGCGCTTATCCTGGAAGTAACTGATGACGCGCTCGGGGTTTTGTTCGAGGTGTCGCATATGCGAGGTTGCGGCTTCTCGTAGTTTCGCTTTGGTGCGCACTGGCACACGCTTGCCCATCTCTTGTTTGAGATCAGCGTTAAGGCGCTCCTCCGGATTGAGTTGGGGGCTGTAGCTCGGGAGGTAGAACAGTTCGATTTGATCTACCCGCTCGGCGACCCACGTTTTCACGAGCTTGCTGTGATGCACCCGCAGGTTGTCCAGAATCAGAAACACTTTTCGACCGGCGTCCTTGATCAAGGCGGCCAGGAATTCGATCAGCTTGTCGGCATCAAATGCTTCATCGACGATCATCCAGCGCGTCTTGCCCTGATTGGTCACGGTGGCAATCATGGAGAGCTTTTGCCGCGTGCCGCCCACGGTCATCGCGACCGGGGTTTGGCCTGCGGGAGCGAAGCTTCTGCCGCGCACATCCGTATTGACCAGCGCGGTCTCGTCACCCCAGTGAATCTCTGCGCCTTCGCGCCGGGCGCGTTCTGCAATGCCCGGATACTCGCCTTCAAGCCACGCTTGAACCGCCGCCGGACTTTGTTCATAGGCGCGACGGATTGGCTTCTGCGGGGTGAAGCCCCAACGTGCGAGGTATTTGCCGACGCTGCGAACTTGCAACTTGATGCCGTACTCTTGTTCAATCAGTTGGCCGACGGCAGCGCGGCTCCAGAGGAAGAAGTCCATCTTGAGTTGTTCCGGGCGCTTGTCGATGATCGTGCGGCGAATCGCTTCTTCCTGCGCTGCGCTCAAGCACCGGCCGTCACCTCGTGCTCGGCCTCGTGCGCTCGGTCGAATGGCGGGCCACCCGCCTTCGGCAAACCGATCCAGCGTGGCTCGTACCGCCGGGTAGCTCAAGCCTGTCAGGGTGACAATCTGCATGATCTTGATGCCCCGTTTGTGCAACCGAACCACCTGCTTGCGCCGCTCATGCAGTTGTTCCAGTGTTTGTTTTCTTGCGTTCTCTTTTTCCATCTCCATCAGACAAAAAATACTCGCAAAAATTCATATTTCATCGGGCCGAATCAATAGGCAAGCGGCATAAGGCCGAAGCGGTCGTACGGGCGATCACGCCGCGTCATGAAACGGTTTATTGGGTGGGAGCTGCGGGTGAGGCGCAGGACGCAGGCGAAGGGACCGATTTTTTTGCAGTGGCCAATCACCAGGTGTCGATTACGCCGTTGCAGATTGATCTGACCCACACGGCCCAGTTGCCGATGATACGGGGGTTGCTGGCAGAATGAACCGCGCGGTTTCCGGTCTGGGGATGACCTCACAACGTACGCGGGCGCGGATGATCGAGCGTCTGCGCAGCGAAGGAATTCGTAACGAAAGGGTGCTGGCGGCGATTGCGGCTGTCCCCCGTCATATCTTCGTCGAGGAAGCTCTGGCTTCTCGCGCTTACGAGGATTCAGCGCTGCCATTGGGCTATTCGCAGACCATCTCGCAGCCATTTATCGTCGCGCGCATGATCGAGATACTCATCGCCGGGCGTGAGCTTGGCAAAACGCTGGAGATCGGCGCGGGATCGGGCTATCAGGCGGCAGTGCTCGCTCAATTGACCAAAGACGTTTATGCGGTCGAACGGATTGAGCCTCTGCTGGCCCGTGCGAAAGTAAACCTGCGCAATATGCAGGAGTTTCGCGTGCGTTTGAAATATGCCGATGGGCATCAGGGGCTTCCCGAAGCTGCGCCATTTGATACCATTATTGTTGCTGCCGCGGCGATCAGCGTGCCGCAGGCGCTTTTACAGCAGCTGGCGCCCGGTGGCAGATTGCTGTTGCCCTTGGGGACGGGCGAGCAAACCCTGCTGATGTACGAACGTCGGCCCGAGGGATTGGTCGAAACCCGTCTGGATAGTGTTCGTTTCGTTCCGCTACTTTCAGGACTCGAATGAGATATATGCGTTCAATGGCCAACCTGGGTCAGTGTGTTGCCATCACCCTGTTGCTCGTCGCTTGCGCGAGTCATTCGCCAGCACCGGTGGTCGGGCGTGATACATCGTCAGCCTCCGTGCCATCGGCGGCGGCAAAAGATCTCTATGTCGTTAAGAGCGGCGATACGCTCTACAGCATCGCGCGTGAGCACGGCATGGATTATCGGGAGTTGATCTCGCTCAACAACATCGAGAATCCCAATCACATTGTCGTTGGGCGTTCGCTCAAGGTTCGGCAGCGTAGCGGTGGAGCCAGTACGTCGGCGGTCGTTTCCCCGGTGGTGATGGCGCAGCCGATTGCGACTGAACCGCTGGTCGAAAAACGCGCGTTGCCGGCAAGCAGTGCCAGCACCAACAGCGAAACGCTGAAGCGTGAGCCCAAAGCCGGCAAGGAGCCCTATTCCGAGCAGGCACTGGCGCAGGCACAGAGCCCGGCGGCGAAAACGGAGAGCCCTTCGGCCGCGACATCTGCTGAAAAACCGGCAGAGGCCAAAGCGGCAGACGCCCCGGCCGTGGGCGGCGACGAACTGGCCTGGATCTGGCCTGCGAGCGGCAAGACGGTCGGTGTTTTTAGCGAGAGTGGCAGCAAAGGGGTCGATATTGCCGGCAAAACCGGCGATCCCGTCATTGCCGCTGCAGACGGCCGGGTCGTTTACAGTGGTACCGGTTTACGTGGCTATGGGAAACTCGTTATTCTGAAGCACAACAACACCTATCTTTCCGCCTACGCACACAATCAGAATATTCTTGTCAAGGAGGGGCAGAGCGTGACCAAGGGACAGAAAATCGCCGAGATGGGGAGTACCGATGCAGATCAGGTCAAGCTTCATTTTGAAGTGCGACGCTTGGGTAAGCCGGTCGATCCTTTGAAGTATCTGCCTGCGCGATGACGATGCGCGACGAGTCGGAGTCGGGTTTCGCTGAGGCCGCTCTTACCGACGAGGACGCTGCAGAAGAGGCGTTCATCGGCGAAGCTGAGGCGGAGGGAGGCGAGGGCGTCGAGGAGGTCGAAGGGGTCGAGGCAGTTCAAGCCTCCCCGGAAATCGAACTGCTTAACGACGTAACGCAGCACTATCTGAACGAGATTGGCGCCAAGCCCTTGTTCACCCCGCAGGAAGAATACCAGTGGGCGTGCCTGGCCAAACAGGGAGATTTCCTGGCCCGGCAGAAAATGATCGAGCATAACCTGAGGCTCGTCGTGAATATCGCAAAGCACTATCTGAACCGCGGTATTCCTTTGCTCGATTTGATCGAAGAAGGCAATCTCGGTCTGATTCACGCAATCGAAAAGTTCGACCCGGCGCGTGGTTTCCGCTTCTCGACTTATGCGACCTGGTGGATTCGCCAAAGCATCGAACGGGCGATCATGAATCAATCGCGCACCATCCGTTTGCCGGTTCACGTGGTGAAGGAAATCAATCTGATCCTGCGTGCCATTCGTCATTTGGAAATGGCGAATGGACGGGAGATCAGCGTTGAGCACATCGCGCATTTGATTGATCGCCCTGCACAAGACGTGCGGCGGGCAATGGCGCTCAACGAGCATATCGCTTCGCTTGATGCGCCGCTTGAAATCGATCCCAACCATACGATCGCAGACGCCATTCCCGATGACAATGCCCTCGATCCTGAAACTTTGTTGCAATCGAGCGAGGTCGCTATTCTGATCGCTGAATGGGTCGGGCAGTTGCCTGAAAAGCAGCGACGCGTTCTTGAGCGTCGCTATGGGCTGGGCGGCGAAGAGATCAGCACGCTCGAAGAAATTGCCGCCGATCTGGAGCTGACGCGCGAGCGTGTGCGGCAAATCCAGATCGAAGCACTCGACCAGTTGCGTCGTGCCATCAAGCGCGGTGGCGTAACGCGAGACACCTTGCTCTGACCTCTCCGGCCAGGCTTCGAAACGCCTCTGGCACCCAACAAAAAGCCCGCTGTGAAAGCGGGCTTTTTGTTGGACAGGCAGCATCTGCTGCCTGTATTCCAGAGCTTACATGCCAAGCAAACCGAAGAAGATGTAGCAGATGGCAGCGCCAACCACCGACATGGAGAGACCCCAGATCAGCAGTTTGCGGAACAAGGCCGCCTTGTCTTCGTGGTCGCCGGCACAGGCGATACAGAGCGCGCCCAGCGTCGAGAGCGGTGAAGTATCGACCAGGTGAGCACCGATGTTGATCGAGGAGATCATGGCAACGGGGTCGCCACCGCCGAGTTCTTTGACGAGACCCGGAACCATCGGCAGGAACATCGGCATGACCACGCCCGAGGAACTCGCGTAGGCCGAGATAATGCCGGTGACAAAGCCGAGCGTGCCGTTGATCGTAACCGGGTTGGAAACCGCAGCCATGACGTTGACCAGCGCTTTCAGGCCGCCGGATTTGTCCATGACTTCGATCAGCACGGTGACGCCGCAGACCATCATGATCACACCCCAGGGGATGACCTTGACGGCCGCTTTGCTATCGCCGGAGCCGGTCAGCATCAGGACGCAGGAGAGCACGAAAGCGATGGTGCCGACGTTCGAAATCATGTTGGCAAGCCAGGCATTAGCCTTGAAGAAAGGCTTAAGGGGGGCGAGGCCGGGCAGAATGACCAGGATGATCAGCACTGCGACCATGGCCAGCGTCAACAATTGATGCTTGTTGAAGGGCTCGGGTTTCGGTGCCAGATCGTCGATGTTGAGGTTGCCACCTTTTTGTTGCGCAATCCAGGCCCAGCCGCCCATTACGAAGAAGCCGCCGATGTTGACAAAGCCTTGCGCAATCACGGAGTTGAAGTGGATTTTCCAGGCGAGTGCGTTGAGCGAATCGGGCGCGAGACCCAAACCGCCGGCCATCTTGGCGATGATGCCGTTCGAGATGATGCCGGTCGGGGCAAACGGCGATAGCGCTGCGCCGTTGGCGGCACCGACGACGACTAACGTCATCAGGAAGGCAGGAATGCCGACGCGGGTGGCAATGGCCATGGCGACCGGTGCCATCAGGGCAGTACCGGCGATATTACCCGGCCCGATGGTGGTGATGATGGTGGTCAGGATGAACACGACCAGTGGCATCAGTGCGACATTGCCACCACTGGCACGCACCGCGTAAGCAGTTAGTTTTTCCATGGTGCCGTTGGTTTGTGCCATGCCAAAGAGGAATGTCACGCCCACAAGGATCATGAACAGGCTGGTCGGGAAGTAGTTGAGGACAGCTGCACCCTTGGTGTTGCCCCAGATACCGGCAACGATGATGGCGAAGCCGATGGCTAGAAAACCGACGTTCAGGTCTTCATTGACGCAACTGATGATCACGACGATCAGCAGCGCAACGATAGACATTATTGCAACAAGCGAAATATCCATACGAGACTCCCTGTAATAGAAAAGCGTTACTCGAAAACACTTAAATCTAGATTGCTCGGAGGGGTTACAGCACAATCGGCGACTACGCTTTTTATGTTCTTTCGTAGGCTGAAGATCGCGGTTGCTACTTTAATCCGATATTCGATTTGCACACCAGTTATTTTTATCGTTTTTGCCCGGAAAAAGAACAAAAAAATGCCCCCTTCGGAAATGCATAAAGGGGGCGGTGATTTATTGTCTTTGCTTAAAAGGATAAAGGATAGGAAATCCAATGGGCTTTCAGGAAGTATGGTTGACGCCGGGTGCAGCCGTCAATCGCCGATTTCGGTCTGGCATGTGTCGCGATTGACGGAAAGGCGCCCCAAATGGCACCGCAAGTACTGCCTGATGACTGGAGAGTGGCCGCCGGCGGCCACTCTCCAGTCATCAGGCACGAGTTGTCCCCCACCCCACCTACCAGGCGATGCGCTGATCGAACTCGATCTCCGGTGTGGGCTGGGCTGACGAATCCCACTGAGGATCGTTCTCCGCCTGTTCCGCAGCCGCTGCCGCCTCCCACAGCGGTGGCCCGCGCGCCGGGGCGATGCGCGGTGGCTGGGTGGATTCGCCGATGTGGTCGAGAACCTTGCCCACGGCAGTGAGATCATTGACGAAGGCGATGATGCGCATGGATGCGTGGCAGATCGGGCAGTGAAGCGGAAAAGCCTCGTAGATACGCGCCAGCAGCATCGCCCACAGATACCGGGCCACGGCACGATGGCGGGGCTCTTCGCGGGTCGCCGCAGAAGTCGGCGCCGGTGAGACGGCGGCAGGAGCGAGCGCCGTCACCACAGCGCGTAGCGGTGCATTGGGCGCGAGCACGCCGTAATAGCGATGACGATGCGCACGCGGTGGCGGCACCAGCGCGGCGATCTTGTCGATCAGTTCGAGTGGTGTCAGCACCAGCGCCGCCGGACGTGTGCCGGGCGCTGTTCCACGCACGGGCTTGGGATTGCGATAGACCAGATGCTCGGCATCGCGCTGGTGTAGATGCTCCAGCGCGAAAGGCGGACGGGCACAGTAGCGCAGCAGACGTTCGAGTCCGATCCGATCGGCACCCTCGATGCGCACCGAGCCATCCACCGAGAAGCCGCCGTCGTGCGCCCAGGCGCGCATCTCGGCGGCGTCATCCTGGTCGATC
>Ga0209066_10007796_pt1 | contig 10535 bp, 9 predicted proteins | sample All_14_2_FD_187198 | JGI IMG/M metagenome (GOLD analysis project Ga0209066, IMG submission 187198) | Freshwater microbial communities in response to fracking from Pennsylvania, USA - Allegheny Zone_MetaG_DW_15 (SPAdes) (version 2) ... | reverse complement strand
GCCCGCCTTGCTGCTGGTGGTCGGGCTGCTGCCATTTTGGGATACGTTGCGCCAACGTGCTGGCGTGCGCACCGCCATGGTGGGCATGAACGCGGGTGTGGTGGGTCTGCTGCTGGCCGCCTTGGTGAACCCGGTGTGGCCCAGTGCCATACACGGACCGGTCGACCTGGCGCTGGCGGTGGCCGCGCTGCTGGCCCTGCTGTGTTGGCGGCTGTCGCCCCTGTGGGTGGTGCTGGTTTGCGCTGGCGCCGGATCCCTGTGGGCCTGGATTTGAACCGACAAACCGAAGCACTTACCCGGCATGTAAGTCCGGGGCATGCGCGCCCAGGCGGGTGGGCGGCTGGCCCATCGCGGCTTTGAACATCGCGCTGAACGCGCTGTCGCTCGCATAACCGCTGGCAGCGGCCACCCGGCTGACGGGCATGCCGCGCGCCAGCATGGGCAGCGCGTGCGCCAGCACCACCTGCTGGCGCCAGCGCTGGAAACTGGTGCCCAACTCTTCGCGGAACAGGCGCGCCAGTGTGCGCTCGCTGGCGCCACTGAACGGCGCCCAGGCGGCCAGTGTGGCGTGTTGCGCGGGGGCCCGCATCACCGCCTCGCACAGCGTCAGCAGGCGCCGGTCGCCGTGCTGCGCACTGGGCATGGGCACACCCAGCGGTTGGGTGGCGGCGTGGTCCATCTCGGCCAGCAGCAGCGTGTGCACGGCCTGGGCGCGGGTGGCCGGCTGGTTCAGGTGGGGCTGGTCCATGGCCAGAATCAGTTCGCGCAACAGCGGCGACACCACCAGCACACGCGAACGCGTCCAGTGCGCCGGCACCACGCTGGCATCCACATACAGCGTGAGCAATTGGGCAGATTCCACAATGGTCACCGCATGTTCGGCGCCGGGAGGAATCCACAACGCGCGGGAGGGCGGCACGATGGTGGTGGTTTGCGGGGTGTGGCACTCGGTGCCCACAGCGCCGCTGGCCTGCACGGCAACACGCAGCAAACCACTGGCGCAGTAGGTCAGCTGGCCCCAGGGGTGGTGATGGGGTTCCAGCTGGTTTTCGCTCTCCAGCTGGCGCGGTCGGCATCGCACGGGTTGCTCGGCCGTTGGCTGAAAACGTTTCGGATCACCCAGGGGGACGGCGCGGCGTGGCGGTCGGCGTTGCATGCGTGTTATCTCCAAAATGCCGCCAGAACATCTGGTTTGGCTGAAATTCGACAATGCTTGTCTTTTTAGCGCATTTCAGCCCACCGTGTCACCCGTAACATGCCCGCATGACCACCGCCACCCTGAGCGCTGCCGCGCCCGTCAACCCCATTCCCCTGAAGCAAGACGCCGCCATCATTGGCCTGGTGGGCCTGGCACACGGCACCTCGCATTTTTCTCACCTGCTGCTGGCGCCGCTGTTTCCGGTGTTCATGCGCGACTTCGGGCTGAGTTTTTCCGACGTGGGCCTGCTCATGAGCATTTTTTTCGTGGTCTCGGGCTCGGGCCAGGCCATGGCCGGTTTTGTGGTGGACCGCATCGGCGCCCGCCCGGTGCTGTTTGCCGCCGTTGGTCTTTTTCTGCTGGCTGCGATGGTGGCTTCGCAAGCCACGGGCTATGGCGGTCTGGTGCTGGTGGCTCTGCTCGCGGGCTTGGGCAACGCACCGTTTCACCCTGCCGACTTCACCATCCTGAACCAGCGCGTGTCTGCGGCGCGCCTGGGTCACGCCTTCAGCGCGCACGGCCTCACCGGCAACCTGGGCTGGGCGCTGGCGCCCGTGTTCCTGGTCGGCATCACCGCGCTGGCCGACTGGCGCATCGCCTATTACGCCGCCGCGCTGCTGTATGCGGGCGTGCTGTGCCTGCTGTATTGGCAGCGCGACAAACTGCGCACCGAGGTGGCGGTGCGCCATACCGACGCACCCAAAGGCGCTGAGCTGGCTTACCTGAAACTGCCGGTGGTGTGGTGGTGCTTTGCGTTTTTTCTGCTCTCGACCATGACGCTGGCGGTGGTGCAGAGCTTTGCACCCTCCATTCTGAAAGCCGTGCACGGCGTGAGCATGGAAGCCGCTACCCTCACGATCAGCGCCTACATGCTGTGCGGTGCCGTGGGCATGTTGGTGGGGGGTTTTGTTGCGGCCAACGGGCAGCGCCTGCACTGGTCGAGCGACCGGGTGGTGGCCGTCACCATGTCCATCGGCGCCCTCTTGCTGCTGCTGTGCGCCACCGGTTGGCTGGGCGCAGTAGGCACCATGGTGGCGCTGGCGGCCACCGGTTTTGCGGTGGGTGTGGGTGGACCCAGCCGCGACATGATGATCAAGAAAGCCACGCCCAAGGGTGCCACCGGCCGCGTGTACGGTACCGTCTATTCGGGGCTGGACGTGGGTTTTGCCATTTCGCCACTGGTCTTTGGCACCTTCATGGACCGGGGCTGGTACGGGCTCACCCTGGTCGGGGCCGCTGTGGTGTTGGCCATTTCGGTGGTGGCAGCGGTCGGTGTCGGACGCCGCACGTCCTGATGCCCATGCCGCTGCACAATGGCGGCCATGACACACAAACTCGCTGGACACCTGCTCGTTGAATGCCTGATCGCCCAAGGCGTGACCCACACTTTTGGCGTGCCGGGCGAAAGTTATCTGGCCGTGCTCGACGGCTTTCACGCCCACGCCGAGCGCATCCGTTTCATCACCAACCGGCAAGAAGGGGGCGCAGCCTTCATGGCCGAAGCCCAGGGCAAGCTCACCGGACGCCCCGGCGTGTGCTTCGTGACCCGAGGGCCGGGCGCAACCAACGCCTCCATTGGGCTGCACACCGCCTTTCAAGACAGCACACCCATGGTGCTGTTCGTGGGCGACGTGGCCAGCGACGCGCGCGACCGCGAGGCCTTTCAAGAATTGGACTATCTGAGCTTTTTTGGCCCCAGCACCAAGGGCATGGCCAAGCGGGTGGAGCGCATTGACGACCCGCGCCGTATCCCAGAATACGTGGCCCGCGCCTTTGCCACCGCCTTGAACGGGCGGCCCGGCCCGGTGGTGCTGGTGCTGCCCGAAGACATGCTGACCCAAACGGTAGACGCCGCGCCGCTGCCGCGCGTGGAGCCGGTGCAGGCCTGGAGCGACCCGGGCGCCTTGAGAACGCTGCGCGAGTTGCTGTTGCAAGCACAGCGCCCGCTGGTGCTGGCCGGGGGTGGCGGCTGGACACCGCAGTCCGCCGCCGCCTTGCAGCGTTTTGCCGAAAACTGGCAACTGCCGGTGGCCAACACCTTTCGCTTTCAAGACTGCTTTGACAACCACCACGCCCAGTACGCGGGCGATGTGGGCCTGGGCATCAACCCGGCGCTGGCCGCACGCGTGCGCCAGAGCGACCTGCTGATCGCCATCGGCCCGCGCCTGGGCGAATCCACCACCGGTGGCTACACCTTGATTGAAGCGCCCTGCCCCCAGCAAAAGCTGGTGCACATCCATGCCAGCGCCGAAGAACTCAACCGTGTCTACCAGGCCACGCTCGCGATCAACGCCACCATGAACGCGGCGGCGCGCAGCCTGGAGGTGTTGACCGCCCCACCCGGTGTGGTGTGGGGACAGTGGACACAGGCCTGCCATGCCGACTTTGAGGCCCATGTGGACGTGGCCAACGGCGGCACCGTGCTGCCCGGCAGCATTGACATGCCCGCCATCATCCACACGCTGCAGCGCCACCTGCCGACCGATGCGGTGCTCACCAACGGCGCAGGCAACTTCGCCAGCTGGTTGCACCGTTTCTACCAGTACCACGGCTTGGCCAAAGGCCTCAAAACCCAGCTCGCACCCACCAACGGCGCCATGGGCTACGGCGTGCCGGCGGGCATTGCGGCGGCTATTTTGAGCGATCGCATGGTCTTCACCATCGCCGGTGACGGGGACTTTTTGATGACCGGCCAAGAGCTGGCCACGGCGGTGCAGCACGGCGCCAAGAGCATCATCCTGCTGCTGAACAACGGCACCTACGGCACCATCCGCATGCACCAGGAACGCGAATACCCCACGCACGTAATCGGCTCCGAGCTGCGCAACCCCGACTTCTGCGCCCTGGCGCGCGCTTACGGCTACGCGGCCGAGTGCATCACGCACACCGCCGAATTTGAACCTGCACTGCAGCGCGCCCTGGCTGCGGCCACTGGCACGGTGATTGAAGTGCGGCTGGACCTCGAAGTCATCACCACCCGGGGCACGCTGTCGGCCATTCGCCACCACGCGCTGCAGGCACGGGCCTGACCAGCCCTCTCAGTCCGATCAACTTGGTCACAGACGCATCCGCCGTTCTCAGCCCTTGTTTGAAACTGGTATGTAAATAAGTCACATACCCAGCGGCACCCGAATACACCTTTTCGAGGGCTCCTCTGCCTAAACTGAACTCCATCTTGAAGGAGTGATGATCATGTGGCCAGTCAACGAAATGGAATGCAACAGCACCACGCAGGCGAGCATGCGGCGCCACCAGATGCCTGAAGAAGGGTTGGGTCTCATGCTGAGAGTGCTCGACGAGATTGACTACGGCATCCTGGTTGTGGACGCCAAAGGTCACATCCTGCACAGCAACCACCTGGCACGTCACGAGCTGAGAAGCGGAAAAATCATCGTTTCGCACAGCAATATGCTGATGGGCAACACCACCGAACTGACCGAGCAAATTGAACTGGCGGTGGCTCAGGGCTGCCGGGGTCAACGCAGTCTGGTGTTGCTCCACATCGCAGGGCGCGAACTGCCCGCTGCTTTCATTCCCCTGAGCCACCCCCTGGAAACGGACCTACCTTCGGTGCTGGTCCTGCTGTCGCGCCAAAACACCTGCGACAATTTGGCTGTGCGCATGTTTGCGCGGTCCCATGGACTCAGCCACAGCGAAGAGGCGGTCCTGATTGGTTTGTGCCGCGGCTTGGCGGTATCCGAAATTGCCCAGGAAAACGGGGTTGCGCACTCTACAGTGCGCAGCCAAGTGAAATCGCTGCGCGAAAAAACCGCGTGCACCAGCATTCGTCAACTCATGCGCCGAATCAACAGCCTCCCACCTGTTGTTCCTGCCTTGCGCATCATTCCGCCTATACGCCACAATGTCGCAGAGTTTGCCCACCCGTGACACTGGATGCCCCCCAACAACACCCCACCGGATACACCACACCCCAGCCGCCATGTCGAAGCCCTGGCAGCCTTGGGGACACCCCGCCACTTCCGACGAGGTGCTTTGCTGATCCAGGAAGGTGATTTGGGTGACAGTCTCTACATTGTTCAGCAAGGTCGTCTGCGATCATTTCTTGCAGATAACACAGGCAAAGAACTCACACTGGGCTTGCATGGTCCGCTGGAATACGTGGGCGAAATGGCGCTCGACGGTGGTCCTCGATCGGCCCATGTGGAAGCAATTGAGCCCACCCAATGCTCGGTGGTTTCACGCGCCACACTGTTGGCCTATATATCGGCCGAACCCGAGTTTTCCATGGAACTTCTCGCTCGCGTCATTCGCCGGGCACGCCTGGCCACCGAAAGTGCCCGAAGTGTGGCGCTGATCGATGTGTACGGCCGCTTGGTGAAACTCTTGAATCAGATTGCGGGTGCGTACGACGCCAACGGTGAGCGGATGCTGCAGGAACGCCTGACCCACCAGACCATAGCGCAACACCTGGCTTGCTCCCGTGAGATGGTCAGTCGCCTGCTCAAAGACCTGGAAACTGGCGGTTACATCAAGGTGCGCGACCGCTGGATCTGGCTGCTCAAGCCACTGCCCGCACGTTGGTAGTTGTCAAAAAAACTTGCAAGCACCCGGTTCGAGAGCGGTTCAACAAGCTTTCACTGTTGTTTCTGGAAATTCGACAGAAAAACAAAAAAGCCATTGAAAGTTAAAATTTCAATGGCTTTTTATTTTTTGGCGGAGTGGACGGGACTCGAACCCGCGACCCCCGGCGTGACAGGCCGGTATTCTAACCAACTGAACTACCACTCCGCAGTGGTGCAGCTTTTGCTTGATGCATTTAAGCTTCAAGCCAAGTGCCACAAACTTGGCGACCCTACGGGGATTCGAACCCCGGTACTCACCGTGAAAGGGTGATGTCCTAGGCCTCTAGACGATAGGGTCATAACCTTGGAACTTACTAAGCTTTGTATTATAACACCGATATTTTTACCGGTTTTACATTACACAACTAAATTTTTGGTGGAGGTAAGCGGGATCGAACCGCTGACCTCTTGCATGCCATGCAAGCGCTCTCCCAGCTGAGCTATACCCCCACAGGGTTTGCCGAATTGCGCTTTTTAGCTTTCACTACTAAGTGCCCCTCAGCAAGCCTCAAATTATAGGACAAATTTCAGGCTTTTTGCAATCTTTCCAAAATTGTTTGCTTTTTTTGCAACTCAAGCACCGCGTCCAGCGATGGCGTCTGGGCTGTGCCCATCACCAACACGCGCACCGGCATGGCCAGTTGGGGCATTTTCAAGCCGTGGGCGACCAGTACCTCTTTGATGACTGCAGCAATCGCAGGACGCTCCCAGGCACACGCCGCCAGCTTCTCTGCAAGCGCCAGCACGGCGGGACGCACGGCATCGGTCACATGCTGCGCGTGCTCTTCGGGATTGGGGGTGATATCGGCGTAAAAAGCCGACGCCCAGTTGGCTAGCGCCACGGTGGTGTCGCAGCGGTCTTTGAACAGCGCACAAATGCGGGGCAGGCGCTCGTCCACGGCGATGCCGCGTTTCTCAAGCTGCGCGGCCACCAGAGGGGCCAAGAGGGCATCGTCCATGGCCTTCAGGTGCTGAGCATTAACCCAGCGCAGCTTGGCTTCATCAAACTGCGCGGCGCTGCGGCCCAAGTGGTCTAGGTTGAACCATTCCAGAAACTGCGCACGGCTGAAAATTTCATCATCACCGTGGCTCCAGCCCAGGCGGGCGAGGTAGTTCACCATGGCATCGGGCAGGTAACCTTCGTCGCGGTACTGCGTGACGGGCTTGGCGCCGTTGCGCTTGCTCATCTTTTCACCCAACTCGTTGAGCACGGTGGGCAGGTGGGCGTAGACCGGTGGCTCTTGGCCGAGTGCCTTGAAGATGTTGATCTGGCGTGGTGTGTTGTTCACATGGTCGTCACCGCGGATCACATGCGTAATCGCCATATCAATGTCGTCCACCACCACACAAAAATTGTAGGTGGGCGTGCCGTCAGGCCGGGCAATCACCAGATCGTCCAGCTCGTCGTTGCGGATTTCGATCAACCCTTTGACCTTGTCTTCCCACGCCACCACACCACCCTGCGGGTTTTTGAAGCGCAGCACCGGCTTCACGCCTTCGGGGACTGGCGGCAACACTTTGCCGGGATCGGGGCGCCAGGTGCCGTCGTAGCGGGGCTTTTCTTTGGCGGCCATCTGGCGCTCACGCAGCGCGTCCAACTCAGCCATGCTCATGTAGCACGGGTACACATGGCCTGCGGCGACCATATCGGCCAGCACCGCCTTGTAGCGGTCCATGCGCTGCATTTGGTAGAACGGGCCTTCGTCGTGGTCCAGGCCCAGCCACTTCATGCCTTCAATGATCACGTCCACCGCAGCCTGCGACGAGCGCTCCAGATCGGTGTCTTCGATGCGCAAGATAAACGTGCCGCCGTTGGCACGGGCAAAGGCCCAGGGGTACAGGGCTGAGCGAATGTTGCCCAGGTGAATGAAGCCCGTGGGCGACGGGGCAAAGCGGGTGCGAATGGGTGAGTTCATAAATGGATTCGGTTGCGACACCAAGACGGGCGCAGTCGCGGATGGTCAAAGACGGGAAAGGCCTCGGTCCAGGTCTGTCTGGATGTCGGTGATGTGCTCCAGCCCGACCGCCACGCGGATCAGGCCCTGGCTCACGCCAGCGAGCTGGCGCTGCGCTTCGGTCAGGCGCCCGTGCGAGGTGCTGGCCGGGTGCGCCACCAAGGTTTTGGTGTCGCCCAGATTGGTCGAGAGCGAGAGCATCTGCATCGCGTCGAGCACACGGAACGCGCGCTGGCGTCCCTGGTCGGCATCGGCGGCTTTCACTTCAAACGACAACACCGCGCCGCCGCAACCCGATTGCTGCGCCATGGCCAGTTCGTGCTGTGGATGGCTGGTCAGGCCGGGGTAATGCACCCGCGCCACGGCAGGGTGTGCACGCAACCACTGCGCCAGCGCCAGTGCCCGGGCCGATTGGGCTTGCATGCGAATGTCCAGCGTCTCCAGACCTTTGAGCACAACCCAGGCATTGAAGGGTGCCAGCGTCATGCCGGCGCTTTTCATGATCGGCAAAAAGCTTTTGGTCACCAAAGACTGGCTGGCGCACAGGGCGCCAGCCATCACGCGGCCCTGGCCGTCGAGGTATTTGGTGCCGGAGTGCATGACGATGTCGGCACCCAACGCCATGGGGCGCTGCAGCGCGGGCGTGGCGAAACAGTTGTCCACGCACAACAACGCGCCCGCGTTGTGGGCAATGTCGGCCAGCGCGCGGATGTCGCACACATCGGTGAGCGGGTTGGTGGGGGTTTCGGCGAACAGAAGTTTGGTGCTGGGCTTGATGGCTGCTTTCCAGGCGTTCACGTCGGTTTGCGACACAAAGCTGGACTCGACCCCAAACTTGGCCAAGTCGGTGCCGATCAGCTTGATGGTGGAGCCGAACATGGAATGCGAGCAGATCACATGGTCGCCCGCTTTCAGCAGGCCCATGCACATCAGCAAGATGGCCGACATGCCCGAGGCGGTGGACATGCAGGCTTCAGCGCCCTCCAGTGCGGCCAGCCGTTGCTCCAAACTGGCCACCGTGGGGTTGCCGTAACGGCCGTAGGTGAAACCTTCTTCGTCGCCCGCAAAGCGCCGGGCGGCAGCCTCGGCGCTGGGCTGCACATAGCCGCTGGTCAGGTACAGCGCTTCGGAGTTTTCGCCGTACTGGCTGCGCTCCACCGCCGCGCGCACGGCCAGCGTGTCGCGGTGCAGGGCTTCAGACGCATCGGCTGGCGCTGGGTGTTCTGTGTTCATGGTCAAGCTGTGTTCAGAAAAAACCGCTGCGCATCAAGCGGTCTGGGCATTGGGCAAGGCCAGGCGCGAGCTGTCTTCCTCGCCCTCTTCGCTCTGGTCGCGGCCTGCGTTCATGCGCGCAATGTCTTCCAGCGTGATGTCACCGGTGACATACACGCCGTCAAAACACGAGGCATCAAAACCGGCCAGCTTGGGATTGAGCGAGGCAATGGCCTGCTTCATGGCATCCACGTCCTGGTAAATCAGCGCGTCACAGCCGATGCTGATGCGGATCTCGTCGACCGTGCGGTTGTGGGCCACCAGTTCGTCGGAGGTGGGCATGTCGATGCCATAGACATTGGGGTAACGCACCGGCGGCGCGGCGCTGGCCAGATAGACCTTGCGGGCACCGGCGTCGCGCGCCATCTGCACGATCTCACGGCTGGTGGTGCCGCGCACGATGGAATCGTCCACCAGCAGCACGTTGCGGCCCTTGAACTCGCTGGCGATCACGTTGAGCTTCTGGCGCACCGACTTCTTGCGCACGCCCTGCCCGGGCATGATGAAGGTGCGGCCCACATAGCGGTTTTTCACAAAACCTTCTCGGTAGGGCAAACCCAGCAACTGGGCCAATTCCATGGCGCTGGGGCGTGACGACTCGGGAATCGGGATGACCACATCGATCTCGCTGGGTGGCACGGTGGACACCACGCGCTTGGCCAGCGTCTCACCCATGTTCAGGCGCGCCTGGTAAACAGAAATGCCGTCCAGCACCGAGTCGGGTCGAGCCAGGTACACGTACTCGAACACGCAGGGGTTGTGGCTGGTTGTCTCGGCGCACTGCTCAAATTGCATGTTGCCGTCCAGGTCCACAAACAGCGCCTCGCCGGGCATCACATCGCGGTCCAGTTCAAAGCCGTTGCCCTCGAGGGTGACCGACTCACTGGCCACCATCACACCCGCGTCGCTGTGGCCCACGCACAGGGGACGAATACCGAACGGGTCGCGAAACGCCAGCAAGCCGTGCCCGGCGATCAAAGCCACCACCGCGTACGAGCCGCGCACGCGCTGGTGCACGCCGCGCACAGCGGCAAACACATCGGCCGGTTTCAGGGTGATGCCGCGCGTGACTTTTTCCAGCTCGTGCGCCAGCACGTTGAGCAGCACCTCGGAGTCGCTGTCGGTGTTGATATGGCGGTGGTCGGTCTGGAACAGCTCCTTTTTCAGCGCCTGGGCGTTGGTCAGGTTGCCGTTGTGCACCAGCACCAAGCCAAACGGCGCGTTCACGTAAAAAGGCTGCGCCTCTTCTTCGCTGTAAGCGTTGCCCGCGGTGGGGTAGCGCACCTGGCCCAGACCACAGTTGCCAGGCAGCGCCCGCATGTTGCGGGTACGGAACACGTCGCGCACCATGCCCTTGGCTTTGTGCATGAAAAACTTGCGCCCTTGCTGGGTGACGATGCCTGCAGCGTCCTGACCACGGTGCTGCAACAGCAGCAGCGCGTCGTATATCAGTTGATTGACCGGCGCCTGGCTGACCACGCCCACGATTCCACACATGTTTGATCCTTGACGAAAAACGAAAAAACT
>Ga0209066_10007794_pt1 | contig 10536 bp, 8 predicted proteins | sample All_14_2_FD_187198 | JGI IMG/M metagenome (GOLD analysis project Ga0209066, IMG submission 187198) | Freshwater microbial communities in response to fracking from Pennsylvania, USA - Allegheny Zone_MetaG_DW_15 (SPAdes) (version 2) ... | reverse complement strand
TGCGCCGCCTGTGCCTTGAGCTTGAGTTCATTGATGCGTTCGCGCAATGGCCCGATATCCTGCTCCAGTTGCATGCGCCGTTCATCCAGGCTGCGCAACCCGGCGGCGGCCGTTTCCAGCGCATTGCGCCGTTCGGCCAGCGCCGACTCTTTGGCCTGCCGGGTATCCAGTGCGGCATGCAACTGTTCCTGCAATACCTCATCGCCGGTGGCGGAAAATTCGCTGCGCGTGGCCTCGGTTTCAGCGGCGATGCGCGTCAGTTGCTGCGCCGCCGTGGTGCTGGCGCGGGCATTGTCTTCCAGCTTGGAAAGGCATTCGCGTTCGGAAAACCCGGCTTCCTGCGCTTCACGTGCGAGCTGGTTTTCCACCTGACGTGCTTCGCGTTGCGCGACTTCTTTTTGGCGCTGCGCTTCCTGCGCCTGCGCCAGCTGCTGGCGGATGTCTTCCAGCCGCCCCTGCTGCACCTGCGCTTTCATTTCCGCCTCGGCCAGCCTCTCCAGCTCTGCGGCATTCTGCCGCGCAAGCTCGGCCAGATCATGGTCAAGCTGCGCCGAACGTTCCACAAAACGCGTTTGCGCCTGGGCCAGTTTGAGCGCCTCAAGCTGCGCGGCATGCAGACCTTGTTGCGCTTCCTGCAACGCACGCCTGGCGCCAGCCAACTGGCTTTGCAATTCCGCCAGATGCTGTTCCGCAGCCTGCTGCGCTTCGCGCGCGGCATGTCCGGCTACCTCCTGCGTTTCCAGCAAGGCCGCCAGCTCGTCGATTTCGCGCTGGCGTTCAATCACACCATGCGTTTTCGCATCCGGCACATACAGCGTCAGGCCGGTTGGCATCAGCGTGTGCCCGGCAGGCGAGACGCAGATGCCGGAAGTCAATGGAAATTTTGCGGCCAGATCATCGGCAATCGTCACGTCCGCCAGCCATTCATCCAGCACGGCCGACCAGCGCGGGTCAGTGCACTGCACCTGGGCGCGCAACGAGTCTTGCGCTCTGGATTCATTGCTGCTTGATGTTCCAACACCAGCGGCATCCACTAAAGCCAGCGTCAAAATCGCTGGCGATGGCGCAGCCAATGACGCACGCAGCGTATCCGCATCTGCGGCCAATGCCGAGAAGCGCTCGCGCAAAACGGCTTCGACCGCCGTCTCCCAGCCGGCATTCACCTGGATCGATTGCCATAACGGTTTGGCATCCGCCAGCCCACGTGCTTTAAGCCACTCACCAATTTCGCCGCTTTGCGCCACCCTGGACTGCAACTGCACCAGCGCACCGTGCCGCGCGCGGGTTTCAGTGAGCTGGCGATGCGCTGCCTGCGACAATTCACGCGCATTGCGTAATTGCAATTCGGCCTCAGGTACGGCAGCTTGCGTCGCTGCCAGTTTTTCCTGCGCCGCCGCCAGCACATCGCCAGCAGTTTCTTCACACGCCTGGGACGCCGCCAGCAGGGCCGGATCGGGTGCATCCAGCGCCTGGCGATCCTGTGTCAGCCGAGCGCTACGCTGGGTGAAATTGTCCAGTGCGCGCCGCGCGTGCCCCTGGTCGGCCTCGGCCAGGCGCAATGCCTGCTCTGCCTCACTCAATTCACGCCGCACCTCGGCCACCTGACGGTTGGCGACAGTCATCGCCTCCTCCAGCTCGGGCAAACGGGCACTCGCTTCCGCATGGCGCTCGCTAGCCGCCGCCGCACGTTGACGAGCGTTATCCAGCAGCGCCTGCCAGCGCGCCTCATCTTCCGCCAGCTGGGCACTTTGCGCGGCCCACTGTTTTTCATCCGCTTCGAGTTGCGTCAGCCGCGCCTGCAAGCGTGCGCGCGCATCATGCACATGTGCCAGTTCCGTCTCCAGGCGGCTGACTTCACTATTCGCCGCATACATCTCAGCCTGCGCTGCATGCAGGATGTCGGACGCCGAAAAATGGGTTTCACGCGCCTGCTCCACCCGTGCCTCGACTTCGCGCAATTGCGCCGTCGTCGCTTCAACCTGGTTGTTCGCCTCAGCCACTTGTCGCGCCAGCATCTGCCCATCGCTGCGCGCCGTGTTGCGTTTTTTCAGCCACAACAGGATTTGTTTTCTGGACAACTGCTCATGCAGCCTGCGGTAGGTCTGCGCCACATCCGCCTGCGCCTGCAGGCGCGTCACTTGCACGCCCAGCTCATTGCAGATGTCATCCACGCGCGCCAGGTTCTCGCGCGCATCTTCCAGCCGATGTTCGGTTTCCTTGCGCCGGTCCTTGTATTTGGTCACCCCGGCGGCTTCCTCGAGGAAGAAGCGCAGCTCGTCCGGCTTGGCCTCGACGATGCGCGAGATCATGCCCTGACCGATGATGGCATACGCCCGCGGCCCGAGACCAGTGCCCATGAACAGGTCGATCACGTCGCGCCGGCGCACGTGCAGATTGTTGATGTAATAGCTCGAATTGCCCTCACGGTCGAGCACGCGTTTGACGGTGATCTCGGCATATTGCGACCACTGCCCGGCCGCGCGCCCCTGCGCATTGTCGAAGAACAGCTCAACGCTGGCGCGGCTGACCGGCTGGCGATTGCCCGCGCCCTTGAAGATCACGTCCTGGATCGATTCGCCGCGCAGTTCAGACGCCTTGGACTCGCCCAGCACCCAGCGCACGGCATCGATGATGTTCGACTTGCCGCAGCCATTCGGCCCCACCACACCAGCCAGCTGGCCAGGGAACAAGACAGTGGTGGGCTCAACGAATGACTTGAAGCCCGCAATTTTCAGCTTGATTAAACGCACTAGGGATCAACCGGAGAAAAGATGATTTGAGGCCAGCCCATTATAATCATTCCCATCCTTCCTCCCCGTCCCTCGACAGCATGCCCAGCCAGCCCCAAAAATCGTTGGAAACCTTCCCCAACCCGGCGCCGCACCGCGATTACCAGATCCACATGGAAATCCCGGAATTCACCTGCCTGTGCCCGAAAACCGGCCAGCCGGATTTTGCCGTGCTGACGCTGGATTACATCGCCGACAAGCGGTGCGTGGAACTGAAAAGCCTCAAACTTTATATATGGAGCTTCCGCGACGAAGGACATTTCCACGAAGAGGTCACCAACCGTATCCTGGACGATCTGGTCGCCGTGCTAAAACCCCGCTTCATGCGGCTAACCGCGCGTTTTTTTGTACGTGGCGGGATTTTCACCAATGTGGTGGCGGAACATCGCAAGAAAGACTGGCAACCGCCACTCAAAGTCGAACTGGCCGAGTTTGCCGCGCAAAGCAACACACGCGGTTAGCTTCGTGCCGCAAAACTGCCATCGTTGGCTCGCCGTTTAGCAATCCTTGCGTCGGAGTCCGGAAAAGCACTCGCGTCGCGGCGTATCACCAGCGCCGACTTTTTTGTTTGACCCCGATATTGACCTCGATACCCCGGTAACCGGCGGGATCATCGATCGCCATCAGAGGGAATGGTGGAATGGTGCCGACAGTCTGAATCGAACAGACGACCTACCGCTTACAAGGCGGTTGCTCTACCCCTGAGCTATGCCGGCACGACGCAAATTATAGCGTAGCCGATTGCGTGAATCGCTATAAACTTGGCATTTGCAATTCCGTCTTTCCGCCCCATCCGATGCTTGCACATGCTGCCAATCCTGATGCGCCATTGACCCTTCATCTGCTGCTCATCGCGCCTCCTGATGTCCCTGTGGCGGATCAGCTGGCGCAGTTTGTCACTACAGGGCAGATAACCACACTGCATCCTGTGGCTACGCTTGACAACTTCGCCACCGCACTGAAAAACCGACGCTGGGATGCGGTGCTCTATATTCCAGGCATCACATGTCTGCCAGTACAAGCAGCTGTAGAAAAGATCACTGGACTCGGCCTTGACCTGCCCTTGATCCTGCTCAATAGCTCGCAAGAATCCTGCGATGTGCAACAAGCCATGCACACAGGCGCACGAGACGTCATTGATAGCCATCAGCTTGACCGTCTGCTGCCCACCATCACGCGGGAAGTCCGTGAAGCGGGCCATCGCGCCGCACTGGAAAACCTGCAGGCCAGTGAAGCGCGTTTTCGCGGCCTGGTTTCCAACTTGCCCGGCATGCTGTTCCATCTGCACTACAGCAGCGGGGATGGCTATCGTTTTCTGTATGTCAGCGAAGGTTGCCAAAAACTTTTTGGCGTCAGTTCACAGGAAGTGCTGAATTCGGCCAACCGGCTGTTCGATGCGTTTGATGCCGAGGAAAAGAAAAGCTTGCACCGTGCCTTGCAGGAATCCGCAAGAACCGGTGTGCTGCTCAATTGGGAAGGCCGTACCCGCGGCCGCACACGGCACAAATGGATCAACCTGCGCTCAATGCCACATCGCATCAATGACGAACTCATCGAGTGGCATGGCATCGCCACCAACATCAGCAACAGCAAGGAAGGCGAAACCCAGTTGCGCAAATCCCGCCAGCAGCTGGCGGAACTTTCCAGCCATCTTGAAGCGGTCAAGGAGGAGGAACGCGAACGCATCTCCCGTGACATTCATGACGAGCTCGGCTCCATCCTGGTTCGTCTCAAGATTGAGGTGGCGCTGCTGGCCAGCAAACTGCCGGATACAGCAGAGAACTTGCGCGACAAGGCTTATTCAATTGAAGGCTTGCTGGATCAGGCAATGGGCACCGCCAGCCGCGTGGCTCGCGAACTGCGCCCCGGCATCCTCAAGGAATTTGGTTTGCCGGCGGCGATTGAATGCCAGGCGGAAGACTTCATGCAGCGTTTCGGCATCCCTTGCCATGTACAGTGCGTCGAAGACATCCCCGAACCAACGCAGGCCACTTCCCTGGCCCTCTTCCGCATCGCCCAGGAAGCCCTGACCAATATCGCCAAACATGCAAACGCCTCGCAGGTATTCATGCGTTTGCATCGCGAACACGGTAATATCGTGCTCGAGATAAGGGACAATGGCTGCGGCATTTCCGAGGCTGATATGCAGAAACCAAAATCATTCGGGTTGCGTGGCATCCGCGAACGTGTGGCCAGTCTCGCAGGTAATTTTTCAATTGTTGCAGCAGAACAGGGTGGCACTCACATTACTTTACGGGTGCCTGAACAAGCAGACATCGAGCCGCAAACCAATGAAGAAATACAACGCAAGTTGTTTTAGCCATGGCTGACAAAATCCATGTCCTCATTGCTGACGATCACGCCATTGTGCGCCAGGGGCTGAAACAGATTCTCTCGGAAACCGATGATTTGCTGGTGACCGGCGAAGCGGATGATGGCGCTGAGGCGCTACAACTGGCACGCCAGCAAAAATGGGATGTGTTCCTGCTGGATGTATCGATGCCCAACCGCAATGGCATCGATACCCTGAAACAACTGAAAAAAGAATTCCCCCATTTGCCGGTGCTGATCCTCAGCATGCATCCCGAAGAGCACTATGCGGTGCGTGCGCTGAAAGCCGGTGCGGCGGGCTATGTGACCAAACAGAGCGCTCCGGAACAACTGGTAACGGCGATCCGCCAGGTCTCTGCGGGGAAAAAATATGTCAGCCCCACCGTAGCCCAGCAACTGATAGAAGCGCTCTCTGACAATACCGACAAGCGGCCGCATGAGCGGATTACCGACCGGGAATATCAGGTGCTGGTACTGATCGCGACAGGGAATACGCTGACGCAGGTCGCTGAAAAATTGAACCTTGGCGTCGCTACTGTCAGCACTTACCGGGCACGCCTGCTGGAAAAAATGTCGCTCAAAAGCACGGCAGAGCTGATACGTTACGGCCTCGAAAATGGTCTCGTGGATTGAGTTGTCCGGCATGATTGGCCCGTACCGCATCCATCATGGAACCCACTGATATACCGGGCAGCCTGGATGATTTACGTACCCGTTTGGCGAAGCTGAGCGTAGAGCACCGCGAGATTGACGAGGCCATCACGCGTATGGCAACTAGCCCGCCAGACGACCAGCTAATCCTTCGCCGCCTGAAGAAGCGCAAGCTGCTGATCAAGGACTCCATCATTGCTATCGAACGGCTGCTTGATGCCGACCCTGATGAATATGCATAAAAAGATGCCCGAAGACTGCCACACGCACACACACGTTTGGTTCGAGCATCCCGAATGGCCCGCCCGACAGGACTCGAACCTGTTACCCCCGGCTTAGAAGGCCGGTGCTCTATCCAGATGAGCTACGGGCGGAGTGGGCGGAAAAACGACACAGACACATGCTACAAGTAGCTGCACAGTAAAAAACTGGTCGGGGTGGTCGGGGTGAAAGGATTCGAACCTTCGACATCTTGCTCCCAAAGCAAGCGCGCTACCGGGCTGCGCTACACCCCGAACGGAGCGGATTGTACCGAACACGCGGGTTAACGGTCAATCGCTTTTCTCCGCTTTTCTCCCTGAGAGCTTACATATCAAGCAAAATCGACTTGCGGCAATTCAATGTTTCGTTTATAAAGCCCTATTCTTTATTCTCACTCCTGACAACTGCAATGGCTGAAGATCTGCTGTATAAAAAACTCCCTCCCTATACGCCAAAGAAGGGTGAGCAATACATGGGTAGCAATCAGCTTGCCCATTTCCGTAATGTTCTGATGTCGCTTAAAAAAGAGTTGAGTGGTGATATCGAACGCACGGTACACACCATGCAGGATGAAGCGACGGTATTTGCCGATCCCAATGATCGCGCCAGTCAGGAATCCGACATTGCATTGGAACTGCGCAATCGGGATCGCGAACGCCGGCTAATCAAGAAAATTGACGAATCGATAGCCCGTATTGAAAATGGCGAATATGGCTACTGCGACTCATGTGGTATTGAAATTGGCCTGCAGAGGCTCGAAGCACGGCCCACGGCGACACTTTGCATTGACTGCAAGACGCTGGAAGAACATCGCGAAAGGCAAGTTGGAAAATAAGTAAGCCCTCTTGGAAGCCCTCTTGGCGCACTCACCGATAGATGCCCAATAAAAAAGGGACGCATAGGCGTCCCTTTTCTATTGGGTGGAGGCCACCTTATTCAGCGGCGACTTCAGGCAATGCTGTCTCATCAGCAGCAACTGCTTTCATGGACAGGCGAACGCGCCCCTTGTCATCAGTCTCTACAACTTTGACTTTCACGATCTGTCCTTCCTTGAGGTAATCCGCCACGGCATTGACCCGTTCATTGGCGATCTGGGAAATATGCAGCAGACCATCTTTCCCCGGCAAAAGGCTAACGATGGCGCCAAAATCGAGCAGGCGCAACACCGTACCTTCATAGACACGCCCAACCTCGACTTCAGCAGTGATATCCTCGATCCGCTTTTTCGCAACTTGGGCAGCATCTGCATTGACAGATGAAATGGTAATCGAGCCATCATCTGCAATATCGATGACGCAACCGGTTTCCTCGGTCAGGCCACGAATGACCGCACCACCCTTGCCAATCACGTCACGGATTTTCTCGGGGTTGATCTTCATGTGGATCATCCGTGGCGCAAACATTGAAACTTCTTCGCGGTGATGCGACATTGAGTTCTTCATCAATTCAAGAATATGCAAACGCGCTTCCTTCGCCTGGGCGAGCGCAACCTGCATGATTTCTTTGGTGATGCCCTGAATCTTGATGTCCATTTGCAGCGCCGTGATGCCTGCTTCGGTACCGGCCACCTTGAAATCCATGTCGCCCAGATGATCCTCGTCGCCAAGAATATCCGTCAGCACGGCAAAGCGGTTGCCTTCCTTGATCAGCCCCATGGCAATACCCGCCACATGCGCCTTGAGCGGCACACCGGCATCCATCAACGCCAGCGAGCCACCGCATACGGATGCCATTGAAGACGAGCCATTGGACTCGGTAATCTCGGAAACCACGCGCATGGAATAACCAAACTCTTCTGCTGACGGCAGCACCGCAACCAGGGCACGCTTGGCCAGACGCCCATGGCCGATTTCACGGCGCTTGGGCGTACCTACGCGCCCGGTTTCGCCGGTAGCATAGGGTGGCATGTTGTAATGCAGCATGAAGCGGTCACGATACTCGCCTTGCAAGGCATCGATAATCTGCTCGTCACGGCCTGTGCCCAATGTGGCAACCACCATCGCCTGAGTTTCGCCACGCGTGAATAATGCGGAGCCATGCGTACGCGGCAGCACACCATTACGAATCGCAATGGGGCGCACGGTACGGGTATCGCGGCCATCAATGCGTGGCTCCCCATTCAGAATCTGGCTACGCACGATTTTGGCTTCAAGATCAAACAGGATGTTGCTGATGACATTTGCATCCGGCGCATCCACACCTTCAGTCAGCGCAGCAATCGTATCCCGCGTAATTTCGCGGGTTTTTTGCGTACGTGCCTGCTTGCTGGTGATCCGGTAGGCTTCACGCAGGCCACTTTCGGCCAGCTCAGCAATGCGTGCAATCAGTGGTTCATTTTGGGGTGCGGGCTGCCAGTCCCACTCAGGTTTGCCAGCCACTTCCACCAACTCGTTGATGGCCTTGATCGCCGCCTGCATTTGCTCGTGCCCGAAAACCACGGCACCCAGCATGACTTCTTCAGTAAGCTGCTTGGCTTCGGACTCCACCATCAGTACGGCGACTTCAGTACCGGCAACCACGAGATCAAGTTGCGTACTTTCCAGTTGTGTTTTGGTTGGACACAGGACGTACTTGCCATCGATATAACCAACACGCGCCGCGCCAATCGGGCCGCTAAAGGGGATGCCGGAGATTGCCAACGCGGCAGATGCACCGAGCAAAGCAGGAATGTCGGGATCAATCTCGGGATTGCACGACATCACTGTGCACACAATCTGCACTTCGTTATAGAAGCCTTCTGGAAACAAGGGGCGCAGGGGACGGTCGATCAAGCGACAAGTCAATGTTTCCTTTTCCGAAGGACGCCCTTCCCGCTTGAAGAAGCCACCAGGAATACGTCCTGCAGCGTAGAACTTCTCCTGATAATCGACGGTGAGCGGGAAGAAATCCTGCCCGGGCTTGGCGTTCAACGCGCCCACAACGGTTGCCAATACGACAGTCTCATCCATCGTCACCAGCACGGCCCCGCCGGCCTGACGGGCGATTTCTCCTGTTTCCAGCGTGACGGTATGATCGCCGTAGGCAAAACTCTTCTTGATCGGACTCAGCACAGTTATTCCTTTCAGTAAAAAACAAAAGCCGGTGCAGCACTAAAGGCTGTACCGGCTGGTCCATCAGCACGCCATTCCTCAAGAGATGGGGTGCCGACCATAAAAACAAACAATGAATACCGGGAATGGACGCTTACTTACGCAAGCCAAGGCGCTCAATCAACGCCTGATAGCTACCCACATTCTTGCGCTTGAGATAATCAAGCATCTTGCGACGCTGGCTGACCATTTTCAGCAACCCGCGGCGTGAGTGGTGATCCTTGGTATGCGCCTTGAAATGACCGGTCAAGTCATTAATACGCGCAGTCAGTAATGCAACCTGAACTTCGGGAGAACCTGTGTCGCCCTGGGCACGCTGGTAATCAGTTACGATCTTGCCCTTTTCGGTGGTGGAAATTGCCATGATGGGTTCCTTGCTTATCCTGTTTTCACTTGGGTAATTGATAATTATAGCGTTTCGAGTGCTTTTTTATCAAGCATCAGCTATCAAATTCATCTGTCTGATGACCGACAAGTCTCTGCGGTCGCAACCAGCCATCGTCAGTCAATTGACAAACGCCAATGAAACGATGGGTGGCATCATAAGCGCGCATCCGGGTTCCCGCCTGCCCAGCCCAGCGCACCGCCTGTCCCTGCCGCATGCGCAAGGCGTCTTTTGCATCCAGCGTGGCGACACACAAGTTGCCCAGCAAGGTATCCGGAGGCAACAACAACACATCCCGCGCTTGCCCGTCAAGCTCTTCAAGCCGGTTCAGCGGATGCGCCTGCACAATATCAAATGCGCCAATCCCCGTACGTCGCAAGGCAGCCAGGTGCCCCCCACACCCAAGCCGTTCCCCTGAATCAGCGGCCAAGGTGCGCACATAGGTGCCTTTGCTGCAGGACACCTCGAATATGAAACGATCATCCATCCATTCGAGCAATTGCATCCGGTAAATCCGGACTCGCCTTGGTGCACGTTCCAGTACGATGCCTTTGCGGGCATATTCATACAGCGGCTTGCCATCCCTTTTAAGTGCGGAATGCATCGGCGGCACTTGTTCAATCTCACCAAGAAACGATGCCAACACTTGTTCGATATCTTCCCGTGTCACATTTACCGGTCGCTGCGCCGTCACCAGCCCTTCGGCATCGGCTGTATCCGTAGTGACCCCAAGCTGCACAGTGGCGACATAGCGCTTGTCTGCGTCCAGCAAGGCGCTGGAAAACTTGGTTGCCTCACCAAAACAGAGGGGCAAAAGCCCGGTGGCCAACGGGTCAAGCGTTCCGGTATGCCCGGCTTTCTCCGCGTTATAGAGCCGCCGCACGGTTTGCAGCGCCTGATTGGATGACAGCCCCATCGGTTTGTCCAGCAACAACACGCCATCCAGCCGACGACGTGGTGCACGTCGCGGTGCGTTCAATCGTTATTCAACCTCTTGTCTGATTCGACTGCCTCATCAATGAGATGAGAC
>Ga0209066_10007793_pt1 | contig 10536 bp, 9 predicted proteins | sample All_14_2_FD_187198 | JGI IMG/M metagenome (GOLD analysis project Ga0209066, IMG submission 187198) | Freshwater microbial communities in response to fracking from Pennsylvania, USA - Allegheny Zone_MetaG_DW_15 (SPAdes) (version 2) ... | reverse complement strand
GACGACGGCGTCGCGCGACGACAGCCGCTCGATGACGAGCACGTCGAGCCCCGACCGCACGAGCAACTGGGTGTGCTGACGCACGCGCGACTGGATGGCGTGCAGGAATGGGAGCGCGATCTCGCGCAGCCCGAGCGCTCCGGGGGTGCGACTGCCCATCTCCCACAGCCGGTTGCCCACGCGGTAGCTGCGGTCGGGCATCCGCTCCAGGAGGCCGTGCTCGACGAGTTCGATGACGATGCGGTGCGTCGACGACATCGGCAGCTGGGCGCGCTCGGCGATGTCGGAGAGGTTCAGGAAGGGCGTCTCGAACGAGAACGTGTCGAGCACGCGCACGACGCGGCTGATCGCCGAGAGACCGTTCGACTGTCGGGCCATGGCAAGCTCCTTCGCTCGCCGTCAGGCTACTTCGTTTGATAGGGAACGCCTAGCGGAGAGTGTTCGGGCGGCTCGTACACTCCTCCCGACACCGCGCGCGCCCTCCGGACGTCGCGCCTCGACAGTGAGGATCAACGATGACTTCCGAAACCCTGGCCGCCGCCGTCGCGCGCGTCGGCAACCCCGTGGAACTCTTGCGCAACCAGGACTGGCCGAGCATCACCTTCCCGATCAAGCCCGAGTTCACCAACTGGCGCGACGAGCAGCGCGCGTGGTCCTCGACGGTCGCGATCATGGACCAGTCGCACCACATGACCCAGCTGTTCCTCGGCGGCTCCGACCTGATCGAAATCTTGTCGGGCATCTCGCCGAACACCTTTGCGACCTTCCGCGTCGGAGTCGCGAAGCAGCTCATCGCGGTCAACCACGCCGGCTACCTGATCGGCGACGGCATCCTCTTCTACAACTCCGACGACCGCGAGGGCCTCGTGCTCATCGGGCACCACATCCTCATCGACTGGGTGCGCTTCAACGTCGAGAAGGCGCAAGGCGCCGGCAAGGACGTGCACCACCGGCTCGAGGCCAACTCGGCGATGCGCGGGGCGGGCAACGACCCGACCTTCTACCGCTACGAGCTGCAGGGCCCCGAGGCCGACAAGGTCATGCTCAAGCTGTGGGACAGCATCCCCGAGGTGAAGTTCTTCCACATCGCCGACGTCGAGATCGCCGGCAAGAAGGTCAAGGCGCTCCGTCACGGCATGGCCGGCCAGCCCGGCTTCGAGTTCTACGGCCCCTACGCCGACGGTCCCGCGATCATCGACGCGCTCATGGAGGCGGGCGCCGAGTACGACATCCGGATGGTCGGGGCGAAGGCGTACTCCTCGTCGCCGCTCGAGTCGGGCTGGGTTCCGACCCCGTTCCCGGCCATCTGGGACGACGACTTCGCGGAGTACCGGGCCTGGCTTCCCGCGGCACGGGCCGGCTCGATCGGCGGCTCGCTGTACTCGACCGACGTGCACGACTACCAGTTCACGCCGTTCGACCTCGGCCTCGGCAAGTCGGTCAAGTTCGACCACGACTTCCACGGTCGGGAGGCGCTCGAGAAGATCGCCGCGGCCCCGGCTCGCCGCAAGGTGACCCTGCTGTGGAACCCGGAGGATGTCGCCGACGTCGTCAAGTCGCAGATCGAGCCCGGCACCCCGGCGAAGTTCCTCGACTTCCCGAAGGCGCGCTACGGCTTCTACCAGATGGACGTCGTCGAGCAGGGCGGGAAGCAGGTCGGCATCTCGACCGACGCCGGCTACATCGCGTACGACCAGCTCTACATGTCGCTCGCGACCGTCGACAACGCGGTCGAGGAGGGGAGCGTCGTCGAGGTCGTCTGGGGCGAGAACCCGATCTCGCGCAAGCCGCAGGTCGACCAGAACCACCGCCAGGTGAAGATCCGCGCGACCGTCGCCCCGGCGCCGTACCACGACTACGCGCGCAGCGTGTACCGCGCGAACGACTGAGCCTCGTCAGGCGGGCGCCACGACCGGGGCGCCCGCCACGAGCACGGGGGCGTTCGCGTTGAGCAGCACTTCGTGCACGACCGTGCGGATGGGGGAGCGCGCATCGGTCGACCCGGGCCCGATCACGAGGAGGGCCTTCGACCGCGCGGTGTCGAGCAGCGCGGCCGACGGGGGTCGATTCGACCGTCGCGCCAGCACGGTGAGCTGGGGGTAGGTCGCGCGCACGTGGTCGAGGGCGGTGCGGAGCGGCGAATCCTCGACGCCGTTTCCGTCGACGCCCGACCCGTCGGCCGGGCGTCCGGCATGCACGAGGGTCAGTTCCTCGTTGCGCGCCACGGCCTCGCGCGCCGCGAGGTCGGCGATGTGCCGCGCGGTCTCGTCGCGATCGATCCCGGCGACGACGCCGCGGCGGAACCGCAGGTCGGTCGCGGGGATGACGGCGACCGTGCACGAGCTCGCGGCGGCGATCTGCACGCTCAGCGAGCCGAGCACGCGCCCGCTGCTGAAGCCGGTCTTGTGGGTCCCCACGACGAGGACGTCGTCGGGATGTGCGAGCCGGGTGAGCGACCACGACGGCGAGCCGTGCCGCAGCTCGGTGTGCACCTCGAGCGCCGGCGCCTCCGCGCGGAGACGCGAACGGGCCGTCTCCAGGAGCCGGCGCCCGAAGTCGTCGGGGTCGAGCGCGATTCCGGACTCCCGGCGGCCCGCATCGCTCTCGACGACGTGGATGACGACGAGCGCCACGCCGTCGCGGCGTGCCCGGGTGGCCGCCCACGTGAGCGCGGCGTCGGACGGTGCCGACCCGTCGACTCCGACCAGATATCGCACTCGGCACCTCCCGTTCTCAGTCCCGACGATTCTCCCGGGCACGGCCTCGGCACCCCAGGGACCTAGGTCCCGTGGAGCGTGCTGGCTACACTCGGCACGATGGCCGACGGAGTGGGAATGCCCGACGCGCCCCGATCCGCGCTCGAGAGCTCGATCGAGGAGCTCATGCTGCACGCGCGACGCGTGCTCTCGACGCAAGAGCGCCTGCGCGAACTGCTGCGGGCGACGCGCGTCGTCGTCGAGCAGATCGAGATCGACCTCGTGCTGCGCACGATCGTCGAGGCCGCGGTGTCGCTCTCGGGCGCGCGCTACGGAGCGCTCGGCGTCATCGCTCCGACGGGAGGGCTCGAACAGTTCATCCACGTCGGCATCGACGAGCCGCTCGCGGCCCGCATCGGCCATCTGCCGGAGGGGCACGGCATCCTCGGGGCGGTCATCGACACCGGGGCCGCGATCCGTCTCGATCATCTCGGAAAGGACGAGCGGTCGGCAGGCTTCCCGGCCCACCACCCGCCGATGGAGTCCTTCCTCGGGGTGCCCGTCGTCGTCCGCGGCGAGGTGTTCGGCAACCTCTACCTCACGGACAAGACCGACGGCGCGTTCACCGCCGAAGACGAAGAGCTCGTGGCCGCGCTCGCCGCGACCGCGGGCATCGCGATCGACAACGCCCGGTTCCTCGCCGAGAGCCGGCGCCGGGAGCGCTGGAGCGCCGCCCTCGCCGAGATCAACGCGACCCTGCTCTCGGGCGATGTCGACGATCCGCTCGCCGTCGTCGTCGAGACGGTCGCCTCGGCCGTCGGCGCCGAGCTCGCGTGCCTCGTGCGCCCGTCCGCCGGCGGGCTCGTCATCGAGGTCGCGCGCGGCGCGGGCGCCGAGGCGCTCACCGGGGTCGCGATGCCGTTCGACGGATCGCTCGTGGCCCGCGCGCTCGAGAGCGGTGGCCCGGTCGTCGTCGACGCGTTCGGAGCCGCCGAAGGGCTGCCCGGCTCGCTCGGGTACGGACCCACGGTCGCCGTGCCGCTCTTCGGCGACGGTCGCCCGCTCGGGGCGCTCACGATCTCCCGGCCCGTCGGCAGCGAGCGGTTCGCGGTCGCCGACCTCGAGATGGCGGCGGACTTCGCCCGGCAGACGAGCGTCGCGATCGAGTTCGCCCGCGCCCGCGACGATCGCCAGCAGTTGGAACTCGTCGAGGAGCGCACCCGGATCGCGCGCGATCTGCACGACCACGTCATCCAGCGCCTGTTCGGGGCAGCCCTCGCCCTGCAGTCGAGTGCGTCGCTCGCCGAGCCCGCCCTCGCGACGCGCATCGCCGAACAGGTGGATGCCATCGACGCCGCGATCTCCGAGATCCGCACCGTCGTCTTCACGCTGCAGTCCCGGCCCGCCTCCCAGCGCACCGGGCTGCGGCATCGCGTGCTCGACGTCGCCGCCGCGGCCGGCCCCTCCCTCGGCTGGAGTCCGCGCATCGGGTTCACGGGCGCGATCGACCTGTTCGTCGACGACGACCTCGCCGACGACGTCGTCGCGGTCGTGCGCGAGGGGCTCGCGAACGTCGCGCGGCACGCTCGGGCGGGCCGGGGCGACGTGCGGGTCGAGATCCTCGACGAGCGCCTCGTCGTGACGATCGAGGACGACGGAGTCGGGGTGCCCGAGCAACTCACGCGGTCGAGCGGCACGAGCAACCTCGAGGCCCGGGCGGTCGCGCGCGGCGGCACTTTCGTGCTCTCCCGCGTCGAGCCGCGCGGCACGAGGCTCGACTGGTCGGTACCGTTCACGGAGGAGGCCGAATGACACGCGTGTTCCTGGTGGACGACCACGAGATCGTGCGGCGCGGGATCGCCGACCTCGTCGACGCCGAACGCGACCTCGAGGTGGTCGGCGAGGCGGGCGACGTGCGGCAGGCCCTTGCGCGCATCGCCGCGACGCGTCCCGATGTCGCCGTGCTCGACATGCGGCTGCCCGACGGCAACGGCATCGACCTGTGCCGCGAGATCAGGTCGCGGCATCCCGAGATCGCCTGCCTCATCCTGACCGCCTACGACGACGATGAGGCGGTGCGCTCCGCCGTGCTCGCGGGCGCCGCGGGGTATGTCGTGAAGGACATCCGCGGACAGGTGCTCGTCGAGGACATCCGCCGCGTGGCCGCCGGCAAACGCCTGCTCCCCGCGGCGGCGGGGCGTCGCGTCGTCGCCGAGATCGTGGCGGCTCCCGACTCGCCGACGACGGCGCCCGTCGATTCGGGACTGAGTCTGCGCGAACGACAGGTGCTCGAGTACATCGCCGACGGGCTCACCAATCGCCAGATCGCGGAACGGCTCGACCTCGCCGAGAAGACCGTCAAGAACTACGTGTCGGGCCTGCTCGCGAAGCTCGGGATGGAGTCGCGCACCCAGGCGGCGGTGTACCGGGCGACCGGTCGTCGCGTCGACGGTCAGTAGCTCGAGTCAGTAGCGCTCGGGTTCCGGACCGCGACGGAAGGCGCGTCCCGACACCGAGTCGGGGCGGATGCGCACCCACCGGTACTTGAGGGTCGGGATCCACGGCCGCAGGGGCAGCTCTTCGGCGGCGTCGATCTCGGCCTGCAGCTCGAGGCGTTCCGCCGTGCCCTTGACGACGACACTGAACGCGCTGCCGTCGTCGAACCCGTCGACCTCGAACGCGACGCGGGGGTTGGCGGTGAGTTCGGCGAGCTTCGAGCCGGGCGCGGTGCGGAAGTAGAGCGCGCCGCGCGAGAGCACGGCGTTGACGGGCACGATGTCGACGTCGTCGAACACGCTCATCGCGAGTCGACCGAACGGAGCGGCCGCGACCCGGTCCCAACACTCCTGCTCGTCGAGCACCCGCACGGGGTCGTCGGCGTCCATGGCGATCCTCCCTCCGGCCCGGTGGGGCCTCGATCCGAGGTTCGCCGGTGTGCGGGACGGGTGCCCGGGCCGAAGGTCCCGCGGTCAGCCGACGAGGCGCAGCACGCGGTCGCGACCCCGCGGCGCGGCGGGATGGCGGGAGACCCGGGCGATGCCGTCGACATCGACGGTGGCGACCGCGACGATCGCGCGGGCGAGGACGTGGTCGGAGCTGACCCGCCGGGCGCGATCGTCGGCGAGCAGTTCGACGAGCACGGCGACCTCGTCGGCGGCGCGATGGGCGATCGGGAACCAGGGCAGCGCGCTGTGCCAGGCGCGAAAGGCGACGAGCACGATGTCGTGGCGCTGCTCGAGGTGGGCGCGCTCGTGGGCGATCACGGCGGCGAGCTCGTCGTGCCCGAGGCGGTCGAGGAGTCCGCGCGACAGCACCGTGAGGGAGCGTCCCCCGCGCGGCAGGCAGTACGCGAGCGCGGCGCTGTCCTCGAGGATGACGGTGCCGGCCCGGGTGGGGTGCGGCGCCGTCAGAAGGTCGAGCAGTGCGCGGTGGCGGCGTCGTGAGCGGGCGATCACCACGATCGTGACGGCGAGATGACCGAGCAGGTACCCGGCGAGCGCGATCGCCGCACCGAAGACGATGCCGCCCACGATCGCGTCGAACGGAACGAGGGCGAAGCCGGCCGCGACGAGCGATCCGATCATCGAGAGTCCGCCGGCGAGCGCGATCGCCTGCCAGAGCAGGAGGGCCCGGGCGGGCGCGCGCGTCGGCCAGTCGCTGCGGGCGAGCGCGATCGGCACGGGCGCGGCGAGCACGGCGGCGAGAGCCCCGAGGGCGCCGGCGACGGCGAGCAGGGAAGCGGTCATCATCCGGTCTCGGTGCGGCGGTCGAGGAGGTCGCGCAGCACGGCGGCGTCGGCGGCCGACACGCCGCCGACGAAGCGCTCGAGCACCGCGTGCCGGTCGGCGCCGTCGCCGAGGGCTTCGTGCAGGAGTTCGGCGACATGGTCGGCACGCGAGGCCGTCGGCAGGTAGTGGTGCGGGCGCGCGCGCCGGTCGGCGCGCACGAGGCCCTTCTTCTCGAGTCGCGCGAGCACCGTGAGCACGGTCGTCGCCGCGAGCTTCTTGCCGCCGTCGACGGCGGACACCCGGGGGAGCACGTCGTACGCCGAGAGCGCGCCGTCGGCATCCCAGAGGGTCTGCATGACGGCCCGTTCGAGCTGTCCGAGGTTGGCCACTCGCGGCACCTCCCTTCGCCTCGATTCTACGCCCTGTCGAAGTACTTCGATCAGGTGTAGAAATACTTCTACAGGACGTAGAAGTATCGCGGGACCTTCGGCCCTAGGTGCCGACCCCGCGATCCGCGACCCTGACGACGGCGCACCGGTCGTGCGCCCCTGAAAGGAGCACCCGCCGTGGACCCCCTCGACATCGCACGCTGGCAGTTCGGCATCACGACCGTCTACCACTTCCTGCTCGTGCCGCTCACGCTGGGCCTGGGTCCCGTCGTCGCGTTCTTCCACTTCCGCTACGTGTCGACCGGCGACGAGAAGTGGCTGCGGCTCACCAAGTTCTGGGGCAAGTTGTATCTCGTCAACTTCATCCTCGGCGTCGCCACCGGCATCGTCCAGGAGTTCCAGTTCGGCATGGCCTGGAGCGAGTACTCGCGCTTCGTCGGCGACGTCTTCGGCGCCCCGCTCGCGATGGAGGGACTGCTCGCATTCTTCGTCGAATCGACCTTCCTCGGCCTGTGGATCTTCGGCTGGGGGCGGCTGCCGAAGAAGGTGCACCTCGCGACGATCGTGATCGCCGTGATCGGATCGTGGATCTCGGCGTTCTTCATCATCGTCGCGAACTCCTGGATGCAGCATCCCGTCGGGGTCGAACTCGTCGACGGGCGTCCCGTCATGGTCGACATCTGGGCCGTGCTGACCAACAACACGGCGCTCGCCGCGTACAGCCACACCCTGCTCGGTTCCGTGGCCGTCGCCGGCGGATTCCTCATCGGCATCGCCTGGTACCAGTTGTGGCGGCGCCGGAAGGACGGCATCGACACGGTCGACGAGAAGGGTCGCGTCGTCGTCGGCGAGGCGCCCGAGATCGCCGGTCGAGACCGGGCCGACCACGGCGTCTGGATCAAGTCCCTGCGCGTCGGCGCGGTCATCGCGATCGTCGGCTTCGGCGGGGTCGCCGTCACGGGAGACCTGCAGGCGAAGCTCATGTACGAGCAGCAGCCGCTCAAGATGGCCGCAGCCGAAGCCGCGTGCCACACCGGGACCGAGTTCTCCGTGCTCTCGATCGGCGACCTCGGCGGGCAGGACTGCGAGAGCGTCTCGACGATCATCGCGATCCCCGGGCTGCTCTCGTTCCTGGCCAAGGGCGACTTCGAGACCGAACTCCCCGGGATCAACGACCTCATCCCGCAATACCAGGCGGACTACGGGCTCACGCTTTCCGACGACCCGATGTACGGCGACCGGGCGGGGCAGGAGATCTCCTACCTGCCGCTCATGGAGGTCACCTACTGGGGCTTCCGCATCATGATCGGCTTCGGGGCCCTCGCCGCCTTCGCCGCCGTCGTCGCGCTCTGGCTCACCCGCAAGGGCACCGTGCCGCGTTCCAGCTGGATCATGCGCCTCGCGGTGTTCGGCATCCTCGCGCCGTTCGGGGCGAACATCGCCGGCTGGGTGTTCACCGAGATGGGTCGCCAGCCCTTCGTGGTCGCGCCGAACCCCGACCCGAGCGGCATCGACGGCGTCTACATGTTCACCGCCGCCGCCGTCTCGCCGGGGGTCACGGCCGGCGAGATGCTGTTCTCCGTCATCACCCTGACGGCGGTCTACGCGGCCCTTCTCGTCGTCGAAGTCGGACTGCTGGTGAAGTACGTGCGGGCGGGAGTCGCGGGCGCGATGCCCGAACTCGCCCACGACGACACCGACCCGGACGACCCGAACCGTCGCGACGACGTGCTCGCGTTCGCCTACTGATTCTCGAAGGGATCACCGCACCATGGACGTTCTGCCCACCGTCTGGTTCATCGCGATCGCCGCGCTCTGGATCGGGTTCCTCGTGCTCGAGGGATTCGACTTCGGGGTCGGGATGCACCTCCTGTTCCGCGCCCGCAGCGAACCGGAGCGTCGCGTCATGCTCAACGCGATCGGTCCCGTCTGGGACGGCAACGAGGTCTGGCTCCTCACCGCCGGCGCCGCGACCTTCGCGGCCTTCCCGCTCTGGTACGCGTCGCTGTTCTCGACGCTCTACGTGCCGCTCGTGCTCGTGCTGCTCGGCCTCATCTTCCGGGCCGTCGCGATCGAGTACCGCGGCAAGGGCACGGGACGCCGCTGGACCCGCGCCTGGGACCTCGCGATCGGGCTCGGGTCGCTGCTCGCGGCCTTCGGGCTCGGGGCCGGTCTCGCGCTCACGACGACGGGTCTGCCGATCGACGCGAACGGGGACCGCGTGGGCGGGCCGTTCGTCTGGCTGACGCTGCCCGCGGTGCTGGGTGGTCTCGCGGTCGTCGGATTCGCCCTCGTGCAGGGCGCGACCTTCCTCGCGCTCAAGACGGATGGCGTCGTGCGCGAACGCGCGGGTCGCGACCTCGTGCGCTACGCGCCGATCGCGCTCCTGCCGATCGTCGGCTGGGTGCTCCTCGTGCAGGTGCAGAGCGGAGACCTCGCGTCGTGGGCGCTCGTCGTCGTCGCCGTGGTCGCGGTCGTGCTCGCCTGGCTCGCCTCCCGGGCGCGCCGGGAGGGCTGGGCGTTCCTCGGCTTCTCGGCCTTCCTCGCGGCGGGCGCCGCGTCGATCTTCGCGGCGGTCTACCCCGTCGTGCTGCCGTCCACGGTCGACGGCGCCTTCGACCTGACGATCTCGAACGCGTCGAGCAGCGACTACACGCTCGGGGTCATGACGGTCGTCACGGCCGTGGGGCTGCCGGTCGTGCTCGTCTACCAGGCCTGGAGCTACTGGGTGTTCCGCAAGCGTCTCGCGGTGCACCACATCCCGGAGCCGCACGCGGTGGTCCCGGCGGTGCGCGGGTGACGCGTCCCGCCCGACCCGAGGTGCCGCGAGCCACGCTCGCGGCCCTCGCCGTGTCGTCGGTCGTGCGCGCCGGGGGACTCCTGCTGCTCGCGGAGGGCTTCGCGCTGCTCATCGCCGACGGCCGGGACGGGCTCGTCGCGGGGGCGGCCTTCGCGCTCGCCGGTCTCGTGCTCCGCGCGCTCGCGGGGGCCGCGACGGGGGCCGCGGGACGCCGGGCGGCGGCGCACGCGAAACTCGGCCACCGTGCCGCCCTCGCCCGGGGCGTCATCGCGCGCGACCTCGACGCGGGTTCCGTCGCGGTCACCGCGAGCCGGGGTCTCGACGGGCTCGACGCGTACTACACCTCGGTCGTGCCGGCCGCCGTCGCGGCGATCGTCGTGCCGCTCGGGCTCGGGGCGCGCATCCTCCTCGCCGATCCGCTCAGCGCGCTCGTGCTCGCGCTCACGATTCCGCTCGTGCCCGTGTTCATGGTGCTCATCGGGATGCACAGCCGCGACAAGGTCGAGGAGGCCCACGCCGCGCTCACCCGGCTCGCCGACCACATCGCCGAACTCGCGCACGGACTCCCGGTGCTCGTCGGCCTCGGTCGCGACCGCGAGCAGGCAGACCGCCTCGCCGTCATCCAGGAGGGGCACTCCCGCCGCACGCGCCTCGTGCTGCGCACGGCGTTCCTCTCCGCCCTCGCGCTCGAACTCGTCGCGACGCTCTCGGTCGCCGTCGTCGCGGTCGTGCTCGGCATCCGGCTCATCTCCGGCGGCGTGGGCCTCTTCGACGCGCTCGTCGTGCTGCTGCTGGCTCCCGAGTGCTTCACGGTGCTGCGCGAACTCGGCGCCGCCCATCACGCCGGGCAGGACGGGCGCACGGCGTTCGCGCGCGTGCGCGAGCTGCTCGCCGCTCCGCTCCCGGGAACCGCACGACGAGCC
>Ga0209066_10007792_pt1 | contig 10537 bp, 7 predicted proteins | sample All_14_2_FD_187198 | JGI IMG/M metagenome (GOLD analysis project Ga0209066, IMG submission 187198) | Freshwater microbial communities in response to fracking from Pennsylvania, USA - Allegheny Zone_MetaG_DW_15 (SPAdes) (version 2) ... | reverse complement strand
GATTGCGGGACCAGCCGAGCAGGGGTGTGGTCATCGCTTCGCTTCCTCATCGGTGCGCACGGTGCGCTTCTCGATGCGTTTGTCCTGGGGCCCGGTGTGCACCACGCGCTGGACGAACACACCGGGGAGGTGCACCGAGCCGGGGTCGATCTCTCCGGGCTGGACGAGGGTCTCCACCTGCGCGATGGTGACCTTGCCCGCCATTGCGGCCAGCGGGTTGAAGTTCATCGCCGTCTTCTCGAACACGAGGTTGCCTGCGGTGTCGCCGAGACGAGCGTGGACCAGTGCGAAGTCGGCGCGGATGGACTCTTCCAACACATAGCGACGGTCACCGAAGACCCTGGTCTCCTTCGGAGGCGAGGCGATCAGCACCGATCCGTCGGAGTCATATCGCCACGGAATGCCCCCGTCCGCGACCGGTGTCGACACACCGGCGGGGGTGTAGAACGCCGGAATGCCCGCCCCGCCCGCTCGCAGTCGCTCGGCGAGGGTTCCCTGCGGCGTCAACTCGACCTCCAGCTCGCCGGACAGATACTGGCGCGCGAACTCCTTGTTCTCCCCGACGTAGGAGGCGGTGACGCGCCGGATACGGCCCAGCGACAACAGTATGCCGAGGCCGTGGTCATCAACGCCGCAGTTGTTGGAGAACACCTCCAGACCGGTCGCCGTCGTATCGGCGACAGCTTGGATGAGTGCGTCCGGGATGCCGCACAGGCCGAATCCGCCGACCGCGATTCGGGCGCCGTCGCCGATATCGGCGACGGCTTCTGCGGCGCTGGAGTACACCTTCGAGGCCATGTGATCACCATCTTCGTCCATTGATCAAACTGCTGCTGTCTCGGTCATAGATTCTCTATTGCCATGTGGCAGACGAGAACAAATCAGCATCGATTAGGTCGAAGCTGTTCGCGCAATGGTCGTGATCGATCGATGCGTCCATTCAGTGAACGCATATCATGAGGCTGTGAGTGAGACCACGAACGTCCTCGGCGTGATTGCACGCACCGGCGCGCTGTTGCGCGCGGTGGCGGCGAACGAACCGGATGGTGCCTCCACCACCGAGGTGGCCCGAGTCGCCGGGCTGGCACGGCCGACGGTCCATCGACTGCTGGCGGCCCTCGGTGAGGAGGGCCTTGTCGACCGTGACCGCAAGACGGGACGGTGGACCTTGGGGCCGGAACTGTACCTACTGGGAACGAGCGCGGCCAACCGGTACGACATCGTCCCGCAGGGGCGTGACATCGTGGCTGAGCTGGCGCGGGAATCAGGGGAGAGTGCGTTCCTGTCGGCTCGGCGAGGCGACGAGACGGTCTGCGTGTATGCCCAGGAAGGCAGTTTTCCGCTGCGGTCGCACGTCCTGCACGTCGGCATCCGTTTCCCGCTGGGTGTCGCATCGGCCGGCCTGGCCATTCTCAGTCACCTCCCCGAACGGGAGGCGGACGACTTCTTTTCCCGTGTCTCGCCTGAAATAAATTGGGGCTCTGCGCATTCCGAATCCATGATTCGGGAGCGGATGATCTCGACCCGGGCCACCGGTTATGCGGTCAACCCTGCCCTGTTGGTCGAGGGCAGTTGGGGAATCGGCGCCGCTGTCTTCGACCGATATGGTCAGCCCGCGTGGGCGTTGAGTCTGACCGGAGTGGAGACCAGGTTTCGTCCCGATCGACGCCCGGTGCTGGGCGAAATGCTACTGGCGCAGGCGCACCGACTGTCGCTACGCCTGCGCCGCTAGTACCTCGGCCTGCCCACCGCCGAAATCGCGTTCCAGACGGCGGCTACTCGAACTTTCCCTTCCTGATTACAGTTCGGCGATGCACTCGGTATCAGCTGAGTTTTGCGAGTTGATCGAGAACACGTTCCGGTGACGCCGATGCCGGGATCGTTGTAACGAGCACATCGGCGTCGGGCACGGGGGCGTCGGTATCTCCCGTCCAGAACCCTGCGCCGATCAGGCCGATACTGGCGTGGTCTTGGGCCGTGTCGATTCGCTCGTCCTGCCACATCGCCGGTGTCCAACCGAAGTGCGATGACACATTGGTCACGGCCGTATAGTCCGCCAGGGTTTCTGCCAGCGACGCATTTCGAGCGTCCAGGAGGACCAGCGCGACCGGCAGCGAGCCGAGCTGTCCCAGCCACTCGGCAATGTACATCGATGCGCTGTCGGCGCGGTCGGCATCCACCTCGGAGAGGGGATTGCCCGCGATCTCGTGGGCGGTCGCCAGCCATGACGCGGGCGACGGTACATGCAGGAGCAGTTGACGCCGTGCGGTTTTCGCCACCGTTTCCATCATCTCGCGACTGGCGGCGAGCACGTCGGAGTCGGTCAACAGGGTGCGCAGCGGATAGCCGACGCGGGTGCGCGCTCCCATCGCCGTGACAAGGTCCGGGCGGGAATCGGTATGCGCGAGGAACAAACGCCCCATGTCGACCCACAGCGCATCGGGATTCAATAGCGCCCTGACTTGGTCGAAATGTGTTGTCGCCATAGTGGTGTCGGTCCACGGAATCGGCGATCCCTGACGGATCACCGTGGTGGAGTATTCGGCATCGTCGATCAACAGCGCACGGCTGCGGCCACTCGGGGTGGCGACTGCCAGCGATTTCGCGCTCATGGAACTGCCTTTCCGGGTTGGTGGCGGCCCCGGGGGACATCCGGGACCGCCACCAGGTTCAGGTGAGTCGGGCGACGTGCTCGCCGTACTTGGATTCCAGTTCGGCGATGCGGGCCTCGAGCTTGCCGATCTTGACCTCGCGACGATCCGGGACCATCACGATCGGAAGTTCCGCCAGAGGCGCACATACCCGCTCGGGACCGTCGATGGAGTACACCGTGGCGGTGATGTCCTGTCTTTCTGGCGTCCACGTTCCCCAGGATCCGTAGTACGGCAGATCCTTCGGAGGCTCCGGTGTGACGAACTCCGCGCAGAACTCCGCGAACGGCTTACCCCGCTGCAGGCGTTGCTTGCGTGCGGCGGCCCGAGCGGCCTCGGTGCCGGCCGCGTCGATGCGGAACGTCGCGGGATCGTAGCGAACGCCGAAGATATCCTCGGCCACCTGCTGGCTGATTCGGCCCAGTTCGGCATCGTGGATCACCGATTCCGGTGCTCGCTCCAGTGGGTCGCCGTATCCACCGCCGGCACCCTGACTGATCATGTACAGCTCGCCGTCCTTGGCCAGGTCGAACTGCAGGCCCATGTGCGAGGTGGAGTATCGACCGTCCGGGAAGGGACGCTCGTTCATGACCTTCTCGATCGACAGGTCGAACTTCTTGTTGTCCGTCCGGAAGTGCTCGTAGACGTTGGTGCCCTTGACCATCGCCAGCGGATAGGTTCCGCAACCGTAGCCGCCGTACATGCCGTAGATCGAAGAAAACTTGGCCCCCGACGTCACCGTCATGAAGCCCCACTGGGGTGTACCTTCGGCGGCGACGATCATCTCGTAACCCATTCCGCCGGTGAACTTCCCGAATCCCATGTTGTCGCGGATCAGACGCTTGGCGACGAGTTGCATGAAGGGCACCTCTTCCTCCATCACCTCCTGCTCGGCGGTATCGGCCATGGCGCAGAACAGCGGGGAGATCGCATCTTCGCCGTCACGGAACGGTTTTGCGCCGCCGGGCATCCCGTTGAGATCGGCGCACAGGTTGCCGACCATGTCCCCGTGCTGGGTGATGCCGCCCCACAGGAAGGTGTTGATCTGGTTGAACCAGTTGGACACCACGTTGCTGTACTTGTGCGGGGTGGAGAAGGACATTCTGCTGTAGAGCGCCTGCATGCAGGAGAATCCGCGGAATGAGGCCTGCAGCGACTGGCCCATCGGGGCATCGTAGGATGCGTCGGCCCACGTACCTTCGTCGGAGATGATGTCGATGCAGCTCATCGCGGCGGTGCAGCGGGGCAGGTCGGGCCACCAGAACGCCAGAATGGCCTGCATCATCATCGATTTCACCGAGCACAGCGGCGAATTGATGGCCCGATTGAGGATCTCGGGACCGGTGCCGCGCAGGTCCACGGTCATGTGGTCACCCTTGACCGTGATCGTGCAGGCGAACTTGATGAGAATGTTCTCCTTGAGGGTGCTGTCCATGAACTGGTCGAAGCGGTACGTGCCGTCGGGGAGTTCGGCGATCCTGCGGCGGACTTCGACGTCGACATCCTCGACCGTGGTGCGCAGCGCGCCCACGAAGGTGTCGACACCGACCTCGTCGATCACGGCGTCGATGCGCTCCATGATCTTGCGAACCGCGGTGATCTTCACCTTGAGGTCTGCGAGCTGCAGTTTGGGGTCGCGCACCGAATGCTGCAGGAAGGTCAGCAGATCTCGGCGCAACTCGCCGCGCTCGACGATCTTGAACGGGCTCATCCTCAGCCCGTCGTCGAACGCCGTCTCCGAACCCGAGGGCATGCCACCGGGTTCGCACGCCCCGTTCTCGCCTTCGTGGATGGTGGCGGCCACCCAGGCGATGATCTCGCCGTCGCGCATGATCGGCATGATCATCGACTGGTCGGTGTTGTGCACGTTGCCGTACCGGGCATCGTTGTGGATGAATCCGTCACCCGGGTTGACGCCGACGGTGGGTTCGTCCTTCCAGTACTTCATGATGTACCGGATTGGGTGGTGCAGGATCGCACTGAATGCGATCACCCCGTGGCAGGACAGGTACGAGACATCGCCGGAGGCGGTGTAGATGGCGGTGGTGAGGTCGCCCCATTTGGCGCCGGGGGCGGCACCTTGGGCCTCGCACATCTCATAACCCTCGTCGAGGGCGCCCGCGATCCGCTTGCGGATGCGTTCGACCTGTAGCCGGTCCACGCCTGCGGCGATGGCCAGCTCTTCATGATCCGATCGGTCGGAAATGCTGTGACTGCGCATGATTTCGCGGTCTGGGCCGAGAAACAGGGTGGTCTCGTCCATGAAGCGGTCCACCCACTGCTGTTCTTCGTCGGTGAGCGTGCCGGCCGGGCGTTCGTTGACTGTTGTCATCTTCTAGTCCTTACGTTTGTGGTCAGTCCTGCAGGAACCAGACAGCGCCCTGGGCCGTGGGCTCCAGTCGCCAACCGGGTTCGACCAGGAAGGTGGTGTTCTCGGTGGTCACGATCGCCGGGCCGGCAATGACCCGGTCGGGGGCCAGGGCGCTGTCGTCGAACACCGGGGTGTCGATCGGCTGGTCGATACCGATGAAGTGGGCGCTGCGATGTCCGACCGGCTCCGGCGCGCTACGTTGCCCACCGGCTTCGAGCGGTTCGAAGTTCACCACGTCGCCGTCCACATAGGAAGCCACTCGAATGGTGCTGCAACGGATTCCGGCTTCCGGTGCCGCCGATGACGCTCCGAAACGGTGACTGTAGACATCGCCGAACGTCTTGATGATGTCCAGCACATCTCCGACGCCGGAGATCCGGTGGATATCCGACAGAGCCACCGCCTGAGTCAGCAGCTGGTTGCCGTAGCGCATGTCCAGCTCGAGGCGGTACTGGACGTCCAGCTCGGAGAATCCCTGCCGCACCAGGTCCTCGCGGCCGCGCGCCTCGAGTTCCGCGACGACGGCATTGAACTCGTCGTAGTTGTCGTACAGCGCCCGAGTGGTGGCGTTGTACATGGTGACGTGCACGCCTCGCTCGTGGAAGTGCAACTGCTTCATGTTGCCCGCGCCGCATGCCGAGAACACCGATGAGAAGGGTGGTGCCAGCACACGTTTGATACCGGCGTGCCGGGCAACACCACAGGCGTGCAGCGGCCCGTTGCCGCCGTAGGCCAGCATGGTGAAGTCCTCCGGCAGGTAGCCGCGCACCCGCAGCTCCTTGCCGATGCCGATGGCCATCTGCTCGTCGACACCGTCCTTGATCACGCGTGCGACCTCGATCGGGTCCATATCGAGCGGGTCGCTGAGCTCCTCCTCGATGGCGAACATCGACCGCTTGCGGTTGAGCTTGATATAGCCGTTGGCGTAGTTGTCCGGGTCGAGGTAGCCCAGCACCAGGTCGGCGTCGGTCACGGTCGGCTTCAATCCGCCTCGGTCGTAACATGCCGGGCCCGGGTTGGAGCCGGCCGACTTCGGGCCGATCTTGACGGAGTTGTGGATACGGTCGTAGCTCGCGATCGATCCGCCGCCGGCACCGAGGGTGTCCAGGTGCACCATCGGCACCGACACCAGCCAGCGGTCGATGGTGGGCAGGAAGTCGTAGTGTTTGACCCCGCCCTCGGGCACCAGCCCGATATCGAAGGAGGTGCCCCCCATATCGGTGGCGATGACGTGGCCGAGCCCGGTCTCGTTCGAGAGGTGCTCGGCGGCTCCCACCCCGGCGATGGGGCCGGAGTGGATGGTCTGCAGGGCATCGGTGGAGTTCATCTGCGCCATGCCGCCGGAGTTGTGGATCACCAACATCGGCTTGTCGTAACCGAAGTCGCGCAGGTTGCTGGACAGCTGGGCCAGCGCGTGGAACATGATCTCGTGCAGATAGCCGTCGATGATCGTCGACGTGGCACGGACATATTCGCCCTTGCGTCCCGACACCTGGTGGCCGAGCAGCATCGGGATGGCGCCGAGTTCGTGCGGCGGGAACTCGTCGAGAATGATCTCTTGGATCGCGAGTTCGTGCTCGGGATTCTCGGTGGCGTTGACCAACGACACGACGATGGCTTCGGCGCCGGCATCGACGAGTTCACGGACCACGGTGCGGACATCTTCGGGGTCCAGCCGCGCGACCACCTTGCCGGCAGAGTTGATCCGCTCCTTGACCGATCGGATCAGCTGCCGCGGCACCAGGGGTTCTGGTCGTTCCGCAGCGGGCAGATTCTGCTGCATGGCGTAGTCCAAGCCCTCGCCGTAGCCCCGGCCGCGCGACAGCGGGATGGTGTCCTCGAAGCCGTGGGTGACGATCGCGGCCACCTTCGGACCGTTGCGCTCGATGAGTGCGTTGGTGCCGAGCGTGGTTGCGTATCGCACCGAGTCGACCTCGGAGAGCACGGTCGAGCGGTCCAGCCCGGCGCGTTTGCACGCCAGGTCGAGGGCCTCGTTGAACCCGATGGCGAGGTTGTGATGGGTGGTGAGCGCCTTGGCGTCGACATAGATGTCGTCCCAGACGAAGAAGCAGTCGGTGAACGTGCCACCGATGTCGACCGATATTCGCTTCATGCCAGTGGATCTCCTGATTCTCGGGTCAGTGGGTGTGGCCGGCGGCCTTGAGTGCTGCGGTGTACTTCTGGGCGTCCTCGCCGGGGCCGTAGTTGTGCGCCGCTTCGGCATCGATGCCGCGTTGTTCCCATTGCTTTCGCAGGGCCGGGATGTCGACGAGGATGTCGACGGCCGGCGGGTGCCCCGGGGGGAGGTACTCGCATTCGATCTGGGTCGCGCAGCCGGGGCAGTAGTACTCCAGGATCCGGCAGTACGTGGGGTCGGGGCTGAAGGTGTACTCGTAGCGGTCGGGGTCGATGATCGGTTGGTGGATCTCGCGGGGATCACGGTCGTATACCAGCGTTCCCGGCTTGTAGTTCTCGTGCGCCGAGCCCATGTCGTGGGCGCACACCCGGCACACCCAGCGTTCGGAGTCGAGGTCGATCACGAGGTATTCGGTCATGGGGACTCGCATGGGAGTCCTCCTTTCTGAGTGCGGGTTTGGATCAGTGGTTGTCGGTGAGCATCAGGTCGCCGGCCGCCGTGACCCGGAATGACCAGCCCGGCAGGACCCGAGCGGTGAAGAACGGGCCCTCGATGATGGCCGGCCCCGCACCGGTATGTCCGGGTGCGAGTTCATCGAGGACATGCACGGTGACGTCGTCGATCCGGTCGGCGGTCGAACGAACCGCGCGCGTTCCCTGTGCCGGGGCTGCGAGTGGCGGCATCGGGACATCGGCCTCGAGGTTCGGGTGAGGCAGCGGCGCAGCGGCATTCAACTGCAGCGACACCACGGCGCCGGGATAGTCGACCTCGTCACCGGGCTCATACGGCAGCTGCGACACCGTTGCGTCGTCGGGGTTTTCGACCAGCAGCTGCCAGGTCGTCTGGCAGTCGGCCAGCGCATACCCTTCCTGGAACATGTCTCGCTCGGCGCGGGCCAGCAGTGCGCCGTGCGTCGCGCGTGCGGCGGCGGCGCTGGGCTCGTCGATCAGCACCTCGTAGGTCTTGCCGATATCGGAGAACGAGATCCCGAAGGCGGAGAACACTGCCGCGGTGCGAGGGACGAGCACCTTCTTGACACCGGCGAGGCGGGCCGCGCCGGTGGCACTCATCGGTCCGGCCCCGCCGAATGCCAGCAGCGTGGTGCCGTCACCGACGAGGTGCGCGAACGACGCCGACAACGCCTGGAAGTAGGCATGCTCCATCCGGATCAGGGCTTCCTCCAGCGAGATTCCGAGCGGGGCCGCGATCGTTTCGGTGATCACCGCGCGGGATCTGGATGCGTCGAGGGTGAAGGTGCCGTCGAGGTAGGTGTCGGCGTCGAGGACCCCCAGCAGCAGGTTGACGTCGGTGATCGTGGCTTGCTTGCCGCCGAATCCGAAGCAGGCCGGCCCGGGTGCGGCACCGACGGACTGCGGGCCAACGGTGATGTTGCCGTCGATGACCTGGATGACCGAGGAACCCCCGACGCCCGCCGAGGATACGTCGCTCATCGGATAGGAGATCTGCACGCCTTCGATCGCGCCCCGGTCCGACACCGCCACGGATCCGTCCTCCACGACGCCGACGTCGGTTGTCGTGCCCCCGATGTCCATCATCAGTGCGTGCGACAGCCCGTATACCTTCGCCATTGCCGCGGTGCCCTCCAGACCTCCGCGAGGTCCGGACGAATATGTCTTGAGGGCAACTGATTTCGCCACCCGGGAGGAGGCGCCGTCGTTACGGTAGACCAGCAGCGGGTTGACCACCTTGTAGTCCTGCAGGCGACGTTCGGCCCCGTAGAGGAACCGCTCCATCGTCGGATGTAAGAACGCGTTGACCACGCACGACCACACTCGTCGTGCGTCGTCGCGGTCGCCGGCCAGTTCCCAGCTGTACAGCAGCGGCACTGAGCCCAGCAGGTGGCGGGGGAACTTGCGCAGCAGTATGTGCCGCAGTCGTCGTTCCTCGTCGGCACTGCCCGCAGCGATGACGACGCGGGCCGCCCCAAGGGTGGTGAGCCGGTTCACCCTCTGGACGGCATCGAAGTCGAAGTCCTCGGCCTCGGGGTCGATCGTCAGGAATCGATCGGCCACCAACCCGGTGAACAGCTTCTCCTCTGCGGCGGTGTTCTGCATCCGGGTGTCGAGGGTGTCCAGCGTGGTGAGGATGCCGATCATCGGTCCGCGGCGCTGCACCAGGGCGTTGGTGCCCTGCGTGGTGGAGTAGCGGATGTGTTCGGTGGCGTGTAGCAGCCGGGTGGTGTCTGCCGCGCCGTAGAGGGCGGTCGACGCCTTCTCGATACCGCTGAACAGGCATTCCGACAGATCGTGGGGGGTTGTCAGGGTCTTGGTGAAGGTGAACGCACCGCCGTCCCAGACACAGATGTCGGTCAGCGTTCCGCCGTTGTCGATGTTGATGAGGGTTCCCATGGCGCTCCGTTCGTGGGATTCGCATGTATGAATGCGTTATGCGTGCGGCATCTGTGCTGTGCACCACATCGCTTGACCAAGCGTGAACTGTGTCTCAGGCGGTCAGGTGTCCCAATATCGGACATCGGAAGACTTGGTTGTGATGTGTGTCTCGTTCACACTTGGTGACAACCAAGTCAGGAGGTGGCCATGCCCAACAGCGATATGCGGTTACTGCGGGTTGCTGCCGCACGGGCGGATTTCCTGGAGTACGGCGGCCGCGGCGCCGCCGGCGTCTCCGACGTGCTCGCCGCATCGTGGGAGCGCAGCCAGGCCGCCGGGGTGGACGTTTCGCACCCGGACGTGCAGTTCACCGATGAGATCGACACCGCCTCGCTGTTGGTCCGCTGCGCGCGACCGGTGCTACAACAGTTGGAAATCGATACTGCGGATATGCCGTTGGTCATTGCGTTGACCGATAAGAACGCTCGGGTGGTGGAGCGCATCGACAGTTCGAACGCGGTGGCCAGGCTGTTGGATCGGGTGCATCTGGCCCCCGGATTCAGTTATGCCGAGTCGACGATGGGCACCAACGGCATCGGCACGGTATTCGAAGCGGGACAGCCGGTCAGCGTGGTGGGCCCCGAGCATTTCAGCGAGAACCTGCACCTTTTCGCCTGTACCGGCGCTCCGGTGATCGACCCGGTGACGGGCCGGCTGGAGGGAGTACTCGACATCTCGACGCTCTCGTCGACCTGGAGCCCGCTGATGCACACCCTGGTCAAGAGTGCGGCCAAGGACATCGCACGCAATCTGCTGCTGGATCGCGGGCAGGCGCAGCGGGCCATCTTCGACACCTATCTGAAGGTCACCGCGCGGGCTGCGCGACAGGCGGTGTTCGCCTTCGGAGATTCGGTCTTCGTCGCCAATTCGGCCGCTCAGCAGATGTTCGACGCCGACGAGCAACGCGTCGTCCGTGAGCACGCGATGTTCCTGATGGCGGGCAAGGACCGAGTCAGCGACACCATCA
>Ga0209066_10007790_pt1 | contig 10540 bp, 9 predicted proteins | sample All_14_2_FD_187198 | JGI IMG/M metagenome (GOLD analysis project Ga0209066, IMG submission 187198) | Freshwater microbial communities in response to fracking from Pennsylvania, USA - Allegheny Zone_MetaG_DW_15 (SPAdes) (version 2) ... | reverse complement strand
CACCAAGCAGCTGCTGGCCAACTACAGCCAGGTGCCGCAGAACCTGATCCAGGCCATCGTCAGTTCCAACACCACGCGCAAGGACTTCGTGGCCGACGAGATCCTGCGCCGCCGGCCGCGCGTGGTGGGCATCTACCGGCTGATCATGAAGAGCGGATCGGACAACTTCCGCGCCTCCAGCATCCAGGGGGTGATGAAGCGCATCAAGGCCAAGGGGATCGAGGTCATCATCCATGAGCCCGCGCTGCAGGAGACGACGTTCTTCAACTCCCGTGTGGTGTCCGACCTGGCCCAGTTCAAGCGCGAGGCCGACGTGATCGTCAGCAACCGCATGTCGCCGGCGCTGGCCGACGTGGCCGACAAGGTCTACACGCGGGACCTGTTCGGCAGCGACTGAGCGTGGTGCCGCCGGTGCGGCACCCGCCGACCGCTCAGCCCATGCTGGCGTGGATCATGTCGCGCACGCGCGGGTAGATCTGCTGGTTCCACTTGCGGCCGCTGAACACGCCGTAGTGGCCGACACCGGTCTGGATGTGGTGGGTCTTGAGGTAGGGGCGCACATTGCTGCAGAGATCCTGCGCCGCCACGGTCTGGCCGACCGAGCAGATGTCGTCGCGTTCCCCTTCCACCGTCATGAGCGCGGTGCGGCGGATGGCCGCCGGGTTCACCGTGCGGCCCTTGTACTGCAGCTTGCCCAGGGGCAGGTCGTAGGTCTGGAACACCTTTTCCACCGTTTCCAGGTAGAACTCGGCCGGCAGGTCGTTGACCGCCAGGTACTCGTCGTAGAAGGTCTGGATGGTGCGGGCCTCGTCGGTGCGCCCTTCCACCAGGTGTTCGTACAGGTGGCGGAATGACTGCTGGTGCCGCTCCAGGTTCATGCTCATGAAGGCGGTGAGCTGCACGAAGCCCGGGTAGACGCGGCGCATGTAACCCTTGTGCGGCGGCGGCACGTGGCTGATGAGGTTTTTCTCGAACCACTCGATCGGCTTGCTGGTGGCCAGCTTGTTGACCTCGGTCGGGTTGACGCGGCAGTCCACCGGACCGGCCATCAGCGTCAGGCTGCGCGGCTGCGCCGGGTGCCCGTCCTCGGCCATCACCGCGGTGGCCGCCAGCGCCGCCACGCAGGGCTGGCAGACCGCCACCATGTGGCAGCCTTCGCCTGACTGTTCCGCCACGGCTTCGGTGAAGCGGATCATGTAGCTGATGTAGTCCTCCAGCCCGAAGGCGCCATGGCGCAGCGCCACGTCGCGGGCGTTGTGCCAGTCGGTGATGTAGACCTCGTGGTCCTGCAGCAGGGTGCGAACGGTCTCGCGCAACAGGGTGGCGAAGTGGCCCGACAGCGGTGCGGCCAGCAGCACGGGCGGCTGTGGCGGCAGGCCGCTGGCGTCCTTGCGAAAGCGCAGCAGGGTGCCAAACGGTAGCTTGAGCACGGATTCTTCGACCACCGGCACCGCGCGATCGCCGACCATCACGGTCTCGATGCCGTAGGCCGGCCGGCTGTGCGTCAGGCGCATGCGGGCGATCACGTCACAGGCGGCCGACACCTGGCGCAGCAGGCTGCGCTCGGTCTTCTGCAACCAGAGCGAGGCGCTCAGGTGCTGGGCCGTCAGGCGCAGGGGCGAGATCAGGTCGGACTGGAGTTGGTAGGCCTGATACAGCATGGTGGGCTTCCTTGTGGGATGCTCCCGGACAGGCAATTCCCGGGCCAGCGCTGCCTGCACGTTTGTGGTGCGCGCCGCGCCGGCCCACATGGCACAGGGCTTGCTGAGTGTGATCCAAAGAGGAGCACGTCATGGCCAAAGCGGTTCTCACCATCAGCAGCAAGAACTACGGTGCCTGGGCCTTGCGTGGCTGGCTCATGGCCCGGCTGGCCCGGCTGGAGTTCAGCGAGCACGTGATCTCCCCCGACGACCCGGCCATGAAAGCCGAGATGCTGCTGCTCTCGGCGTCCATGCGGGTGCCATCGCTCGAGCACGAAGGCGTGCACGTCTGGGACACCCTTGCCATTGGCGAATACCTCAACGAAATCAAGCCCAAAGCCGGGCTGCTGCCGGCCGACCGTGCGGCGCGGGCGCACTGCCGGGCGATCTGTGGCGAGATGCACTCGGGCTTCTCGGCCATGCGTTCCTCGCTGCCGATGAACATCAAGGCCCATTTCCCGGGCTTCAAGATCTGGTCGCGGGCGCAGGCCGACATCGACCGCATTGAAACCATCTGGCAGGAATGCCTCGCGGCCTACGGCGGTCCCTACCTGTTTGGCGAAAAACCCTGTATGGCCGATGCCATGTTCGCGCCGGTGGTCACGCGCTTCATCACCTACGAGGTGCCGCTGGATCCGGCCTGCGTGGCCTACTGCGACACCATCATGGCGCTGCCTGCCATGAAGGAGTGGGTGGCGGCGGCCCAGGAAGAGCCGGACGAGATTGACGAGCTGGACGCGGAGTTCTAGCCCACCCCCGCGCCGCGCCCAGGGGCGCGTCTCCCCCTCAAGGGGGCGGTGCCTGCGGCCCGGCGGAGCCGGTTCCGCGGCACCTCTGGCAGGGGGCATTTCGCGCCGGAGACCCCCTGAGCATCCCCGATGCCTGTCTCCGTCACCGTTCGGGCCAGGGCGAGGGGGCCGGGATGTCGCACACCGGGTCGACGTCCACGGTCTTGAAGTCGGCCGGGGAGACGATTTCCAGGTATTCCATGTCGGGCGAGTAGTCGAACAGGTAGTGGCGGATGCCGGGACGCTGGTGCACCACGTCGCCGGCCTGCACGAAGGTCACCTGGTCTTCGTACATGAACTTGGCCCAGCCCTTGGTCATGATGACGATCTGGAAATCGGCCTCGTGGCGGTGCCAGCCGGTCCCGCCGCTGTTCTCCGGCGGCAGGTTGGCCTTGACCAGGTGCGCGATCACCTTGCCGTGGGTGGCCGCGGCCACGCCCAGGTCCCGGTAGAGGAAGAAGTCGCGCAGGCCACCCCCCTTGAACTCGGTGTCGGCGGGTTTGACGTGGGAAAAAAGCGTTCCGGTCCGGTCCAGCATGGTGCGTTCCTTTCGGTTTTGGGGCAGCCACACGGCTGCAGTCGCCGCGATGCATGAAGCGCGCCAAACCAGGGGGCGCCCCTCGGGGATAATTCCGTCCCATGAGCGGCAATACCTTCGGCACCCTGTTTCGCGTCACCAACTTCGGTGAATCCCACGGCCCGGCCATCGGCTGCGTGATCGACGGCTGCCCGCCCGGCATGGCGCTGACCGAGGCCGACATCCAGCACGACCTGGACCGCCGCCGGCCCGGCACCAGCGCCTTCGTGACCCAGCGCAACGAACCCGATGCGGTGGAAATCCTCAGTGGCGTGTACGAAGGCCGGACCACCGGCACCCCGATTGCCTTGCTGATCCGCAACACCGACCAGCGCAGCAAGGACTACGGCAACATCCTGCAGACCTTCCGCCCCGGCCACGCCGACTACACCTACTGGCAGAAATACGGCATCCGCGACCCGCGCGGCGGCGGCCGCAGTTCGGCCCGGCTGACCGCGCCCACGGTGGCGGCCGGTGCGGTGGCCAAAAAGTGGCTGAAGGAAAAGTTCGGCACCACGTTCCACGCCTGCATGACGCAGATCGGCGAAGTGCCCGTCGCCTTCGAGAGCTGGGACCATGTTCCCGACAACCCGTTCTTCGCCCCGGTGGCCGACGTGTCGGCGCTGGAAGACTACATGAACGCGCTGCGCAAGAGCGGTGATTCGTGTGGCGCGCGGCTGCGGGTGGTGGCGAAGAACATGCCGGTCGGTCTGGGCCAGCCGCTCTACGACAAGCTCGACGCCGACATCGCCTACGCCATGATGGGTCTGAACGCGGTCAAGGGCGTGGAGATCGGGGCCGGCTTCGCGTCGGTGGCCGACAAGGGCAGCACGCACGGCGACTCGCTCACCCCCCAGGGTTTCGTCGGCAACAAGGCCGGCGGTGTGCTCGGCGGCATCAGCACCGGGCAGGACCTGGACGTGTCGGTCGCCATCAAGCCCACCAGCTCTATCCTGATTCCACGCGACTCCATCGACGTGGACGGGCACCCCACCGAACTCATCACCAAGGGCCGTCATGACCCCTGCGTGGGCATCCGCGCCGCGCCCATCATGGAAGCCCTGCTGGCCCTGGTGGTGATGGACCACGCGCTGCGGCATCGCGCGCAGTGTGGCGATGTGAAGGTCGAGACCCCCGATATTGCCGCTGCATCGCGTGGCTGAACGCAGCAACAATGATCCGCCGTCGGGCCGCCCCAAGGCGGATCAGCCCCCAGACCCGGCAAGGACCGGGTCCCTTCCCGATCCCAGGGCAGCGACCCGTGAAACGGCGGAGCGTGGGGGTCAACAGCTTTTGCCCTTCGCCGCCCTGTCCGCCAGCTACTTCGCGCACATCGGCTTCTTCAACCCCTACCTGCCGCTGTGGCTCAAGGACCTGGGGTTCGGACTGATGGCCATCAGCGTGCTGACCTCGGTGCAGTCGGCCACGCGCCTGTTTGCGCCCTACGGCTGGGGCTGGCTGAGTGACCGCACCGGTGAGCGCGTGCGGCTGTTGCGCTACGGCGCCACCGCGGCACTGTTGTTTTCGCTGGCCTTGTGGTTTCCGCTCGGCGCGCCGGCCCTGTTCGTGGTGCTGCTGCTCATGTTCAGCCACACCAGCGCCATGATGCCGATGAGCGAGGCCGCGCTGGCGCATCTGGTCAGCCAGGGCGGAGCCTTCGACGCCCGTCGCTACGGCCGGGTGCGCCTGTGGGGTTCGCTGGGCTTCCTGCTGACGGTGATGGTCGCCGGCGTCTGGTTCGAGCGTTTCGGCATGGCCCATTTTCCGGGCTGGACCCTGGTGACGCTCCTGGCGGTGGTGGCCAGCGTCTGGGCCTTGCCCGACCTCAGGGAATGGGTGCCGCACAGCGAGCCACACCTGAGCGTGTCGCCTGTGCTGAGGCGTCCGGCGGTACGCTGGTTCTTTGCCGCGGTGTTTTTCCATGTGCTGGCGCACATCTTCATCTACGTCTTTTTCTCGCTCTATCTCGACAGCCTGGGCTACAGCAAGACGGTGATCGGGCTGCTGTGGGCGGTGTCGGTGCTGATCGAGATCGGCTGGTTCTTCACCCAGGGACGCTGGCTGCCGCACCTGTCGCTCACCGGCTGGCTGGTGCTGGCCGCCGGCCTGATGGCGCTGCGCATGGCGCTGACCGCCGGGCTGCCACTGGTCTGGCCGCTGCTGCTGCTGGCCCAGTGCCTGCACGCCATCACCTTCGCGGCGCACCACACCGCCTGCATTGCGCTGCTCTCGCACCATTTCCCGGGGCGGCTGCGCGGGCGCGGGCAGGCGCTCTACACCGTGGTCGGCTACGGCCTGCCGGGGGTGATCGGCGGGTTGGGCGGCGGGGTGCTGTCGTCGGCCCTCGGTCTGGCCAGCGTGTTCTGGCTGTCGTCGGCCTGCGCACTGCTGGCGCTGGCCTGCGCCGCGCGCCTGCGCGTGCTGGAGCACCGGGGAATGAGGCGCGCCTGAGCGCGGACCGGCGCTTTCATCCGCGCATTTTGCGAAGCAGCAGCTCGCGCATGACCTGAATCGGCGCTTCCCGGCTGCGCCCCCGGCGGGTGACCAGGGAGAACTGGGACTGGTAGCCGTAGGCCGCTGGCAGCAGCACCCGCAGGCGCGCCGCATCCACCCACGGCTGGGCGTAGTGTTCGGGCAGGTAGCCGACATAGCCACCCGAGAGGATGAGGATCAGCTGGGCTTCCATGCTGTCCACCGTGGCCACGCTGTGCTTGAACCCGTGGCGTCCCAGTTCGCTCTGTGTCCAGTAGCTGCGGCGCACCATGTTCAGTTCGGATACCAGGGCCTCCGGGATCTGCCGCTGCGTGAAAAGCGGGTGCCGGTCGCTGCAGTACAGCCACTGCTGCTCACGGTAGAGCGGCTGGAACACGAGGCCCGGCGGGCGGGTGGGAAAGAAACCCATGGCCAGATCCAGCTCGTTGTTCATCACGCCCTCCTGCAGCTCGTAGGGGCTCTTGACGAACAGGCTCAGGTGCACGGCCGGGTAGCGCTTGCTGAACTCACCGATGGCGTCGGGCAGGGGCAGGGTGGGATCGGTGACCGTGGAGTCGAGCACGCCCAGCTTGAGCGACCCTGAAAGGTCGCCCTTGAGCGATGCGGCATAGGCACCGAACTGGTCCAGTTCGCCCAGCAGTCGCTGGGTTTCGGCCAGCATGCGCTCGCCGCGTTCGGTGAGTGCAAAACCGCTGCGCCCCCGTTCGCACAGCTTGAACCCGAGCTGGGATTCGAGCTGGCTCATATAGGTGCTGATGGCCGAGGTGCTGAGGTTGAGTTCCTGCTGGGCCTTGGCGAAGCCCTGGTGCCGTGCCACGCAGGAAAAGATGCGCAGGAGCTTCAGGTCGGGGGTGGCGGACATGGCATTCAATGGTTTTGATTTTTCTGAACTGAGTTTTTGTTTCGCAGCATTTGTCATGCCGGGCGGTGGCCCAAGAATCGGCGTCAGGCGATACCCGCCACCGTTCGAGAGACACGACACCATGCCACCGCCACTGAACCAGCCGCAAGGCGGCAACGAGATGCCCCGATTCGCCGGCCGCGGCACCATGCTGCGCCTGCCGTCCGCCGACAGCCCGGAAGGCCTGGACGCCGCTTTCCTGGGGGTGCCGCTGGACATCGGCACCTCGCTGCGGGCCGGTACCCGCTTCGGACCGCGCAGCATCCGCAACGAGTCGGTGATGATCCGCCCCTACAACATGGCCACCGGCGCTGCGCCCTTTGACTCCCTGCAGGTGGCCGACCTGGGCGATGTGCCCATCAACACCTACAACCTGCTGGAGTCGGTGCGCATTATCGAGTCGCACTACGCCAGCCTGCTGCCGTACCGGGTGGTTCCGCTGACCATGGGCGGAGACCACACCATCACCCTGCCCATCCTTCGTGCACTCACCCGCAAGCATGGGCCGGTCGGCCTGATCCACGTGGACGCCCACACCGACACCAACGACGACATGTTCGGCGAGAAGATCGCCCATGGAACCACGTTCCGCCGGGCAGTGGAAGAGGGCTTGCTGGACTGTCGCCGCGTGGTGCAGATCGGCCAGCGCGCCCAAGGCTATTCGAGCGGTGACTTCCAGTGGGGCGTGGACCAGGGCTTCCGCCTGTTCACCGCCGAACAATGCTGGCACCGCTCCCTCGCGCCGCTGATGGAGGAGGTGCGGGCCCTCATGGGCGATGGGCCGGTGTACCTCAGTTTCGACATTGACGGTATCGACCCGGCCTGGGCGCCGGGCACCGGCACCCCGGAGGTGGGCGGTCTGACCAGTATCCAGGCGCTGGAGATCGTGCGGGGCTGCAAGGGCCTCCAGCTGATCGGCTGCGACCTGGTGGAAGTTTCGCCGCCCTATGACGTCAGCGGCAACACCGCGCAACTGGCCGCGAACCTGCTGTACGAGATGCTGTGCGTGCTGCCCGGCGTGAGGGTCCGGTGACACCCCCCTGCGCGGCTGCGCCGCTTCCCCCCGCTCTGGCGCGCCTGCGGCGCAGGGCAGGGGGACGGCACCTGAGGCCCGGCGAAGCCGGTTCCTCGGTGCCTCTGGACGAAGACCCTTCACGCACTGACCCGCTTACCCGACATGTCCTCTGATCATTCTTTCTTCCAGCCGCAGGACGCCGCCCAGGTGCCGCGTTTTGCCGGCCTGTCCACCTTCATGCGCCTGCCCATGGTCGAGCCCGACCGGCTGGACACGGTCGACATCGGCCTGATCGGTGTGCCCTGGGACGCCGGCACCACCAACCGCGCCGGTGCCCGCCACGGGCCGCGCGAGGTGCGCAACCAGTCTGCGCTGATGCGCAAGGTGCACCATGTCAGCCGCATCGCGCCCTACGATCTGGCCCGGGTGGCCGATCTGGGGGACGTGGCCCTGCCGCCCATGGACCTGATGCTGGGGCTGGACCTGATCGAGGCCTACTACCGCCGCGTGCACGCCGCGGGCGTGCGGCCGCTGTCGGTCGGCGGAGACCATCTGGTCACGCTGCCGGTGTTTCGTGGCATCGCCCGCGGCACGGCGGTCGGCATGGTGCATTTTGACGCCCATTCCGACACCAATGACAGCTATTTCGGTGGCCAGCGCTACACCCACGGCACGCCGTTCCGCCGCGCGGTGGAAGAGGGTCTGCTCGACCCGAAGCGCACGGTGCAGATCGGCATCCGCGGTTCGGTGTACGACCCCGCCGACCTGGACTTCGCGAAGGCCGTGGGCATCCGTGTGGTCCACATGGAGGAAGTGGCTGCCCGCACGAACGAGGACTTGCTGGCCGAGGTGCGCAGCATCGTGGGCCAGCAGCCGGCCTACATCAGCTTTGACGTCGACTGCCTCGACCCATGTTACGCGCCCGGCACCGGCACGCCCGAAATCGGCGGCATGACGACCTTGCAGGCACAGCACCTGGTGCGTGGCCTGCAGGGCCTGAACCTGGTGGGCGCGGATGTGGTGGAGGTGAGCCCGCCCTTTGATACAGGTGGTGTCACCGCGCTGGTGGGCGCCACCATGGCGTTTGAACTGCTGTGCCTGCTGGCCGACGCACACGCCCGTCTGGGGCGGCTGCAGGTCCCGGCATGAAGCTCGAGCTGTTTCGTTCCCTCTGGGGCTGGCAGGGCGACTGGAGCCAGTGCGCGGCGCAGCTGCGCCAGGCCGGCTGCGTGGGGGTGGAGGCCCGCCTGCCCACCGACCCCTACGCCCAGCGTGCGCTGCGCCAGAGCCTGCGGCAGGAGGCGCTCGAATACATCGCCGTGGTGTTCACAGGCGGCGACGTGATTCCGCGCCAGGACTGGACGCTGCAGCAGCACTGGGACCGGCTGAGCCTGTCGCTCGACGCTGCGCTGGACGTCGGCGCCCGCTTCGTGAACGTGCTGCCCGGCAACGACCGATGGCCGCTGGCTCGCCAGGTGGAATTCTTCGGGCGTGCACAGGAACTGTCGGAGCAGGCCGGCCTGCTGTGCAGCTTCGAGATCCATCGCGCCACCTCGCTCTACAGCCCCTGGGTGACGCTGGACGTCATTGCCCAGTTGCCTCAACTGCGCTTCACCGCCGACATCAGCCACTGGGTGGTGGTCTGCGAGCGCCTGCTGGACGACCCAGCGGACGACCTGACACCCTTCATCGAGCGGGTGCATCACGTCCAGGCCCGCGTCGGCTACGACCAGGGGCCGCAGGTGCCGCACCCGGCTGCGCCCGAGTACGCGCGCCAGCTCGCTTTCCACCAGCAGGTGTGGGAGCGCATCTGGAGTTCGCAGAAGGCGCGCGGCTACGGCCTGACCACGCTCACGCCCGAATTCGGCCCCGATGGCTACACCCATTTGCTGCCATTCACCCAGGCGCCGGTCGCCGATGTGTGGGCGCTCAACCAGTGGATGGCCCGCACCGAGGCCGAGCACTTCGCACGCTGGCAGGCCGCATCCGGCCTTCCTGCATCCGTTTCCTGACGTCATCGACCGCCATGCCCACCACCGCCAACTTCGACTCCCTGCCCATCATCGACATCCGTGGTCTGTTCAGCGAACAGCTGGCCGACCGCCAGGCCGTGGCCGAGCAGCTGGGTCATGCCGCCCGCCATGTGGGTTTCTTCTACGTGAAGGGGCATGGCATCCCCGCGGCCCACATTGCCGGCCTGCGCCGCGCGGCCAAACAGCTCTTTGCCCAGGATTTCGACTGGAAGATGGGCTATCACATCGGCAAGGGCCGCGGCCACAAGGGCTTCGTGCCCGAGGGCGAGGAAATCTACGGCACCGGCAAGCCCGACCACAAGGAAGCCTTCGACATCGGCTTCGAGGCCGCCGACGACCATCCCTTCGTGCAGGCCGGCCAGCCGCTGATCGGTGGCAACAAATGGCCCGATCTGCCGGGTTTCCGCGATGACGTCTCGACCTACTACGACAGCATCTTCGCGCTGGGGCGCAAGCTCATGGGCGGCTTCGCTCTGGCCCTGGGTCAGCCGGAGGACGCGTTCGACATGTACGTGACCTGCCCACCGTCCAAGCTGCGCCTGATCCACTATCCGGTGGATCCGGCGGCCGAAGACACCCCCGGCATCGGTGCCCACACCGACTACGAGTGCTTCACCCTGTTGCTGGCTGACCAGGCTGGGCTGGAGGTGCTCAACGACCAGGGCACCTGGGTCGACGCGCCACCGCTGACCGTCGATGGCGAGGAGCTGTACGTCATCAACGTCGGCGACATGCTGGAAGTGATGACCGCCGGCGCCTTTGTCGCCACCACGCACCGGGTCCGCAAGGTGCGCCACGAACGGTATTCGTTCCCGCTGTTCTTCGCCTGCGACTACGCCACCCGCGTCGAGCCGCTGGCGGCCTTCGATCCGGATGGCAGCAAGGCGCAGCAGTACGCCAACATCGCCATCGGCGAGCACATGTGGAGCATGGCCCTGCAGACCTACCGCTACCTGCGCGAGAAGGTGGCACGGGGCGAACTGCAACTGCCCGCCCATGCCCGCGGCACCACCAGCTTCGGCCAGTTCAAGGC
>Ga0209066_10007788_pt1 | contig 10541 bp, 7 predicted proteins | sample All_14_2_FD_187198 | JGI IMG/M metagenome (GOLD analysis project Ga0209066, IMG submission 187198) | Freshwater microbial communities in response to fracking from Pennsylvania, USA - Allegheny Zone_MetaG_DW_15 (SPAdes) (version 2) ... | reverse complement strand
TTCGATCCGAGCGACCTCACATGGGGCGCCCGAATGCTGGGCCGCCATTTGCACGAGGGCTGTCGAGGCATCGATCCCCAACGCACAATGACCCCGGGAAAGAAAGAATTTGAGGTCCCGGCCGGAGCCGCAGCCGGCATCAAGGATGGAGGCCTTGGCCGGCAGATGTGACAGGAAGCGATCCAGGACGAACTGCGTCTGGGCACCGAAGGTCCATGAGAAGTATTCGACCGCATGGTCCTCGTAGAATCGGTTTGTCGACGCCACGGCAGCATCATGGCGAACGGAAGACCGAACGTCCTCACCAACTGGACCAATCAGCTTGTCGACAGACATCCCTGCCCCTTTCAATCTGTCCGGCGACGCCGCACCGAACTGCTGCCATCAGGACGACTATCGAGATCCAGGCGGCGGCTCAACTAAGCAGAGGCCAAGCGACGTGCCCGCACGCCATTGACTCCAAAGCCCAACAAGGCGGCGGTCAGCACGACGGCCTGGGCTACGTTGGTTTGAATTGTCGGAAAGATGCCCAGGATAGGCAAGCGCAGCCCGTCCACGGGCGTTGCCGCCAACCAGCCTGCTTCTTGGAGGCCAGAGATCCCCTTGCCGGCGAGCACAATCGCCAAGGCCGCCACGAGGAAGGAACTGAGCGCAAAGAACTGGCTGATCGGCATGCGGGCGCTGGTCTTCAGGAAGATGACCGCAATGATGGTCAGCAAAACCATGCCGATTCCTAGCCCGGCCAGCAGGGCCGAATCATTGCCGTCTGTTGCTAGAGCGGAGTAGAACAGCACCGTCTCGAAAACCTCGCGATACACAGCAATGAAGGCCAGTGCGAACAGCGCCCACGCCGATCGTCCAGTGAGCGCACTGGAGAGGCGTTCATTCAGATATGCCTGCCAACGTCCGGCGCTGCTCTTCTGGTGCATCCAGAGCCCTACGGACAGCAGGACGATGGCGGCAAAGAGCGACGACACGCCTTCCGTCACTTCTCGGCTTGCGCCACTGATGCTGACGACTCTGGTGGCCACCAGCCAGGTGGCCCCGCCTGCCAGAAGGGCGCCGATCCACCCTGCGTGAACGTAGCGCAAGGCCTCCGGCCGGTTCGACTTGCGCAGGAACGCCACCATGGCCACGATGATCAACAGAGCTTCCACACCTTCACGCAAAAGGATGGTCAAGGCACCAACAAAAGTGGCCATCGCGTCGGCCCGCCCGCTTCCGAACTCAGCTTCTACCAGAACAAATAGGCCATCCAATCGGTTGGCATGCCGCAAGGCGGCCCCGATGTCGCCATGAGCAATGGCCGATCTGTATAGCTGCATGCTGCGCTCTACGTCCACCAGCAGTTCCTTGTTGCGGCTCTCTAGGCCCGCCTCAAGTGGCTCGAAGCCATCTAGATAGGCAGACAGCGCGAGTTGGGTCGCACCAGCATGGTCGCCCGCCTGCAGCGCCTCAACGCTGGATTTGAGCTGCTTGCGCGCCAGCGCGGTGCCGGATGAGCCGTCCGGGACGGAAAGCATCTGAGGGTTCGCACGCGTGTATGCCAACACCGCAGCGGCATCAGCAGGCGGCAGGGACTGTGCAAGGGTAACTTCTGACGCCGTTGCAAGGGCCTTCAAATTGGGTAGCGCCGCGCGTGAGCCTGGATCGTTTGCAAACAACTGTGCCCCCCGTTGGCGCACCTCTTCGTTGTAAGAAAGCGTTCCGACGTAAAACGCAAGGGCCCAGCGGTCCGCCTCATCCAGCTTGCTGAACTCTGGCATTGATGTGCCGGATACACCTTGCGTGACAACCTGGTAAAGCGCCATGACTGAGCGATGACGTGCCCGGTCGCCGTCAGTGAAATCGACAGGTTTGGGGTCCAACTGCCCCGCCAATGCGCCATCGCCAGCGCCAGTTGCCCCATGGCATGAAGCGCACTGTGCTTGGTAGAGGCGTTGTCCATTGAGAAGGTCGGGGACGGTTCTCGGTGCAACGGGTATAGGGTACGCCTTCAGGAGAAGGACGTTCGCGTCGCGGGCCAATATGGCAACGGCTGATGGCTCGGTCTTCGCTTGAACTGCATTTTGCAGACGCTGGATCAACGCCTGAAGCTGAGCAAGCGACGGGTGAGGTGGGAGCGCGGCAGCGTGCTTGACGGAATTCTGGGCGAATTCGATCATTTCCGCGTATTCCGCCTCACTGACCACTGCACCACCGCTCACCGCGCCAGCATAGTCAACGGCGATGTAGTCCAGCAGCTGCCAAAGCTGTCGCGCCTTCGCTTCTTCCGTCGGCTGCGCGGCATGACTTAGATGAGCAAAGAGCATCCAAACTGCTGTAACAGTGCAAAAGCACAAACGTTTGAAGAATTCCATTTCGGGCAGACGCGTATTCAGACCCGCGCGATTATCAACCCTGAAGTAGGTGTAGAGTCAACTGTGAATTCGATGAGGAGTAGATATGGTCAGACAAGTCAAAATGCTTACTTAGGTTTGCAGTGGATGATGCAGGTGCCATCCGTCCACTGAGTTGAGGGGCCACTTCGTTTCATTGGCAGGACTATGTCAAGCAGGAAAAGCTGGGTGTCGCCTTGTCCAGTACTCTCTGAACCCCGCGTCTGAGAAGACTTCCGGGTGGCAGAGACTGAATTTCAAGTTCTTCTCAACAGTTAGATCTCAAAGAGCACGCTCATTCAGACTCCAGACAGCTAAGACAAGCGAGCCAATTGTTCAACTCAGATGCCGGCATCGGAACCTCGGCCTTGTATGGAGCTTTGCACCAGATGAGGCCGCGCTTGTGCGGCAGGTTCACCAAGTGCTTTGGCTCATTGCTTCAACGGCGGAGGATGAGCTCTGCTTGATTATCTAGCCGGGCCTTCACGTGCTTCCAGTCAGGTAGGTGTCTTGCCAGAGTGGCGTAGAAACTCCGACTGTGATTGTGGTGTTTCAGGTGACACATTTCGTGGAGCAGCACATAGTCGATAGCTTCGCGTGCTGCCGCCACCAACAAAGGGTTGAGCGTTAGTCGCCCACTTGGGGAACAACTCCCCCATTGCCTGGTCATGAACTGGAGACGAAACGTGGGCTGTTGGCTCACCCACCTGAGTGGCTCTGAGACAACCTTGATGCGATTCTCGAAGACTTCGCGTGCTCGATCGCGATACCAAGTGTCAATGCATGCCTTAATAAGCTCAGCATCATGGCCGGGCACTCGAACCATCAGGAACGCGCCTCGCAACTTCGCCTCTGACTTTGCATCAATTTGAAGGATGACTTTGAGGCGATACCTCTTGCCTAGGTAGTGGATTGACTCACCGCTTACGTACTCTCGTGGCAACACATGAGCCTGCCTCTCCCGGGCAGCAAAGACGTGTTTGCTGATCCAACGGGAGCGTTTGCGCACAGCAGCCAGTACATCAGCCAACGGCGTTTGTGCAGGGGCATCAACTTGAACGCGACCATCGTGCTCGACATGAATAGACACACTCGGAATCAAGCGTGATGGTTGCCTGCGCAGCGTGAAGACAATCTCTTCATCACCGTAGGCCACTCGATGCTGGTCTTCAGAAGTCACTGGCGTCACGATCACACTCTGCTGAGGCCGATGCGAGTGATCTGAATGACTTGCTCCACCACCTGCTTGGCGTTGTCTAGGCCCAGGCTGCCAAAGAGCAGGGGCAGCAAACCCTTGCGGATCGCAGCCTCGCTGTTCTGTGGGTTGAGCGAGTTCTCGGCCACAGCGTCCTTCACCACGGTATCGATTGCCAAGGACTGCTGCACCAAACGCTCGACAGCCTCAGGATCCAAGGCGGCGAAGTTCTCTTCGCCGAGCACCAGGCGGATAGCCCCAAAGTAGGCCTTCGCATGCGGGTTGTCTGCCAGAGCGTCCGGCGTTCCAGGAGTCACCCGTGACTCCACTTGTTCCTCGAAGGACTTGAACAAGGCGTACTGCTTCAGCGGGTGGTCGAACATCGCCTCCGCCTCGGCAATCGCTTGGCGCAGCAACTCACCGAACACTTTCTGCGCGTAGGGGTCTGCAGCTAGCTCCTGATCGATCGTCTTGCGCAACCGAGTGCGGATCATGTCCGTTTCGTTGCGCGTCTTCTCCTCAGACCAGTCCTCGGGCTTCTCGGCCTGGCCGAGCTGATGAACCAGGTACACCCCCTCAGGATCACGCACCTCTGTGCCGATGACCTGTTTGTCCACCAGCTTGCGAATCTGCTCCTCGTAGACGCTGTAGTCTACCGTCTCCATGGCATCACGCCGGGCCGTCTGGCGCAACTCAGTGAAGAAGCGCAAGTCGCTCTTATAGCGGGCAATCAACTCTTCGGAGAAGCTCTTGTCCTCGAAGAAGCTGCGCGAAGACAACGCCGTCTGGAGGCACAGGCCGAAGGCAGTAAGCGCATCGTAGAAGTCGTCTCGCAGCTTCTGCCGCTCGTCATACTCCGCGCCGTCGGCGCCCTTCACGAACCTGGGCGCCAACACCTGGCGGTACTGTTCGCGGTCAAGCTTGTTGGTGACTGACTTGAAGAACAACCACAGCTGCTCATGGAGTGCGGGCAGACGCTTGTACTCGGTGCTGAACTGGTGGTACAGCCCTTCGAGGTCCTGAACGTCGAACCCACCTTGCGTCCGCGACTCCAAGTCTTGATAGGCACGAATGGCCGTGTCCAGTTCCTTCAGGATGCCGCGATAGTCCACCAGCACGCCGTAGCGCTTGGCATCGTGCAAGCGGTTCACCCGCGCCACCGCCTGGATCAGGTTGTGACCCTTCAGCGGCTTGTCGATGTACAGCACCGTGTTGCGGGGTTCATCGAAGCCCGTGAGCAGCTTGTCCACGACGATGAGCAGGTCCGGCGCCCCGTCAGTGCCAAAGTCACCGATCACCTGCTTCTCGTAGGCTTCAGGATCGTTGCCGCAGGTGGTCATGACCTGCTTCCACCACTTCTGGACTTCAGGCAGCGTGTCCTCGTCGACTTCTGAGTTCCCCTCGCGGGTGTCGGGTGCCGAGATCACGATCGCGCTCGTCACCAGACCTGTCTCGTCCAACGCCTTTTTGTAGCGGATCGCATCGAGCCCAGATCATTTGCGGGCCGCGAAAAGCCGTCCGGACAGCCATATAGATCTCAAATCGAATTCAAATATCAGATGATATACATTACCGTGGGAGTGACCTTTCGCTAGGGAAGGTCTGCATAAACCGCCCGGACATGTGCTTGGCGCAGACCTGATTGCCTGAGACCATTGAGCCCATGAAGCAGAGCAGCCTCGGATTGGGAACCTCGACGAAGCGCACGCGCCGCCGGGAGTTCCTCGACGAGATGGATCGGGTGGTGCCGTGGTCCGACTTGGTGGCGCAGATCGCGCCGTTCATGCCCGAAGGCAAACGCGGCCGCCCGCCGTTTCCGGTGGAGTCGCTGCTGCGCATCCACTTCATGCAGCAGTGGTTCACGCTGAGCGACCCGGCGATGGAAGAAGCGCTGCACGACGTGCCGCTGTTCCGCGACTTCGCCGGCCTGGGTGGCTGGGATGATCGCCTGCCTGACGAGAGCACGATCTTGCGCTTTCGTCATGTGCTGGAGAAGAACAAGCTGGCCGAGCGGATCTTGGCTACGGTCAACCTGCTGCTCGGTGCCAAGGGTCTGATGCTGCGCAGCGGCACGGTGGTCGATGCCACGCTGATCTCGGCGCCGAGCTCGACCAAGAACGCCAGCGGTGAACGAGACCCGGAGATGCACCAAAGCAAGAAGGGCCAGCAGTGGTTCTTCGGCATGAAGGCGCACATTGGTGTGGACGCCGACTCGGGCCTGGTGCACACCGTGCGTGGAACCTCGGGCAACGTCAACGATGTGGTCGAAGCCAACAGCTTGCTGCACGGGCACGAAACAAATGTCTTTGCTGATGCTGGCTACCAAGGCGCACACAAGCGGCCCGACGCCAAAGAAGATGTGACGTGGCATGTGGCCATGCGACCGGGCAAGCGCAAGCTGCTGGACAAGGCCGACCCGATAGACGCGCTGACCGATCAGGTCGAGCGCATCAAGGCCAGCATCCGCGCCAAGGTGGAGCATCCGTTCCGTGTCATCAAGCGCCAGTTCGGGCATGTGAAGGTGCGCTACCGCGGCCTGGCCAAGAACACGGCGCAGCTGCACACGCTGTTTGCGCTGGCCAATCTGTGGATGGTGCGCAAGCGTTTGATGGGGAGCCTGGCATGAGTGCGTCCAGCGTAAGGGAAATGGGCGCGAAACGTGCCCAAAACACCTGCCAGAGGTGCGCCCAGCCGCCATTGCGGTCATGTCAGCGCACCCAACCATGGTCAGCGCTCATTTGTGTAGACCTTCCCTAGATCGATGACCTTGAACTTCCCCGACTGGAGTCCGTACATGTATTACAGCAGTGGCAATTACGAAGCCTTCGCCCGCCCGCGCAAGCCAGACGGGGTCGACGGCAAATCCGCATGGTTCGTCGGCTCCGGCCTGGCCTCGCTGGCCGGCGCCGCCTTCCTGATCCGCGATGGCCAGATGCCGGGCGAGCGCATCACCATCCTGGAACGCATCGACGTGCCGGGCGGCGCACTGGATGGACTTGAGAAGCCGGACAAGGGCTTCGTGATCCGCGGCGGCCGCGAGATGGAGAACCATTTCGAATGCCTGTGGGATCTGTTCCGCAGCATTCCGTCGCTGGAAGTCGAGGGGGCCAGCGTGCTCGACGAGTTCTACTGGCTGAACAAGGACGACCCCAATTTCTCCCTGCAGCGCGCCACCATCGAACAGGGCAAGCCTGCGCCCGACATGGGCAAGTTCACGCTCAGCAAGGCCGCGCAGAAGGACATGCTCAAGGTCTTCATGGCCACGCGCGAGGAGATGGAGAACAAGCGCATCAACGAGGTGTTCGGTGAGGACTTCCTCGCCAGCAACTTCTGGATGTACTGGCGCACCATGTTCGCGTTCGAAGAGTGGCATTCGGCGCTGGAAATGAAGCTCTATCTGCACCGCTTCATCCACCACATCGGCGGTCTGGCGGATCTTTCCGCGTTGAAGTTCACCCGCTTCAACCAGTACGAATCGCTGGTGCTGCCATTGGTGAAGTGGTTGAAGGACCAGGGCGTGGTGTTCCAGTACTGCACCGAGGTGACAGATGTCGATTTCGACATCGATGCCACCAACGGACGCAAGCAGGCCACGCGCATCCACTGGAACCGCGACGGCCAGCCCGGTGGCATGGCACTCGGCCCCGATGACCTGTTGTTCATGACCATCGGCTCGCTGGTGGAAAACAGCAACGAGGGCGACCACAAGACCGCGGCGCTGCTGGACGAAGGCCCGGCACCGGCTTGGGATCTGTGGCGGCGCATCGCGGCCAAGGATCCGTCGTTCGGGCGGCCCGACGTGTTCGGCACGCACATTCCGGAGACCAAATGGGAATCCGCCACCATCACCACGCTGGACGCGCGCATCCCGAAGTACATCGAGAAGATCGCCAAGCGCGACCCGTTCAGCGGCAAGGTGGTGACCGGCGGGATTGTCACCGCCAAGGATTCCAGCTGGCTGCTGAGCTGGACGGTGAACCGCCAGCCGCACTTCAAGAAGCAGCCCAAGGACCAGGTCGTGATCTGGTTCTATGGCCTGTTCGCGGACGTGCCGGGGGATTACGTCAAGAAGCCGATGCAGGACTGCACCGGCGAGGAAATCACCCAGGAATGGCTGTATCACATGGGTGTGCCGGTTGAGGACATCGCGGAGCTTGCAGCCACGGGAGCCAACACCGTGCCGGTGATGATGCCGTACATCACCGCCTTCTTCATGCCGCGTCAAGCCGGTGATCGCCCTGACGTGGTGCCAGCGGGCGCTGTGAACTTCGCATTCATCGGCCAGTTCGCGGAGTCGAAGCAACGCGACTGTATCTTCACCACCGAGTACTCGGTGCGCACGCCGATGGAAGCGGTCTACACGCTGTTGGGCATTGAACGCGGCGTGCCGGAAGTGTTCAATTCCACCTACGACATCCGCACCCTGCTGGATGCACTGCACCAGCTGCGCGATGGCGAAGAATTGGCGTTGCCGGGCCCGTCGTTCCTGCGCGACCGCGTGTTGGCCAGGCTCGACCGCACCGAGATCGGTGCATTGCTCCACGACGCCGGCCTGCTGGCCGGGGAGGACGCATGAACATGACACAGGACACCACAAAGACCGTCGCCTCGCCCTCCGGCCTGCAGCGGGTGACCGTGCTGGGCACTGGCGTGCTCGGCGCGCAGATCGCCTTCCAGTGCGCCTTTCACGGCAAGAGCGTCACGGCGTACGACATTGACGCAGCAGCGCTGGAGCGTGCCCGCGACGCCCTGACGCGATTGGCTCAGACATATGCCGCCGACCTGCCGGGGACGACGCCCGAGGCGACCACCAGGGTCGCGGCGGCCATCGCACTGAGCAGCGACCTTGCGCAGGCCGTGCGCGACGCGGACCTGGTAATTGAAGCGGTGCCGGAGAAGCTGGAACTCAAGCGCTCAGTCTATGCCGAACTCGCCAGGCTGGCGCGCGAAGGCACCATCTTCGCCACCAACTCCTCCACGCTGCTGCCCAGTGCATTCGCGGATGCGACGGGCCGGCCGGAGAAGTTCCTGGCGTTGCATTTCGCCAATCACATCTGGCGCCAGAACACAGCGGAAGTGATGGGTACGCCGCAGACCGATCCTGAGGTGTTCGAGCAGGTGGCGCGCTTCGCTGCGGAAATCGGCATGGAACCGATCCGACTGCACAAGGAGCAGCCGGGTTACGTGCTGAATTCGCTGCTGGTGCCGTTGCTCAACGCGGCCGCCGCCTTGTTGTTGAAAGGTGTGGCGAGTCCGGAGGACATCGACAAGACCTGGCGAATCGGGACCGGCGCCAAGCTGGGGCCGTTCCAGATCTACGACATTGTCGGCCTGCGCACGGCGTACAACATCGCAAGCGCAAATCCCGCAACGCAGGGCTGGGCCGAATATCTCAAGGTGAACTACATCGACAAGGGTCGCCTGGGCGCCGGTGCGGGGGGTGGCTTCTACGATGATTGACGCCATGTCCGCCGCCCGTGCGTGCTCCGTCGGGAACGGTCACCGCACGCTGACGGCGTCCTGTGCAAGGCGGTGGCATACTGCCGCCCCGTCGCGCCGGAGCCGGCCGTGAGCCAAGCCCAACGCCACGCACGTCCGCTCAACCGCAGTGAATCGCAGGCCCGCACGCGCGCGGCGCTGCTGGATGCCGCCGAGGCGCTGATCGTGGAGCACTCGATCCCGGCGCTGTCGCTGCGCGCCGTCTGCACGCGTGCCGGCTATACGCAGGGGGCCTTCTACTCCAACTTCGCCGATCGCGAGGAGCTGCTGCTGGAGGTGATGGAGCGCAACCTCGAACAGAAGGCCGCCAGCCTGGAGCAGATGCTGGCGACCTGCGGCGACGCAGGTCTCGACGGCACCCTGGCGTGCATCCTGGATTGGCTGGACACCATCCACCATCGGGGCGAATGGGCGCGCATCGCCATGGAGCTGGGGTATAGGAAGTTCAACCGCCCTTTTTGGCGAGTCTGGCGGGTAGGAAGCGGCCGCGCAAGCGCCGCTTTGGGCACAGATCGGGCACAGATCGGGGGTTCATGCGTGGGTTTTCGACATCGCGGGGCCACGCAGCGGCTCAGTGCGTAGCCATTTCTCACTGAATCCCGGCACAGCTCAGGCTCAGGGCTGCTGCGGACGTCGTGATGGCGATCAGCTTGCGCATGTCACTCCTCCAGATTGGATGGTGATTTAAAGGTCTTGAACTTCTTGGCAGAAGTACATCTGGAACAGGGTCTCGCCCATGGCATCGCGCAGGTGTCGGCCGTTGTCCATGACGTCGGCCAGGCTCTTGGCCGCTTGTGCCTGGGTTTTCAAAAAAACATTGCCGGGATCAACAGGCTGCCTGTTGTCATTGGCCCAGGCCGCCCAAGGTGTCAGCGAGGCGGCCAAAGGATTGAGCGCCGTCGCAAAGGCATAGCGCTGAACGCGCATTGGATGCATCCACTTTTGGAGTGCAGCACCCCAGGGGTTGGCCACGGCACGCACCCACGGGCTGACCCAACTGGCATACACAGACTCGTTCATTTGCGAAACCTGGCGTACCTTCTCGAAAGCCTGCCTGGGGTAGGCGTAGTGCACGTCCTCCACTTGCCTCTCCTCATAGTGCACGCGTGCGGCGCCAAGAGATCCCTCTGCCTCATCAGCAGAATCAATGACCATCTGGTAGAGCCCGGGTGGAAGGGTTTCGATGTGTTTCAACTCCTGCAAGATGGCGTGGTGCTCATGACGCGCGACGCTGGCCGAGACAAAGATGCCCAGATGCCCCACATGCCCGTTGATCAGGTACACGATGCGCTGACCGGCGTCCTTAAGCGCCTGGGTGGTGGGGTAGACAGCGGGAATCCAGTTCAGCGCCTGATGCGGCGGGGTGATGTTGTCGGCGCTGGAGGCGAAGATCACCACCGGCTGACGGATGCGGCGCAGGTCGGCTACACAGTGCTCGCAGATGCGCATCAGGCCTTGTTCAAGTTGGT
>Ga0209066_10007785_pt1 | contig 10545 bp, 7 predicted proteins | sample All_14_2_FD_187198 | JGI IMG/M metagenome (GOLD analysis project Ga0209066, IMG submission 187198) | Freshwater microbial communities in response to fracking from Pennsylvania, USA - Allegheny Zone_MetaG_DW_15 (SPAdes) (version 2) ... | reverse complement strand
GCTTCCTCCTGTCCATCAACAGTATTGCGGCACCGCCATTATGGGGGCGGCGTCTGTGCGTGTTGTGTCGCGCATTGTCTGGTTATGGTGTTTGCATTTGTAAAGGAAACCTGAAAAATTGAATAATTAAAATAATGTAGCCCATATTACCGAGAGCGTAATACGGGTTCGACCTGCAAACAAACAACAAAACCATGATGTACACAAATTCCCGTATTACGCTCTCGCTAATACGGGCTACATTGTTTTATTTAGTGAATTCAGGTTCAGCTGACATCATAGCTGCTGGTTGAGAGGAGGATGCCGGAGGAAACAGATTGGTTGCCGGACAGTAAGTTATTACTGTGGTAACTGTTTCCTTTTTTGTTATTAGACCAGATGCCAGTGCCAAGGCTTCAACAACCGGGTCTTCTGCACTCGCCCTTGCTACTGTATCCATAAACGCCAGAGTTACCCGGTGTGATTGAGTGTTAGCTATTGCAAACAGCATGTTAACCGCGACTGGATTAACCGGTTTGGCTGTAAGCAAATGGTCGAATGTTTTCAGGCTTTGTTGTGAAATCCATGCTCCAAACTGCTCCATGGCTTTTGGATAATTTTGCTGACAATCTGCGGTCAATGTTTGCAAGGCAGTTACAAAGATCTGGTTTCGTAACTCTGGCATACTGGCAAGTGCGCCCGCCATCTCACCGTTTTTTATGCTGATGTGTTCAAGCCAGGCAAACAAATCCGGGGATTTGTAACGGTTTATCAAGGAAAGCACATGGCTACGGCAAACCGGTGCTTCGCCATACCTGACTTGTTTGGCGGATGGTAAAGCATGATAAAGTGTAGCGATTGCATTTATCCTGTCTACGTTATGAGACATTTCCTGTTGTCGATCGGGCAATACAACCTTGAAATGTTTCTCAAATATATAGAGTTGAATTCCGACTGGCAGAGGCTTCAGAACTATTCCAGCCCGTGGTGTAAAATGCTCCAGGATTGCCCAATAGATGGACAAAGTCGAATAGCCTTTAGCTTTGTTCACCAATCCATGATACGCCTGCGAACGATCGTCGTCTTCGAGTTGATCCACTTGTGCAACAAACGCTTCCATGACTTTATCCGCTTTATAGTCTTCACGAATAAACAGGTGCAGTAGCTCATCATAATTCGCGTTCCCAATAATATTGATAAAATCGATACGCTCAGACATCGTCTCTGCGATGAAAGGCCAACCCAAATCCCGGATCATCCAGAGCAGATCTTGCAAATTCTGTGGCACATCCATAGCTGGTTTGCTGGATTTGACGGCTTCACTTGCCTCCCTCGCCATCTGCGTGATACGGCGATTAGGGCCTCGGCGTGCACCAAGATAAATACCGAAAGAAGGGGTTAGCTCCATCTGCATTTTATTTTGAACCTTACCCAAAATGCCCAGTTTTTCCAGGGGGGTAAATCCGGCCTCCGGGCTGGCAATATAATCCAGCATGGCATCCACTTGCCTTCTATTGATATTTACAATGGCATCATACGGTGCCTTTACCCATCTGGTGAACACGCCCCGGATAACTTCTTCTTCTCCCATGGCTTCACCCTGATCTCCCATCATATGAAACAGCGACTCTGACAGGATGGTTTGTTGGGAGTCTTTTGAGAAATTACCAAGCAAATTGCTTAATAAGCGCATAAACAGCGGTTCCTGAATAACACAATGTCGCGTTGCTTTGATTATCCCGCTAACCAAGCCTTCGTCCTGGATGGATGTATGGGTATTTGACGCTATGACCGTCTCCCAAATTTTGCTGTTTGCAAGCTTTTTGAATCGGGGACTGGCAGAATCGGAGTATTCGGCGTTCAAGCTCTGAATGCTGGCAGCTATGTCAGCATTGCCCTGCTCCAGGTCGCGTAGCACGTTGCGCACAAGGCCTACATTGGAACCAAACCAGTTTCGCGGCGAAAACAGGCGCCGCCAAAAAGAGTTTTTGGTCTCGTAGGCTTGTAATAAGTCATGCAGGTGATCGTGTAATGCCAAGGTGTTTGCCTCAAAGGGTCAGGATTATTCATGCTGATTAATTGTACAGCATAATAATTAAGGAAACATTAACTAGCCGATTATAAAAAATATAAAAGCTCTGCACAGGACAATTTTTAATTTGACCTATTATTACGTAAAATGCCGTAAGAGGGGATTCCTCAGGGGAGAGGGGAGCGTCCGATGTTATACAAAAGATATGGATAATGATAAGGCTGCGCTTTACCCACTCTACGACACCCACCCTACGGCATCTTGCATAATAATAGATCATTTCAATTTTTCAGATTTTCTTCCGCGGGGATTTCACCATCAAATACACGGCAGGCAACACAAAAAGCGTGAACAGTGTACCTTCTGGCCGCGTTGTTTACTTACGGCAATACGATAGGTAATGGAGCTACCCTGAAGTTCATTTATTACATCATCATCAATGCCATCCAACATCAGGCAATCTGGCCCAACTTCTCGCTCCAGAAAGCCTTCTCGTTCAAGTAGCCGGGCTAATCTCTCACAAATCTGGTGAAGTAGAGCACCCATCTCCTTAAGTGTTGGCGTTTTAATTGCGTGAAAGCGACACCCCTTCGCTGAGTCTGCGATTTCATAAACTCCATCCAGGAACAGCATGTGAAAGTGAACATTAAGGTTAAGGGCACTTCCAAAGCGCTGAATCAACGTCACTGCGCCCGTCTTGGCCGTCTTATGGTTAAAGCCGGCCTTCTTAATTAGGAAACTACTAATGGCGCGCGTCACAACCCCAAGGGCACGACCTAAAACCTGAGGCTCACTTGAAAGTAGCCAACGCAAAGCAAACGGCACACTCAATACCCACTGTCGAATTGGCTTAAGTGGGAGCACAGAATCCACCAGTAAGGCGGCACTTTCTACCATGCGCTTTGCCCCGCAACTTGGACAAAAACCACGGCGTTTGCAACTAAAGGCCACCAATTGTTCTTGATGGCACGACTCACATTGCACCCGCAAGAAGCCATACTCCAGACGGCCGCACTTTAAATATTCTTCAAATTCACTTTGAACGTATTGAGGGAGGGTTTTGTCTGATGCTGAAAGGTGGGACAAAAATTCAGGGTAATGCTGCTCCACAATCTGATAAAGAAGGGTCTGTTGGGGTTGATGGCGCTTGTATTCCATCGGCTCGCGCGCCAGCGCCCCGGTCGTTGCCGAAGGCCTGAGTGACATAGGTTGGATTCGCTTTCCATTGCGACGTGTTGCAAGCTACCACATTAGCTAAATTGACGGCAAGACCCGCTGTATCCATACACCGTTTGGAGCGATTGTCGGAGCAGCTTTATGCGGCTATGTATTCAACTGACTCCCCTGCTCGATCGATTGGTTATGCCGGGTAAGTACCTATGATCAAAATTTGGATCTGTTTACCGCCTTGCCCGCGATACTCCTTTCAAATTGTTAACCATCCAGTACCGCTTGATAGTTAACTCGATCACATAACACATATTAATGGCCATTTTGAAAGCTTGGTATTGCACGTTTCATAAACTCATCAAACAATGGTACGGTACATGCCATTGTTCCATGGCTTGGGCTATAGATCATCCCCTTTTTAATTAACTTTGCACGAACAGGCCCAAGGCTGGAAATTTTGGTAGCGTGATGCCCTGGACGCCCAGTGTGCTGATTTGCAGCATCCTCTATGCGTCAAAACTTCCCGCTTTGTGCCGGGATGATCGTGGCTGGATGAGTTATTTGCTGCTGTTTGCGCTGCTGCCCCTGGTCTTTTTTACCTTCGCCAGAAACATCATTTACCCCTACGTATTTCCGAGTTTGCCCGCCTTCGCGCTCGCCTTTGCCGAACTGGCCAAACGAAGCCGCCAGTCCAATCGTCTGAGCGCCTGGTTTGTGATCCTGGCCGGCATCATGGGCGTCATGTTGCTGCTGACAACTGTGGTATTTATTAGCAAACCCCAATGGATAGCCAAATCGCAAAAACCGGTGGTCGCCGCCTGGCAGCAACAACATCCGGCAGCCGGTACTCATTTGATTTATTGGGCCGACAAAGCACCGTTTTCTGCGCAATTTTATTCGCGTGGACAGGCCAAAGCGACCCTTGATCAAACAAGCCTGTGCCAATGGGCATCGAGCGCAGCACCTGTGTATCTGGTGTTCAACGCCCGCATGAGCAGCCCTTTTCCCGAGTCTATGCAAGCGCAGATGACGGTGGTCGCGTCCGTTCAGGTACTAAAAGACACATTGCTCCTGTACCGAGTCAATGGGTGTTAAGGCCACGTTTTGATACGAATACAGGGCCCTGATTGCGGCGTTTTCACCCATTTGACAGGCATCGAGGATGTCGCCTCCCTGCTTGATGCTATATAACATACCTGCAACAAATGCATCGCCGGCACCGCTGACATCCACCAGGGCATGAACGATTTTGGCCGGCACCTGCTTTTGCATGGCCGCATTGACCACCACATAACCGTCTTTGCCCAAACTGATGATCACATGCTGTACGCCGCGATTCAGCAATATCTTCCCGGCTTTGAAACAATCCGCCGTTGACTGTATGCTCACGCCGCTCAAGGCCTCGGCTTCCAGGCGATCCGGTTTGATGAACAAGACACCCTCAAGCGAATGCGGGAGTTTTTGGGCTTTGCTGACCGAAACCGGATCAACAGCCAGACGGATTTTTTTGACTCGCGCCGTGTTTATGGCCTGCTCCAGGATGGCTTCTGGCAAATTGGTATCAAGAAAAACGAGATCATGCTCCGCCCATGCATCCCAGGCCTGAATGAAAGAGCGACAGGGGATGCTGTCAAAAATCGCCATATCGGCCAGCGCCAGATACAACTCGCCTTCTTCATCCAGAATGGCATCGTAGTGCGCAGTTCGTTGCTGGGCGAGGATCAAAATATCATCGGCTGCAATTCTGTGTTCACGAACATGTGCCAGAATCCGGTACCCGTCATCGTCATTACCCACAGCAGATTGCAGGGAAATATTGCTGGTCAGTTGACGCAGATTCAGCGCAACATTATGCGCCACGCCGCCAAAAGTAGACAATGACGTCACGGGATTAGAGGTTCCTCGCCGCAAAGGTTTCCAGCTTTTTAACTTGCGATCAATGGTGACGCCGCCAAGGCATCGAATTCGGGGGGTTGTGCGTCCGGGCATAATGCTCTCCTTTTGTGCCACATCCTACACAAAGGTTTCGCGCATGGGTAGTACCCCGGATTATGAATTTGAAATAAACACCAAAGTGGCTACAATTAGATCAATAATAAGGTAGAGTGTCGTATGCACCCCAAATTGGCCAATGCTTTAAACTATCTGGATATTCATGCTGTTTCTCTACTTGATGAGCAGGGTACGCCGCTGGACAAAGTCGGTCGGAAAGCGCATGCCGAAGCACTGTTTACCTACCTGAATCTTGCCGGATACCTCAATGCAGACATCCTGGAAAAGGCTGTGCGTTACCTGGCGGCGGCCAGACCTTTTCCCCATTCAGAAGACCTATGCTTTACCCATTTAAACGAAGTCTGCCAGCGTGCGCGTCGCGATGGCGGTTTTGATACCAATTTTTTCTTTGATAATTTTGCTAACACGCCTGATTTCGAGGTTGATGACATCATCGATCTGCTCGTGTTTTTGCAACAGACCGCTTTTGATCGCAATTTTGGGGAAGAAAGAGACCGCTTGCAAGCCCGGCCATGGCTGGAGCAGCATCGGGATTTGTTCGTGAATCTGGCCACAAAAATGGGCATCGTATCCCCGCTTCCTCCTGTCCATCAACAGTATTGCGGCACCGCCATTATGGGGGCGGCGTCTGTGCGTGTTGTGTCGCGCATTGAATATTTTAATGCACTGAGCAGCGACTGCGGCCCCGCCTGGGCTTTGAGTGGAAGCCGGGAGCTATCCAAAGGCCTGGATGCAGAAGACGTCATGCTGGCGGTTGCCGAAGCCGCGGGCAAGCCGGCCATTTTTATTGAAAAGGGCGTTGGCGGCGCAAAACGTACCTATCTGGATGGCGTTACCGAAACCATGATGGTCAATTATTTTCTGGAAAGAATGTGTCCGGGAAAACCCGTGGCACTCATCGACAGCGCGATAGAAGACCATCACTGGCGTGCAACCACAGCCCAGGGTGCGCGCGACATTGCCAAAATCCTGGTACAAAAAATCAAATCTGCCGAGTTGGATCCTGATTCGGATGGCGTGTATCGCTTTATGATCATTGCGGAGCAACCCTATCCAGGCCGCATGGCCCGCCAGGTACAGCGTGCGTTTGATGCTGAATTGAAAGCGCAGGGGATGGATGCTTCCATCAAACTGCTGGTGGATGGCGTTGGCCCAGGCATTCAAGCATCCGACTGTCAGGAGATGCCCGTGTTAACCCGTATGAACTCCGAAATGGGCGCGCTGATGGCCGAGCGCTATCAAGACGCCCGCTTGCGTTTACAGGCCAATCAGCCGGGGATCGCGTTACGAGATCCCGGCATTCTGATGTTTTCAAGCCGCGAAAAAGCCTTCGAAACTCTGCAACAACAAGCCGCAGAACAGAGCGCGCCAGCTTCGTCGTCTACATTGTAAAAGAAGAAGAGCAAGCCGCGCGGTCAATCGGTTCAGGATTCCAGTGTTGGTCGTCTGAGCTTGCCTTGATATTCTTTCTCGTAAAATGCCGATAAGGGATAACATTGTCTTTGGCTGGCCTGACGATTCAGGCCGGAGGCGGTCCACCGGCACCGTGATCATTCGATGATGAGGCCGCTTGTGATGATGGTGGTATTCCGCTGCTAAAAAAGCGAAGGCGTCCCGGTACCTGTGTCGGTGTTTTGTGTGCATCCAGTTTTTTTGTTTCAGCGAGCAATTGAGCACAGAACGCCCGGGTTTTTTCGTCCTGAACCTGATCGAATGCGGTTTTTCCGTAATAAGCCGCCTCGGCATCAGCACCGTATTCCAGCAGCAATGTGACGATGCTCCAATTCTCGCTCGCAAGGGCAAATCGAACGGCGGTATGAAGATAATCACCCACAATATCCACATCAGGTGCGCGATTGGCTGCCATACCGTAGTTCAATAAACATGAGGCGGCCGCGGCATTTCCAGACCGGATGGCCAGCAGCAACGGATTTGTATCCGATCGTTTTTGCCATTGGTCGAACGGACAAGAGCTGGCATCCAGAATGCAGGTCAGCATGTCGACGTCATTTATAGACGCGGCCAGGCACACGGCTGCCTGGATGCAGTCATCTGCCAGTGTTTCGATGAACGGTCTGGATTGAGGTGTTGCGTTGCAAACGGCCTCTGATTGAAAGGCTTTGCTGGTAAGGGTTTCGATCAGAGCCTGGACATACGCCCTTGCCTTGCTGGCAACGGCTATCATGAGAGAGTTACCTGCCGAAAGCGGATAGTGTTCGATGAGTCGTTGAAATGCCGGTTCCTGTACCAGGTCCGCTCGCCCGTTTTCAGCGGCCCAGGACAGAAAAATCGTGGGATGGTCCTGTCTCGATGCTCCATATCGGTGGTCTGTTTTCAGGCTTTCATAGAAACCGACAGGAGGATTTTTTATCAACAGCGCTGCGGCCTGACAGCGGTCTTCCAGATAAAAAGGCGCTTGATTCAAGGCATTCAGGCGCAAGCTACGCGCCTGCTTCCAGGCGTCTGCGTGTCCAAATTGATCATAGCCGATGCCCAAAAAACACGCGTCTGGTTGGTTTATACCCACAAACAAATGTGAAATCGGGTTAGTGATGTTGCTGAGATGGCTTGGCACCCTGTCGCAAGGCGGTTTCCCTGTGTATATCCGGTTATTGCGCATAATGTTTTCTACAAGCAAACGGGTTGTATCGCTTAATGTGTTTCCATCCAGGTTCAGCTCGATGAGCTGGCTCTGTCTCAGAATCGGCAGGATGTGGATGACATGAGTGTCTTGCAGGTCGCAGTTTGATAAGTCCAGGATACGAAGCCAGTCCCGGGTGGCCTGGAAAAATTCAAGCAAGGCCGTAACGCTCACAGAACGAAGTCTCAGCGTGAGGCTGTCCTTGGGCGGTTGACCAAGTGATTGCAACAACGTCTCAACGTCTTCAGGAGTAACAAATTTGCGGCGTGATGGCTTGCGTTTCATGTGAGGACACCTGTTTGAGTACAATTTTGAATTGTTCAAATATAAATCATCTTGTGTTCGATATCAAGACCTTCGTTCCGTTCCGGGCGACACGTTTGGACTGCGTTGTGGGTTGCGAGACAGTTTTTCACTTGGCCTGACGGCTATGGGGCAGAACCCCGACGCCTCAGCGTTCGGGGTACCTCAAAAGAATAAAAAATTTAATTCCTGGCAGCTGATGAAGAGGATGCAGCCGGGATTGTGGTGATGACGGGTGGAAGCCTGGAAGGCTGTCCTCCTTCTGCATTAAAGAACAAATTGGCATTTTTTGCATGAGAGACCAATTCAATCTGCTGTGATCTTGCGTACATAGCTTGAGCATCCTGAGAACCATCGAGATGTCGAGCCACATGTTGAAAGGCTTGCCCCATTTCTTCAATTGCGGCTCTTTTACCTGCAGCTAAGGTATGTATAGCTTCAGCCTCTGCCCGTGATTCGATTCCTTTCACATCGGCCGCATTTTGAGCTGCCATTAATTTTGATTGCGTTTGGGATTTAACCACCGCACCCTGAGCCAATTCGTGTGCCAGGTTATTATCATTAATTTTCCAGCTTGTAATGCCAATATTGAGCAGTTTTATGCCCATTGCAGCTAATTGCGCAGTAATCTGGTTTTTGATTTCGCTAAGTAAAGCACTAATGCCTTCCGCGTGCGTATCATGAATAACCGCTGATGTTGCAGGAGCAAACTCTGTTAATGTGTGGTGACCTACAATTTGGGAAATATTCATCTCGGCAATTTCTTTGATAGCCTCCTCAATATTGTCCATACGAGAGACGGCAAGCTCCGGACTTTCAATTTGATAACGTACATCAGCTTGCATCGTTAAACCGACATTATCGCTGCTATAAGCATTTACCTCATGCAATTTTTTGGTTTCTTGCTTGACAGACAGTAACTTTTTGAAGGTATGTGCGGCATCAGTAATCAAATGTTGCCCTACCTCTAAAATTTCCAGAACACCTCTATTATTGGTTATTGCAACATTCCCTGTGTCTACGGTAATGATTTTGTAAGGCCCCATGGTAATCGCTTTGCTGGACAAAGACTTGGTCTCAGACGGATAACTTTCCCAGGGAAAGTTGGAATGCCGTCCAGGAGGCAGAAGCACCATCTCGCCGGAAGCAGTTTGCCTCAGGCCAATTTCACCTTCCCGAATAATGTTGGTCGTTGCCCATAAATAAAGGCCGCCCAGCCCAAAAGTTCCCAGAGCAAAAGCCCATTTCCCTATTTCACGAGCACCTCTTGAGGCGTTATATTGCTCTTTTATTTCTTGCAGATTAAACAACATTAAGATCTCCTGTTATGGATTAATATAGAAACCAGGCGTAATTGCTGGCTCTTTGAGTACGTGCTCAGTTACATTAGCAGAGTAATCTTAACGGAATATTAACAATCCTTACAATAATCGTAATAAAATAATGGAGAAATGTAAGCTTGATTGCCATATTCGCCTCTTTTCACAACACATGTCTTTTGTTCTACAAGCTTGCGCAAATCAGTTGAATCCATCGCCAACCCCTGTTAGCGTGATATAACTGGATATACGGCTCCGTTTTTTAGCCGTCATTGCGAGTGCAGCGAAGCAATCCACGTTCGGAGTACGGAACTCTGGATTGCTTCGCTGCGCTCGCAATGACGGGCTGTTAGACGGGCGGGGCTGCTTTCGTGGATACTTATCATGTCAACTTATTATCATTTACCCACGCAAACCTCACCGACACACTATAATCTCGCCCGTTATCTGCGCGAGGAAGGCTGGCGGCCTGGCCGCTTTCGCTGGCAAGCCAGTTTTAGCGCCGATCAGCTGCATTTTCATGAACAGGCCGCTCAATGCCTGGAATACAAACATCATCTGGCGGAATTGGTCACGGCTCATTGCCCGGATATCATGCCCTTCACGCTCGGCATCAACGACCAAAACTGGCCGCAGGTACTCGGCAAACTTGCCGCTTTGCCCGCAGCTACCTGGATATTGAAGCCGTCCATGCTCAACAATGGTCAATATATCAAGCTGTTTCAAAGTCTGGACGCGCTGGAGGCACATTTTTCCTCGACCCGCCGCATGGGGGGTGAGCAGGTTGTGCAGCAGTATATTCATCAACCGCATTTGCTGCGCGATGATCGCAAATACAGTATCCGTTTGTTCATGGTTTTGACGCACAGATCAGGTGCGTTCCTGTATCCCAAAGGCTATTTTAACGTGGCCATGCATCCGTTTGCCGCCGATAATTGCCAGGATTTACGTCCACATTTGACCAACGAGCATTTGCAGGGCGATTCGCCCAATGTGATTCAGATTCCCTCTGATCGTTTTGAAGTTTTTCCTGATATTTATCATGAAATTAAAAAAATACTCGCGCGCCTTGTCGAGGCACTGTACCG
>Ga0209066_10007784_pt1 | contig 10546 bp, 7 predicted proteins | sample All_14_2_FD_187198 | JGI IMG/M metagenome (GOLD analysis project Ga0209066, IMG submission 187198) | Freshwater microbial communities in response to fracking from Pennsylvania, USA - Allegheny Zone_MetaG_DW_15 (SPAdes) (version 2) ... | reverse complement strand
ATAAAACAGGAGTTGGGGTTTTAGAACTAGATATTGACAATAAAATAAAAGAGGTATTTGAGGTAGCAAAACCTATAGGAAAACTTATCCCATTGGTTATTGATATTGACCAACAAAACCAGATTGAAGACCTAAAAAAAGTTGTAAAGTATATGAAGGAAATGAAGTAAATGGCTATGATGAAAATAAAATGAATCCAAATAGTATTCTTGTAGCCGATACAAAAATTTACAGATAGATGGCAAATAAAGTTTATATATTAATCACCACAATTAATAAAAACTTTTAATGTCCACAAAACTTAGGCACATTAACTCCGTTACGCACAATTAAATCATAGTTTGCCCAATAGTTTTTGAATTTGGATTGTTAATGGATAACTCGTAACTTTGATAGTATCAAATGATAGTATCAATGAAACCACCTTATGAGATTTCAACCAAGATTCTGCGACTAATTAGTTCAATTTCAGAAAAATTAGGAGCTGTTAATGCGAACTTCTTAAACAAGCCATCACCTCAGCTAAGAAAACAAAACAAGATAAAAACTATTCACTCCTCCCTGAGAATTGAGGGAAATACGCTGACACAAGAGCAGGTGACTGCAATTATAGAGAATAAACGAGTTATTGGACCTAAGAAAGATATACTCGAAGTGGTTAATGCAGTTCAGGTTTATGACCAAATTACTGGATTTCAATTCTCATCTGTAAAATCGTTCTTAAAGGCTCATGAAATGCTCATGCAAGGCCTAGTAGAAGGTGCTGGTAAATTTAGGACTCAGGGTGTCGGAATTTTTCAAGGCTCAAAAGTTGCTCATATTGCTCCCCCAGCAGAGAATGTCCCTCACCTAATGAATGAGCTATTCAAATATTTGAAAAACAAAGATGAATTGACTCTGATAAAAGGCTGCGTCTTTCATTACGAAATGGAGTTTATTCATCCTTTTATTGATGGAAACGGAAGAATGGGGAGATTATGGCAAACAGTTATTTTAATGAAAGAATTCCCTGTGTTTGAGTTTTTACCACTCGAAACGCTTATCAGCCAATCACAGAAGGAATACTATAAATCTCTTGCTAAAAGCGACAGAGTAGGTAAATCCACAGAATTTATTGAATACATGCTAAATGTCATTGATAAGTCCCTTGAAGAATTATTGAATTATAACAATAGAATACTCACTGACAGGGATAGAATTGACTATTTTATTTCACTTGGAATAAATGAGTTTTCAAGAAAAGACTACATGAATGTGTTTAAAGACATTTCAACAGCAACCGCAAGTAGGGATTTGAAGAAAGCCGTTGAATTGAAATTGTTTGAGAGAATCGGAGAAAAAAATCAGGTGAAATACAAGACTAAACTACAGGGAACAGCACGTGGTTAAGCCCATTGGACCGGACTTGCGAATAGAATTTTTTTCAGTAACCTAGTAAAAGTATTACATAGGGTAAGCACTCTTCGGTTAACTCCCCAGCGTGCCCAACCACGGAAACATTACCGCGCATCTCCTGACTCGTGATATTTATAATCCACATCCATTGCAATACAACTAATAAATTCCCCGGTTAAAACCCTGTGCTATAAATAAACATCCCTGACAGGACTCAAAACCCTGTCAGGGATGTATTTACAAAAAGGCTATTCCAAACCTACTGGAAATAATTCATCTCCACAACAACCCTATTCAAATCGCGCTCCATCTCTAGTAGTTTTTCAAAACTATCGTAGTAGAACGATAACTCGTAAAGATACTCCACCAGAGAGATTTCTCCCTTATCTAGGGCTTTTTGAAGTAAATCGGTATTGCTGAAACTCTTCAACTTGGTACGGTAATCATCAACATTGGACTGCATTCCTAAAGCCTTTTGGTGTAGCATCATCAGGTGGTTGTAGTACTTTAACTTACTATCCGCCTCGGCCGACTGGTATGCAGCAAACCTTGATTTAGCATACCTTACAGTGTTTTTATTCTCCCAAAGAGGAATTGATAAACCAACAGTAATACCCTGAAAGTGTTCCCCAGCAACCTTTTCGCTCATATAACCAGCATTAAACTTGGGCAAACTCAATGCCCTGCTTAACTGAACTTCCCGTTGAGTTGCCTCAATCTCCTGCTTTAATGCTGCCAATGCTGGATTATTCTGCTCAGCCTGCGTATACCACTGGCTAAATTCAGGGTTGATTGTTGAGTTGGCAAGAACTGTATCGGTAAACTCAATAGCCTTTCCTCCATTTAGGCTGGCCAATTGGGTCAATAACGATTTACGTTCAACATCGTTGCTCTCCAACTCCTTTGTTGCATTCAGCAAATAAATCTGAGCCTTGTTGTAATCCAAAATATTAACATCGCCAACATCGTATCTTCTTTTGTATGAATCGGAAATGCCCTTAGCGTGCTCAAACCTTCGTTTGTATTCGCTTTGCAGAGCATTAAGGTAAATTAAATCGATACAAATTTCGCTAGCCCTTAGCTTTATTTCACGAACCTTACTCTGGTACTCAAACTCAACCTTGCTATTGCGAGAATTCGCAATTTGACCCTTACGCAGGTAAGCCGTGGGAAAATCGAACGATTGAGTTACGCTAAAGTCAGTTCTATTGCCAATAGCAGAGGGACTTCCCCACAAATACCCAAACTCAACCTCGGGGTTGGAGGGCATAATTCCTGTTTTGTTAGCAATCTTCTCGGCATCGGCACTTTGGCGTAGAGCCTGAATGGTGGTGTTATTCTTCTCAATATCACCCAGAATATTTTCAATAGTACTTTGCGCATTAGCAACCGAACAAAATACTACAACACTTACTATTATGCTTAAAATCCTAGTCATTGTTATCGTTTTTAATAATTCCACGCTTACACAAAGCACTATAAACAATAGGAACAATGTAAATATTTAGCAACGTTGATGTTAGTAGGCCACCCAGAATAACCTTGGCCATTGGGCTTTGAATCTCGTTACCCGACAGGTTACCTTTTAAAGCCAATGGAATTAGGGCAAGCGCAGCGGTTAGTGCGGTCATCATAATTGCATTCAATCTATCCGAAGAGCCTTTTGTAACTATCTCATATTCACAAAGACCTTTACACTGCAAACGCTGATAGTTCGATATCAGTAGAATTCCGTTTCGGGTTGCAATTCCAAAAAGGGTTATAAATCCTATTAACGCAGGAATGCTTAATGTGCCAGATGTAAAGTAAATTGAGAATACTCCACCAATCAACGCTAACGGTAAATTCAGAAGGATAATACCAGCCAACTTGAAGTTTTTGAACTCCTGGAATAGCAATAGGAATATCACTACAATTGCTATTATTGAAGTGATTAGCAGAGTTCTCGAAGCCTTAGCCTCACTCTCGAATTGACCACCATACTCAACCCTATAACCTTCGGGAAGTTTGATGTTTTCATCAACCTTATCGCGAATATCGTTTACAACCCCACGCAAATCGCGGCCTGCCACATTTGCCGAGATAACAATTTTACGCTGAACATTCTCCCTACTAATGGAGCTTGGACCAGATACTGAAACCACATCGGCAACTTGCTCAAGCGGAACCTTTTTACCGTTGTGAGTATCGATAAGCGCCGAGCGAATTCCCTCGATTGTTTCGGTATAATCATGGTTTAATCGTAGTACAAGGTCGTAGCGTTGCTGTCCCTCGTAAATATCGGCAAGTTTTTCGCCACCAAAGGCCACATCAACAAACTCGTTGAATTCCTGAATGGTAATTCCGTAAGCCGCAAGCATATCACGGTTTGCCCGAATTTGAATTTGAGGAATTTCGACCTGTTGGTCAACGTTAACATCAACCAAACCTTCAACATCAATAATTGCCGCTTTTATCTGATTTCCAACGGTAAACATATGATTTAAGTCAGTTCCAAACAGTTTAATGGCGATGTTGGCACGTGTACCAGAAAGCATATGGTCGATTCGGTGCCCCAATGGCTGCCCCACTGTAGATGCAATACCCGGAATACCCGCAAGCTTTGCACGAACATCGGCCAAAAACTCCTCGGAATTCCTGTCTTTTAGGGTAAAGTTCACATCAATTTCGGCACTGTTGGTGGTTTGCGAATGCTCATCGAGTTCGCCACGTCCAGTTCTGCGCGCTGTACTTGTAACCTCGGGAATTGAAAGCAACTCGGTTTCAACCAAGTTTCCTATTCTGTTGCTCTCCTCAAGCGAAGTTCCGGGCTGAGTTATAACCGAAAGGGTTAGTGAGCCCTCATTGAATTCGGGCAAAAAGCTTCGCCCCATACTGGAAAGTAGGAAAAGGGAAACTACAAATAAGCTAAAAACCGATATCAAAATTATGCGCTTATAACATAAGGCCCAATCGAGCGATTGTTCGTAGTATTGCATCATCTTACGCACAAGCCATTTCTCCTTTTCATTTTTAGCCAAATACTTATCGTTTGAAAGAAGCATTTTTGCAAGCAACGGAGTTAATGTCATCGCAACAATTAACGACATAAAAAGCGATACAATAAACGATATTCCAAGCGGTTTAAGCATTCGACCCTCCATTCCTGACAGGAAGAACAGAGGTAAAAAAGCCACCATAATAATTAGAGTAGCATTGAGGATTGATGCGCGAATTTCGCTCGATGCATCAAACACAACTGTAAATGCCGATTGTCTTTCGGTTTCAGGTAACAATCTATTCTGCCGTAATCGCTTATAAACGTTTTCAACGTCGATAATTGCATCGTCAACCAACGAACCAATGGCAATTGCCATACCACCCAAACTCATTGTGTTTATAGTTAAACCTAACGATTTTAGGACAACAATTGCACCTAGCAACGATAATGGTATAGCCAAAAGCGAAATTATAGTTGTACGGAAACTTCCTAGGAATAAGAAAAGTATGATAATTACAAAGATTGCACCCTCAATAAGAGCATTTTTTACGTTATTCACTGAGGTCTCAATAAAATCGGCCTGACGGAAGATTTTGGTGTCTAGTTTAACATCGGCTGGTAAGGTTTTCTTCAGCAAAGCCAAATTCTCCTCAATTTTTTGAGTAACTTCCAACGTATTTGCATTGGGTTGCTTGGAAATTGAAAGGATAATTGCTGGCTTAGCATTACCTGAGGCATAGCCCATTTTAACTGCACTCCCAATAACCACATCGGCAACATCGTTTAAGCGGACAGGCTTTCCGTTTAGGGATTTAACATACGAATTTCCGATTTGCTCCAAATCGTATGTACGGGCAATGCCACGCACAACATACTCGCTACCGTACTGCCTGATATTACTACCAGTTGAGTTTTGGCTAATTCCGCTGCAAATCTCAACAAGTTCGGACATTGATACATCGAAATGCATCATTTTAACGGGGTCAGCTAAAACCTGATACTGCTTATAATCGCCACCAATAATGGTAACCTGCGATACACCTCCTGTTGAAAGAATTAGCGGTTGAACATTCCACTCGGCAATGGTACGCAAATCCATCATACTAGTACTATCGGCCTGTAAGCCCACAAAGAAGATTTCGCCCATCACGCTCGATTGCGGAGCAAGTGCCGGCATGCCAACACCAATTGGCATTTGCGCATTAACTGTAATAAGCTTTTCGCTAACAATTTGGCGAGCCTTAAAAATATCAGTACCCCAATCGAACTCAACCCATACAAATGAAAAACCCTGCGAAGAATTGGAGCGAACCCTACGAACATCGGTAGCACCATTCAGCGCTGTTTCAATTGGGAAAGTAACCAAACGCTCCACCTCCTCTGAGGCCATACCATGCGCATCGGTCATTACCACAACGGTTGGCGCAGTTAAATCGGGAAAAACATCAACATCCATATTGATAGCAGTACGTGTTCCTAAAACTACCAATACCAATGAGCAAAGCAATACCAAGTATTTATTGCTCAACGAGAATTTTATAACTCTATCCAGCATAGTCACATTTGTTTTTAGTGAACGTGACCAGCATGAGGATCTAAAGCACCAGAGGCCTGAGCTAACTTAACCAGAATTGCGCCTTTAATTACAACCCTATCGGTGGCTGAAATTCCGCTTAAAATCTCAGTTCGGAGACCATCTGTGGCACCAACTTTAACCTCACGTTTCTCGAATAGTTCAGGATTAATTTGAACCAACACAGTGAATGTCCCCTGCTCCTCAAGAATAGCCGATGTTGGAATGGTTAATGCTTGCTTTGAGGTTTCCGTTTTCAGGTAAACTTCAGCAAAACTTCCAGATACAAAACTTCCATTATTCTCAACCTGCAATATTACTGGGATTAAGAAACCATCGGCTTCGGTAGATTTTCCGAAGGAAACAACCTTTCCGCTTAACTCCTCAAGTGTAAAGGCAGTTTTATTAGGTAAAACCCTGATGTTTGCTGATTTAATAGCACCAAGTACCGATGCGTATTTTGCCTGAACATCGGCCTTTAGGTAGATATTCTTATTTTTAATTATACTTACCAAAGGTTGACCAACCTCAACAAACTGACCATTGGAAACATAAACCTGCGATACGAAACCATCGATGCTGCTCTTTACAGCGAATCCCGATACGTTGTAATTACTGCTTATGCTCTCGAAATGCACTTTTGCATTCTCGTAATCAACCTTATATTGCTGTAAATCCTTATCGGAGATAATTTTATCCTTGGCAAGTTCCTGCGCACGGCTGTAGTCGGTTTTGGCCTTTTCGTAGTTGTTTTTTGCCTCGGTGTAAACAACTGCCGAATTCTCGTCGGCAATTCCAGTAGAACCTATTGTAAATAGAGTTGCTCCGCCTTTTACGCTATTGCCAGTTAGAACTGCGCCTGAGTTCAGAACCACAACACCTTTGGCTTTTGCAGTGATAATAAGTTCATCGGAAGTTGCAGGAACAACCTTGGCGGTTGTTTTAATCACCTGACCGAATGGCTGAACTACAGGAGTCTCAGTTGCAAACTCAATCTTCCACGATTGCTCCTTGGTAAACGATATTGTGTTAACAGTCGATTGCTCCTCGTGCTGATGAGCCTCCGAAGCACTATGCGCACATTCGTACACCGAAACATCATTGATAATAACCTGAGAGTTCCCTCTGCTCGATTTGATATCAAAAATTAACTGCCCTTTACCGGCAGATTTTGGAGTAATTGTAAAGCTATAAATGCCTTTACGTGTTGGTTTTTCAAGTGTTTGTGTATACTCCTTACCTCCTATAATCAACTTTGCAACTACAACACCCTCCTCAAGTGGCTTAAAATCCTGAAGGAATGTAAAGTGCGAAAGAATTCCGGCAGGTTTATCCACTATAAAAATATCGGCCTCGGCAAATAATTCAAAATCTGATGAATACGCTGTATATTGAACTTTTTCAAGTTCAATTCCTTCGTGAGAGTGACCGTCTTCCTCTGCGTGAGAGTGAGTGGCTTCTGCGCTTTCATGAGAGTGCGCTTCTTCCTCTGTATGTGTATGGTTTTGGCTACAGCCCCAAAATGCTAACGATAAAACAATCAGTAAGTATTTAAAATAATTCATTGGAATAAGTATTTAATGTATTGAAAATGTTAATAATGCCACTACAGCGCATAAGATGCTGCAATGTCAACTTCTAAAAATCGATACATTAAATACAGGGAGGCGCTCTAAGCGAAAGACTTGAACTTAAATAGTAGCTGTTAAGCGGAAAATCATCAAAAAACTGATGCTTGAATTTGCTATTTGAAAGTAACTTTAACTCAATATTGCTTGTTAAAAGCGCAACAAACCAAATCTGAATTTTACTGTGAATTTCGCTAACTACACAACGGGTTGTTTTTCCAATTTCATCGGAAGGAATCAGGAAATCTTGCTTAACTACACAACAAGCAGAATCGTCACTATGGCTATCGTCGCAGCCCTTATTGTGCTCATGCTGTGCATCGTTACAGCAAATCTCTTCGGTTTGGTTTTGGGTAAAACAAACAATACCTTTATGATGATGATGAGACACCAAGGAGTGTACCAATAACATTATATTGGCAAGCAGAATAAAACCGAATGCTGTATAACGACCTCTCATCAATTTCTTTTAACGGCACAAAGTTAAAAAACTATTTTAAAATCATTCTACATAGAATTGACACATTGATGTTGATTAGGTTTAATCATCCTTAAGAATTCAAATCAATCCAATAATTTTTGTAAAGTAAACAATAGCAACTATTTTTGTGAAACTAATAATACAAATAATGGTAGCTTCAACTATTCAGTTTTCAGTAATAACAATAGTTCTTGCAACATTACTAGTTATTTGTATCGCATCAATTGTAATTCTTTACATAAAATATAAGGCTATTCAGCGCAGAAATTTGCAAATTGAGCAGCAGTTATTGCTCTCGCAAATGAATCCTCACTTTGTTTTCAACTCGCTTACCGCCATTCAAAGTTATATTTTCAGGAATGAGGCGCACCAGGCCAGTAAATATTTAGCCAGCTTTGCAAAGTTAATTAGGTTGATACTGGAGAATTCGCGAATTGAACTAAATACTCTTGAACGAGAGGTTACCACCCTAAAACACTACTTAGAACTTCAGGCTTTAAGATTCGAGGGGCGTTTTGAGCATAAAATTGAGGTTGATGAGCAGATTGATATCGACAATGTCCAGATTCCACCAATGTTAGCACAACCTTTTATTGAAAATGCCATTGAGCACGGATTTATACATATCTCCGAAAAAGGAATGCTGAATATCCGATTCATCGCCGAAAACAAGAATTGTCTTGTAATTGAGGTCGAGGATAACGGAATTGGTATTGAAAAATCTAGACAGTTGCAGTTAGAAAAAGGCAAAGGACATCGCTCTCTTGCCACTGAAATAACCCAAGAACGTATTCGTAAAATCAAATGCTCAAAAGGGATTAATATTGAGATGAGCATTATTGATATTGGAACCATAGATATTACCCGTCACGGAACTCTAGTTAAATTCAAAATTCCTGTATAGCTATGCTAAGTGCTGTTGTAATAGATGATGAAAGCAAGGTGCGCGAAACTTTGAAACAGATGTTAAGCATCTATTGCCCCAACATCAATGTTATAGGCGAGGCCGACGGCGTTGAATCGGGTTACAGAATTATTACCACGCAAAACCCCGATGTGGTTTTCCTTGATATGCAGATGAACGATGGTAACGGATTCGATTTGCTCAATAAGTTTTCGCCAATCAACTTTCAGCTAATTATTGTAACTGCTTATCAGGAATACGCTATTAAAGCATTTAAGTTCAGTGCGGTCGACTATCTGCTGAAACCTATCGATCCATCAGACTTAATCTCGGCAGTTGAAAAAATATCTACATCGTACAATCAAACAGAAACAAAGAGTAAATTCGATGCACTACTATCAAACACTGTAAATCAGGAATCATCAAGTAAAAAACTAGTGCTTAAAACCATAAGTGGCATTCACGTTGTTGATACCGATAACATTATTCGGTGCGAATCTCACAATAATACTACTGAGTTTATATTTAAAGATAATGTTCCGATTCGTGTTTCGAGAACACTTAAGGAGTATGAAGATTTATTGGACGACTGCGGATTTATTCGCTGCCACCAATCGCACCTAGTGAACCAAAAGTACATTGTAAAAGTGATGCGTTTCCCTACGCCAGCCATAAGAATGTCCGACAACTCAGAAATTCCAGTCGCTATCCGTAAAAAAGACCTGCTCAAGGGTATTGAAGAGAAGAAGTAAATGAGCAATGGAGAGCTGGAGTAATGTAGGCTTAACCAACTCAAATAATTCAAAAACACTCCACTACTCCAAACAAAATTCAACCTTCTTAACATTAACTTAACATTAGATTAATAGAAACATAACCCATCATTTTATTAATGTTAACATAAGTCGAGGTATTTTTGCGCTGAAATTAATATTGATAATATGGAGACCTATTACCTAATTGCAGTTGTAATTCTTATTCTACTAGCAATGTCCGACTTGGTGGTTGGCGTTGCAAACGACGCGGTTAACTTCCTTAACTCGTCAATCGGTTCAAAAGTTGCGCCCCGCCACTGGATTTTACTGGTTGCATCGGCTGGAGTTTTAGTTGGTTCATTCTTCTCCAGCGGAATGATGGAGGTAGCGCGTAAAGGGGTGTTCTACCCGCAGAACTTCTACATGAGCGAAATTATGGTGATATTCCTAGCCGTAATGCTAACCGATGTCATTGTTTTGGACTTTTTCAACACCTTTGGATTGCCAACCTCAACAACGGTATCTTTAGTATTCGAATTGCTTGGCTCTGCTGTAGCGGTTTCCATATTCAAAATAATGGGTAACGATGAATCGTTAAGCAACCTTGGCAACTATATCAACAGTGGTAAAGCACTGGCAATTATCTCGGGTATTTTAATATCAGTTGTGGTTGCATTTGTAGTGGGAACCGTTGTACAATACTTTGCTCGTTTTCTATTCACTTTCAACTATAAAAAGAGCATTAATTACGTAGGTAGTATTTGGGGTGGATTTGCGCTTACAGCAATTACATATTTTATCGTAATGAAAGGAGTTCAAGGTGCTTCAAT
>Ga0209066_10007782_pt1 | contig 10547 bp, 9 predicted proteins | sample All_14_2_FD_187198 | JGI IMG/M metagenome (GOLD analysis project Ga0209066, IMG submission 187198) | Freshwater microbial communities in response to fracking from Pennsylvania, USA - Allegheny Zone_MetaG_DW_15 (SPAdes) (version 2) ... | reverse complement strand
TAATCAGACTCCTAGTGGTCTGATGACTTATGGTCATGAGAGTGACGACCTAGGTTTTTGGCAGTTGCACCTGTTTCATGTTGGCAATAGCCAGCTACTGCTGCCCAGCTGAACTGCAAGGGCAACATAAACAGCGATTGCCAAGTATTTCTTCATGCCTCAACAGTATAGTACAGGCTTGCAACGCCATAAGCGCAATCAATATCCTCACAGCATTTGAGGTAAATGAATAGGGACTGGCAGCTTCCAAGCAAATCACTTGGCCACCTTGAGAAGACGCAGTCCGTTAAATACCACCAACAAACTCGCGCCCATATCTGCAAACACAGCCATCCACATCGAAGCGTTATCAAAGATGGCCAGCCACAAAAACAACGCCTTGATGCCCAGTGCTAGGGCAATGTTCTGCCACAAAATGACATGGGTCCGATTGGACAGGCGAATTGTTTCAGGCAATCGGCGCAGGTCGTCGTTCATGACAACAACATCTGCCGCTTCCATGGCCGTGTGAGTTCCCGCAGCCCCCATGGCAAACCCAATGTTTGCTTTTGCAAGCGCTGGAGCGTCGTTGATGCCATCACCTGTCATGGCTGTCACACCGTATTGCTCGTGGAACTCTTCAATCGCTTTGAGTTTGTCTTCGGGCAGCAGGTTGCCGCGGATTTCCGAAATGCCCGCTTGGTGCCCGACGGTGCGTGCTGTTGCTGTGTTATCACCGGTCAGCATAATGGGAACGACCCCGAGCGACTTCAAATCGAAAATGGCCTCGATCGATGACGGTTTGATCGTGTCCGCCACCGCAAAGAGCCCGATCACTCGGTCTCGATTGGCCAAAATAGTCACCGTTCTTCCAGCCTCCTCGTGAACAGCAAGGCGAGCCTCCAATTGCGCAGAACACTGACCTCTCTCTTCAATCCAGCGGTGATTGGCCAAGATGTAGGGATGACCATCGATCACCCCTTGAACGCCACGACCAGCGACAGCTTCAAACGCATCAACATGCTGGGGTTGAACTGGCAAGCCTTGATAAATCGCTTTCGACACAGGGTGGTCAGAACGTGCAGCCAGGCTCTTTGCGAGCTGTTGTACCCGTTGCTGCGGCTCGTCGGGCGTGATGGACTCGAATGCCACCAGTTTGGGCTTGCCTTCGGTTATGGTTCCCGTTTTGTCCATGGCGACGGCTTTGATCTTTCGGGCTTCCTCAAGGTAGACACCTCCCTTGATCAAGATGCCTCGACGTGCACCAGCGGCTAGACCGCTTACCACGGAGACCGGCGTTGAGATGACCAAGGCGCAAGGGCAGCCAATCACAAGCAAAACCAAAGCCTTGTAGACCGCTTCAAGCCATGTGAGTCCTGCTAGCCATGGCATCAAGAAAGTCACCAGCAACGCTAGGGCAAAGACCGCTGGTGTGTAGACAGCAGCGAACTGGTCAACGAAGCGCTGCGTTGGTGCGCGAGTGGCTTGAGCTTCCTCAACGGCTTTAATGATTCGGCTAAGCGTGCTATCAGAAGCTGGCGATGTAACCCGAATCTCCAGAGCAGCCGCTTGGTTGATAGTCCCAGCAAATACCTCATCTCCCGGCCCCTTGTCCACAGGCAGACTCTCGCCTGTTAGAGGCGACTGGTCTACCGCACTCTGACCAGCCAGTACAGTACCATCGAGCGGGACGCGTTCACCCGGTGCGATACGCACAACTGCGTCTAACGTCACAGACTTGACGCCAATACGAAGCCAGCGCCCATCCTCTTGGCGAACTTCGACTTGCTCGGGTGACAAGGCCAGGAGGCTTTTGATTGCGCCACGCGCTCGATCGACGGCCCGCGCCTCGATGGCTTCCGCAATGGCGTAGAGCGCCATCACCATGGCTGCCTCAGGCCACTGGCCGATCAAAAAGGCTCCAGTGACAGCTACCGACATGAGGGCGTTGATGTTCAATCGCCCCTGTCGAAGTGCCGCCAGCCCTTTTGCGTAGACCTCGAAGCCCGATAGGAAGATGGCACCCAATGCGAGTCCCATCCCAGTGACTTTGATCCAGGTCGTTGCAGGAAACGCATACGCAATGGCCTCTGCGATCAATGCCAAACCAAGCGCTGCCAGAAGTTTTCCCCAAACAACCCAGAACGCTCGAAATTCTGTGGATGTCCCCGAGGTGTTAGCATCCTGGTCCAGTGGCTCAGGCTTGAATCCCGCCTTTCGGATCGCCAGTAGTGCATCTGGCAGTGCGCCAGAGTTCGCCGAAATAGTCAATGTGCGTGCACCAAGATCAAATCGCAAGGCTTCGATTCCCGAAATTCCATCTAATGCGCGTCGGATCTCGGACTCCTCAGAGGCACAGTCCATATTTGAGATGCGGAACTTGTTCTGCGGATGATCGGTGCGCAACTGCGCCACATCCTGCTCGGATTGAATCGTAGGCGTGCATACCGCTGATGAACAGCAGATCTCGCTTTGGCCGTTCTGTGGCTTGGTGCTTTGACAGGATGTACTCATGATTTTTTCCTTAACTTTGCTATTAGAAACCCTGTAGTCACTACACTGTCAAGAGCGTAGAATGAGATTAATAGCTGATGGAGGATCTTATGAAGATTGGAGAGCTCGCCAAGACCGCCGATACACAGGTGGAGACGATTCGCTTCTACGAGCGTGAGGCATTGTTGCCCCAGCCCGAGAGGACTGATGGCAACTACCGGGTCTACGGTCCCGAACATGTTGAACGGCTTATGTTCATCAGGTACTGCCGTGGGCTGGATATGACCTTGGATGAGATTCGGGCGCTATTGCGTATGAAAGACTCCCCTCCAAAAGACTGCTCAGATATCAACGCCTTGATTGATGAACACATCAAGCATGTGGTAGTTCGAATTCGCGAACTCAGGGTTTTGCAGAAGCAGCTTGTCGAATTGCGAAATGGTTGTTCGGGCCGTGGCTCTGTGAGTGATTGCGGCGTGCTTTCAGAGATGACCAAAGCCTCACAGAAGGTGGCTGGTCTTCACAACAGATCGGGCAATCATGTTCACGGAGCACATGAATTTGTGCGTAAGGTACGAAAGTCGACGTAAGTACTATTTTGCGAAACACGATCCTTGTGACCAATCAAGTTTCACAGATGCAGAGCAGTGGTCGACACCAGAAATGGGGCCACATTTAAGGCCCATTGCCTCAATATTCAGTGAGCAATGACGATTATAGCCATCAATATAGATCTGGGTTTTCACAAAACGAACCTCTAAAAGCGGAAAAACCGGCTTTCGCCGGCTTTTCCCCCCATGTTTCAGGTGGTCAAGCCACACAGACACCATGGGTTAGTTTTAGAGTGGTTATACATCAACAGCAAACACATAAGTCAACTTCTCCCAACTTTTCCCCACGTTATCCCATCACTACTAAGAAAGCATTCAAGTGGCATAGGCCAGTTCCAGCCGTTTATAAGGGTCGAAGTAGATCTCTGTCATGACCCGGCGCTTGCAGATCTGCTGGCCATTGGCATCAAATACCGGCTCGGCCTTCAGATGCGTAATCACATCCATCGTCATGAAGAGCAGCCGCTTCAGGGCCACATCGTCGTAGGCGGCTGCCTCCGGATGTTCTTTGGCCATCAGCGCAAACCGGGCAATCGCCCGGCTGCAGCTTTCGGCATGGAAGCTCGTGATAGAACCACTATGGCCCGTGGTCAGAAGTTTCAGGAAGTCATAGCTTTCGCTGCCCCGCAGCTCGGCTAACAGCACCCGATCAGGTTTCATGCGCATACAGCTGGCAATGAGATCGGCGGGTGTGACCTTGGCTTGTCCCTGCCCCCCCTTCGAATAGAGCAGATTGACCTGATTGGGATGGTTGGGCATGAACAGTTCCCGCACATCCTCGATGGTGATGATCCGCTCGTAGTCCGGAATCGACTGGCAGAGGGTTTTCATGAGGGTGGTTTTGCCGGAACCGGTATCGCCGACCACGCAGATATTCAGGCGAGCAGATACAGCCGCTGCCAGAAAATCTGCGAAGCGTCGTGCTCTGAGCAATTTCAGCAACTCCTGGTCTGACCCAGGGACGGTCATCTTGTCGACCCCTTGCACCTCCGCCTCCGGCAGGTGCCACAGGGTTTCCTCGAACACCTTCTGGCTCTCGTATTCATCCAGTGTCTGGATACGCACCGAAGGACGGCGCACGGAGAAGGATATGGTGCCGACCGGTACGGCTGGCGGCATGACGATCTGTATCCGTTCCTGTGTCGGCAACATGGCCGACATGATCGGGTGCTGCGCAGATATTTCCTGTTTGCTGTGCGTAGCAATGGCCTTGGCCATCTGCATCAGATGATCCAGATCCAGCTGGGGAAATTCATGCCGCTCCCAGCCTTTATCCGATTCAGCGAAGACAACACCCGGCTCGTTAATGATGAGTTCCGTCGTCTCCGGGCGATAGAGGAGCGCCATGAGGGGCTTCACAAACTCGCGAAGCGCCTCATCCCCGCGCAACGCCTGTTCTTCAATCACGGATGTCATCGTCACTGACCGCCCCGGCTATCAGGAATACTTTGTGCTTTGAAAGGCGTGGCATTCGGATCATTCGTGAATGGCTTGGGCGTATCGGGCTTTCCAGCCAGATCACAGGTCGGCCACTGGAAGCCCTTGCGTGACATGGCGTCATAGAGCCGCTGGATCGGTGGTACACATTCAGCGACTGCCATAGGCCCGGCCGGATTCGACATACAGAGCATGACCTGGCAGCCCCAATCATCGGCATAGGCAGCCTGCGAGAGGAGCAAGGTGATGAGTAAGGGGTAGGTTTTCATGGAGAGGTGGGGGTTGTGGTGGTTGTGACGTTTTGGTCAGGGGTCTGGGGTGAGAGGTCATAAACTGCCGAGAAGTCGAGATCGCGTGCGACGAAGATGGCAATGCGCTCTCCCTGATTCTTGGTGATGGTTGGTGGGATCTGCAGCGAGTCCTTCAGAATCGTCGTGGCCATGTTGTCGCCGGCCTGCTGCGTGTTCTGGAAGAACATCTGCGAACTGCCGTTCTGGTTGCTGCCGCGTGTTGCCGCGTAGCCGATGGCATCCTGGATGAGCGATAGCAAGAAGGCGTTTCCGATCCGTTCACCCCAATGCTTGTTCACATCGCCATCCATACCGGAGCGCCCAAGCGCATCCGATCCGGGCGAGTCAAGATTCACCACCACGCCTTTGGGGGTCTTGATACGATTCCAAAGGACATAGATCCGAGTTTGACCGGTTTTAACGCGCCCCCCGAATTCACCGGTGACTATGGAGCCGCGTTCGAGCAGCAGTACCTTGCCGTTATCGCTGTAGATATTGCGGGTTAACGTGCAAGACACCATGCCCGGTATCGACGAGTTAATGGCGGTATTGAGGACACAATCGAGTAACGTGCCCTTGGCGAGAAGGAGGTTCCGGTTACCAATCAGACTGGCCTGGGCCCTCGGGGTGGGGGCTGACTTCAGATTACCGTCAAAAGTTCCCGCATTTGCCCCCTGCTGATTCGCCACACTGGGCGGCGAGACTGGTTGCACCATCGTTGCCGACCCACCCCCGTAACCACCCTGCCCGTCTTTTCCTGTCCCTTCATTAGGCAGCAATGGGGCATCGAAGCGATTGCGCGGCGCGGCCCCCGCAGGTGCCGGTGGCAAGGGCTGCACTGTTGGTGCCATCATGGGCATCGCCATCGGACTAGGCTCCGGAATCTTTGGCATAGGCGGCAGTGGAGCCTGGCCACCATCACCTGCCGCACCCAGTTCCCGGGACGCTTTCAGTGACGTGTTACCCGAAGACTTGCTGTCAAAGCGCCGGGCGCCACTGTCACTGAAATGTGCATCCCTCAGGAAGAAAAAGGCTATCACTGCCACCACGGTGAGAATGACCCCGACCAGCGTGGCGGGAAGCCAGCTTTCCTTTCCGGCCATGACTTTTGACCACATCGGACGTTCCTGAATGGCCGGTCCACCGCGACCTTCCTGAATCTCTGTTTCTGGCAAAGACCCGGCGTCGAATTTCGGTTCGTTCATCAACGGCCTCCCAGAGGAATGGTTGCCGGTTCGACGACTTCACGTAGGACCCGATCCGATGTCGTGCCGGTCTGATTAGGCATTCCTTCAGGATCGAAGGCTTCGTTCCAGATGCCGACTTCCTGCTTATCGAGACGCAATACGAATCGACGGGCCACTTCATGGATTACCAGCAGTTGCCCTTCGGTATGGAGATTGACCGTGCTCTCACCATTATTGCCATCGACCTTGAAGGCCGCTGGAATCTCACGGTTGTTACCCATGGCGATATACGTGAACCGTCCGTCATCCCAGACCTTCTTGGGCATAATGTCCCCGTTCCCTCGGATCATCTCGATCCGGTATTTGAGGTTGCGCTTCTCCGTAGGTGAATCCAGCGCAAAAGCCACCTGATTGGCCCGGACCTCGGCACTACTCAATCCGTCATTGGGATAGCGGAAACCTAGCCGCCAGACGCCATCCGAGCGGGCCTCATCGGGCAATATCCGTAACTCGAAGGCGTAGTTGTAACGGTTCGTGACTACCAGCAGGTTGCTCGGGTGCGCCTCTGCCTTCGGTTTCAGATAGACATGGCGATCCCCCTTGCGACCGACGACGATCCAGCCATCGGAATCCCCGGTCAGCGCAGCCGCCTGGCTCGTCCCTCCCAGCGATTCGATGGCCTCGCCTTTGCCGAAATCAATCTGTGTGACGAAACCCCGTTTGGTCAAAATCGGAATCGATTTATCCTGGGCGTCTTCGTCATAGTCCAGCACCATGATGCGCTGAAATTTGATAGGAGCAGCAGTCGCTGAACCTACCAAAACGCAAAGAGCGACAATGATGCCTGCTGGCAATCGTAACCATGTCATATCAACCTCCCTCAGGCACCAGGCTGCGCGGGCAGCACGGGCAAATTAGGGGCTGACGTGTCTGTTGCGCCATCTTTACTGACGGGCGCTTTGGATTTGAGCTCCTGATCCACGACAAAGCCGGTCACCTTGAAACCCAGCGGGTTGTCGACAACGTTCCGTTCCTTGGAAAACAGCGCTGGTGGTTCGTATTTATAGGACAGCGACGCCACATAAAAGCCGACATCCACATCCGTTCCATCACGCCTCGTGATCCGCTCGAATCGGACCACGGCTTTACCCGGTTCGTTCGGCGGCAAGGTAACACCGAGAATCTTCACGCGCTCATCAGTCCCCGGACCCAGCCGTTTGTCACGCGCATTGGGCCCTTCATACTCTGCCCGGTACTCCCGTGCGACCCGTTCATCCGAGAGATTCATGGTGTGGTCGTAGTCGAGTTGCAAAAGCGTCCAGACAAAACGTTCCCGTGTCCGCACATAGTCGGCGACCCAATGCTTATCCATCGCCTCAGTCGAGGTCATGGGCATGGGTCCGGTGAGGTCCACCAGCTGCGCCTGCCCGGTCAGCTTGTCGACCTCGAAGGTGAGCGGCACGATCTTGTAGAACGGTGCCAGAATGACGAGCGCCGTCATGGCCAGAACAGCCAGCGCACTGGTCCATCGGACCATCGACCAGGCCCGCGCTTCGGATTTCTCCAGCGACTCATGCCGGGAGTTCTCCCAGGAGACCGCCTCTTCAAAGATCGACGGCTTATGTCCTTCGCCTCCCTCAGCCACGGGTCGATCTGTAAGTGTGTGTTCAACTGATTGGGATGGCCGGCGTTTGAACCAGCCTTTAGGTAAGTGCAACATGAGGACTCCTATCTCTGTAACTCTCATTAACCCGGTGCGCTAACACCGCTATTCTTTAAATCTGATGGAACCGCTTCAGCCCTGACGAATCTGACCGCCGCTGGCTGGCAGAGATCTCGGCAGACGTGTCCGCATAGCTTGTGCTGCCATACCGGTCAGGAAGCCAACAGCGCCCGAGCCACCATAACCACCGCTCGTGAGCGCGGAGGCCAGATGCGGGATCTTCAGACCCAGCAAACCGAGCACAAAGGTTTCAAGCAAAACCTGTAAAGCCAGCGTGGTCGGTGAAATACCAGATGGCCCCAGGAGATCCGTGATGCCAGTGACTGTCCCGGAGGAATTCATGACCGTGCTGATCACCGGCTGAAAGTTATTCATGAAAATGCCCATCGACATGGACACATAGGCAATGATCAAGGTGTTGTCGATGATCAGATTTGCAATCTTCGATAACCAGTTACCGAAATACGCCTCTGTCCTTGGAAATGCCCCGCAGATAATGAAGATCGGCCCGAGTGACAGGGTCAGGAATAGCATCAGTCGGGCTTCGATGAATTCCAGTGCCATGATGACGCCATACAGCGTGACACCGATCAGAATAACCAGCCCACAGGCCGCATCGACCAGTGCCGCCCCGATAGCGAGCGCCGTGCCATCGGCCACCGCCTGATTGAAGTAAGCCCCTACCAGTGCAAGGGCTGCGGAGCCATAGCAGTCAAGCATGGCATAGGGGTTCGAGGCACTGCCGTTACACATCCCACTCATGGAGTTCATGCTTTTTCCGGCAGCAGCTGCGAGGCCAGTTTGTAAATCCATGACGGCCGGAACAATCTGACCCTGAAAGACCCCCATAGAAAGACCGCAGGCCATGAATAGCCCGAGCTTGTAGTAGCGACCCACCATCTGCATGATCGGCTGCTGCACCTCTCCGCGCATCGTGGCCAGCCCATAGGCAATGATCCAGATAGCAACAATGATCAGCACTACCGGCGTAGTGAGAGAAGCAACGCTGCTGGATACCGAATTGATGATGCTGACTGCGGATTCGAACGATTGGCCGATCGCTGAAAAGCCATTAAACTGAATGCCCATAGGATTCCTAGTTTTTGTAGTTCACGGGTTGTGTATCCAGAGAACCACCACCGCTATAGGCCTTGTGGGCAATTTCGGCACGCTGCTGAAGGATCATCTTGTTTTCCGCTTCGGCCAGTTGCTGGCCCAACTGGGCTTGCAGCATGGCGTTCTGCAGCACGGTCTGTTCAGTTCCGATCCGCGCCTGAAGTTCCGCCACCCCCTTGGGATCATCGGTTTTGCTGATCTGGCTCTGTAACTGCGCTATCCGGTCGAATTGCGCCACGGCTGCGTCATAGGCTTTCTGGAAGATGTCCCGCACCTGATACGGTGCCGCTAACTGCGCCCGACACAACTGCTGTGACTGTCCCTGCTGTGCCAGGCAGTCATAGATCATCTGCTGCTGCCGGGCGGCAGAGGCCACTTCACTCATATTGCCACTGCGCACCCCCTGATAGACCTGCTGCCAGTTGAGTGGCAGATACTTCTGGAGCAGTGGATTATTCAGCACATCCCCAAAACCCCGTGCACCGGTCAGCGCCTTAAATTGCGCGACCTGTTGATCGTACTGCTGCTGCATCCCCTGCAGCTGACGTTGCCAGGCGGCAATGTTCTGCAGCGCCTGTTCCAGATTGGCCATATCGATAACCGGAATACCTTGCGCATGGACAGGCGTCTGGATGGTCATAGCCATAAAGCCAGCGATCAATATGCGTCTTATACCTAAGTTAGAGACCTTCATTTCACGCTCCTTCGATCAAGGAGTCGCTTCTTGAAAACCGGCATCCAGACTTCCGGATCATCACCGACTTCTGCCCGGATGCCATCGAGTAATTCGACGTTATCCAGAGAGGTACTCAGGATGTCGAGTAGATCGCCGAGGGCACCAAGTTCCAGCTGGACCACGCCTGAGCGGTGGCCCTGTTTGACAAGAAATTGCCGGGACGATTCGCCCAGGGAACGGATCGTTTCGAATTCCTTGTCGGTGAGTTTGAACCCGTGAACATAGTCGTCATAGTCCGCGCGTGGGTTGGGCAGATAGATCTGGGTAGCGCTCTGCTCGACCATGGCTGCCACATGTGGCGTCTTGAGGATCTGGGCCGGTGACTGGGTATCGAAGACACCAAATCCGTTCTGCTTGCGGATGGTGTACTGCTTATTAACAGCGAAGTCAGCAAAGACCGGCAACTGCAATCGCTTCCAGAATTCCGCCATCACGTAAATAAACCGGCGTCCATCGAGCAAGGATTCAGTCAGATGCAGTAGATACAACGTGACCGGGGCAAGGATTTCCTCATCTTCCATGAAGTCGGTGTCGTCGAACCCGAAGATCTGTCCCTCATTAAGATTGATCGTATCAACCGGGTTATCCAGAACCCAGGAGAGCTGACCACCACCATCAGAACACCATTTGGCCAGATAGGCGGAGACACTGTCTTCCGAAGTATTCTGTATCTGCTGCCGCACAATCGACAGACGCCGCAGATGCATCGGCATCTTCGAGACCTGTCGGATAGCTTGCGTCAGTTCGGTGTTTTCCGTGGGGGTCAGTGCCCGGGGGATAAGCGAGGCAACCAGCACTTCCTGAAACCGGAGGTTAGTCTCGGTGGGCTCTAGCTGGAGCGGATTAAAGCCAGTAGGCTGGCCCCGTTTCAGGCACCGGTAATTGCCTCCCAGTGCACGGATGGCAATCTCGGCGCCCCGATCCTTGTCGAAGAAGACCACCGTGGGGTTGTACTTCAGAGACATGGTCAGCAGG
>Ga0209066_10007781_pt1 | contig 10548 bp, 11 predicted proteins | sample All_14_2_FD_187198 | JGI IMG/M metagenome (GOLD analysis project Ga0209066, IMG submission 187198) | Freshwater microbial communities in response to fracking from Pennsylvania, USA - Allegheny Zone_MetaG_DW_15 (SPAdes) (version 2) ... | reverse complement strand
TGAATCCTGCGTCTGCTCTGTCGCTCGGCATCTGTGACGCGTGGAGGCTTCCGAAGATACGCCAACGCGAGGCCGATGAGCACGACATACGGCGCAGCCCTTGCCCATCTGTCGGGCAGAATTTCCGGCCCGGAATGAAGGAGCGCCCACCCGCCTGCCCCAACAAGCGCGCCAGACAGGGTTTGGAGGCCGATCCGTTTTCGCGAGCCCTCCGCCGCCCGCCCCGTATGCCCGAGCCATCGGTAGGTTGTTGCCGCTCCGAGCAGGCCGAAGAGCGCCGTCGTGACAGCGAATTGAAGGGTGTCCATCATTTCTCCTTTTATTGACTCAACGTCAGTGGCCATCGGCCCCCGGGGGACGATGGCGGCGTCCCATTTCGCCGGCGGGGTGTGCTTTTCCGGAGCATATCACAAGAAAGGTGAAGGGGGTTCGGGTGGCATCCACGGAACCAGCGGTTGTGCTTTGGGGCTAAACCCCGCTATCCGGATCCACTCCAGCAACCGCTCGCAGTTCTCGTCGATAGGGGAGATGATGATGTCGTTCGGGAAATGCTCGAATAAGATGTGGTCGATTACGAGGACCGAAGGCGCAAGCAAATGGCGCCGTATACGTATCTCCACGACGTCGTCAGGCGTGAAGGTGAAGCCGTTCAGGATGAGGGCGTCTTTGCTGACGCTCAGCATTACGCGAAAACCAGAATCGGTCTCTCCGCAGTCACGATAACCTTGTATGACTTCAAATATCATGATTCCTCGTGGGCCACGCTGTGGTCTGGTGCTCTGGCTGACGGGCTCGCGTTTCTTTTCGCTTCGATCTCCTTGACCACCGTATTGAACCGTCCGACCAGCCGCATCTGTTCGTCGGTCATCTTAATCTGCATGAACCGGCTCACGTAGTCAATCGCCTCCGGCGCCGACATGCCGGTGACGTCGCGCACGATGCAGCAGGTCATCACGCCGGTGCGTCCCACGCCCGCATTGCAGTGAACGGCCATGTGTGCCCCTGCGCGCAGATAGCCGGACACGATGTCGACCACTTTGGAAATCTGGTACAGGTCCGGGCTGGTGTAGTCGGCAAAAGGGAAACGGATGGCCTTGATGTTGTTCTTCCTGTAGATCGCGAGCAGATCATGTCTGGCTTTGTGGTCCAGCTCGTCATCAGTCACAAGCACGACGACGAACTCGACCTTGTGCTGTTTGTAGATTTTCAGCAGCGTGTTTTTCGTGTCGTAGGGGCCGAACGGCATCGGGCTGACGAACAGCTTGCCCTTCACCTCCAAAGGGATCTGCACGCAGGTCTTCTCCTGTTGCGCAGAAAAGAGCGTTCCGATACTCAAAAACTTTTTTATCATGTCAACAGCCCGAACTGTGCGCGCGAGAGGCCTAGGAGCCTGCGTTCCTTTGAGAAGACGCGGGTTTCGAAACGCCTCTGCGTGTGGTTGTCCGCTTTCCTTTTGTGCGATGACTATTTCAGCCTAGGTGCCCCGGGAACGCCTTCGGCCATCAGCCGCTTGAGCCCGTCCAGATGGTGTTCATACACGTCCCGTGGCAGGCAGTTGTGCTCTTTCATGATCGCGTTCGCCATGCCGACGACTTCGCCCATCATGCCGGTGGTTCTCATGACGCGCACGGTGCCGAGCGCGACATGGGTGACGCTGATGTTTCTTCCTGCCATCATCAGGTTGGGCACGTTGCGGGAATAAAAGCAGCGGTAGGGAATGGGGTAGGGTTTGATTTTCAGATGGTGGGCCGTTGACTGAAAGGCGTCGCAGGCGCAGGCGGGTTTTTTCGGGTAGTGCAGATCGATGGTCCATGTGGTGGTCACCGATGCGTCCGGAAAGGGCTTGGCGTCGACGAGGTCTTGCTGTGCGAGGACAATGTCTCCCATGAGGCGCCGGGACTCGCGCTTGCCGCCGATGTAGGCCACCCAGTTGAGTTTTCGCCTTCCAAACGTCTTTTTCATGTCGGGGTCGGGATTGTTTTTTAGCACACTCCAGTTCCCGAAGACAACCCGCAATGCGTAGTCGCGGATCTCCTCTATCTGGGTCGCATGGTTCAGCTGGGCGCCCGTCTCCCAATCCCAGTCGCCATAGGTCGATTTGATGCAGGTCTGGTCGTTGAATCCGATCGCCCATGGGGTCGGGGGAAAAACGGAGTCCTCATCCTCAACGCGCGTGTTCCACTGCACCGAGGTCCCCATCACCAGATCGTCTTCAACGGACGGGGCAAGCGCTTCTTGTGTCTGGTCCTTCGACTCGCGGCCGATCCGGTAATCGGCCTTTGCCAAGGCCCCGATGTTGCCGTCGCCGGTACAGTCGGCAAAAATCCGGCCGGTCACCTTGATTCTCTCGCCGGTGCAAATGTCTTGTCCGATCAGTGCGGCGATCTTGCCGTCCTTCATCTCGACGCCGTTCGCGCGGGTGTTGAGAAAGAGGGCGATGTTCTTCTCCGCCCGGATGAGCCGGAGTTTTTTCTCGTCGTCGTAGTTCGAGCCCGGCCCGGCATTGTGCTGCTTCTTCTCCGGGTGGTGTTTGAAGATCGCACGGACCTCTTTGCTGCGCTCAAGCTCGGGCCGTCTGTTCGCATCCCAGAGCGTCCAGTGTCCAACCGGGTCCAGTTGATCAACCAGATTCCCGAGCTCGGGATAGGGTTGCAGGCGGATCAGTCCGGAAAGGCCGACCCGGACTTCCGAGCTGTTGTTTCCGCCCACCACGGGGCGATCATGAATGAGGGCCACGCGGCAGCCGTAGCGGGCCGCGGAAATGGCCGCGCAAACCCCGGCCACGCCTCCTCCGACGACCACAAGGTCATAATCGCCTTGGTTCTTGACGGCCTTGAGCTGAGGCTGGAGCCGGTCGCGCAAGCCCCGGATCTCCTCCAGAGTTTCGCCCGGCCGGAACGTGAGATTGTCGGTGAGAAAGATGACGTCGCACCGGCCGTTGAATCCGGTGAGATCCTTGAGGACAAGCTGGTGGTCGCCCGCCGTGAGGTCGAGGGTTCCGCCGTCCTGCCAGTGCCATTCGGCCCCGTGTTCTCCGAAAAGGGCTTCGCAGGGCCGGCCGTCGATCACGAGATGAAAGATGCCGGGAGACCCGGCGGCTTTCATGGGGCCCTGAAACTGATCGCTTTTCCACTTCCCGACCCAGTCGCGGGTGCGCGCCCAGACCCGGTGTTTGCCTCCGTTGACGATCCGGATCCGGGTTTGGGCATTCTTCACGGGCTCGCCGAGGCCGTGCGCCATGAGATAAGGCGACCCCATCTGGTCCATCGATTGCTGGTCGATCACCCAGCCCCCGCGGTCAGCAAAGCTCTCGGCGTCGATCATCTGTTCGTCTGCCTGCACGGGCAGGAGCGGGAGGCTCAATCCAAGAACCCCGATGACGGCTCTCTTCGCAGAAGTGATCAAACACATGGGAGTCCCCTTTGTCTAATTCCCGGGCGAGCGTTGAACGCTGGGCGCCGCCGCCGTTGCCCAGGCGATCTGCTGGCGGTCCTGTTGTTTGTCAAAACAGCTGACAAGTCCAGCGTGTCGGCTCTCGTGTGGTCCTGCATCCCGCCGAAAGAGAAGGAGACGAATTCGCCGGCCGGCATTGGCGTTCCGCAGAAGTCGCATCCGGAGTTGTGCAACCACGTGTCTTTCTTGAAGTCGATTGGATAATTCATGGGCATCCTCCCAATGTTGCGGCGCGCCAACGGCGCGGTCAGAGCCGTTGGGTCCCGCCGCTTGTTGTGACTCATCTGTGGTGCATGGATACCAGAATCATTGTCAGCTGTAGGACACCTGTGAGAAGAACAACACAGGCGGTCACCAACCCGGCGACTAGCCTTTGAAGTCCGCGTTTTGCTTCCTGCATCATGGAGGTCCTTCCCAAGATGAACAGCGTCAGCAATACCGTAAGTGCACATGGGAAACGGAACTGCATGTCTGTTAGTGGGTCGGGGAATGGGGGTGAGAACAAGAGCGCTAGAATCGTCGAAACAAAGATCTGCTTTCGTGTCATGCTGATTTCTCTTGTTGCGGCGGCGCGGAGCGCGCCGTGTCATGCGACGTAATGGTGGGATTGCTAATGTATTGCGCCTCCGATCATCACGAACAGGATGAAGAGCGCCTCGAGAACTTGGAGCGCGAACAGAAGTTTCATGCTCAGAGGGAAGCTGCCTTCCGCCTTCCCAATCTCCCATGCCGTGGTCAGGTCAGCCCAGATCGAGCATCCCCAGTTGGCTGCCGTGATGCACGTCCGCCCGTGACGGTGGATGTACGGTCTGACGCCGAAGAACCACAGCGCAATGTTCGCGCAGAGGTACATCGGCACAGCCAGCATTGCGATGAGAACCATGACCATGTCTCTGTTCCAACGTTAGCGACCGCCAATGCCCTGCGCCGAAGGTGAACGGGGGGAGGAGGTCTCGTTTGGTTCGGATGTTTCAATTTCGACTTTCAATTGGATGCCCCCGCTCAACCATAAGACCAGATTCGTGCAGAGTGCGGCGAGGATGCCGGTGATGAAACCAAAGAGGGGTGCCAGGACGACCAGGCTGGTGATCGCCAAGAAGGAGGCCGGCTGAATCTTTAAGAAAGGGCAGGTTATGGTCACGTCACCGTCGTTTCCCCAGAATTGATTGGCGCAAAGAGGGATCAGATAGATGAAAAACCAGAAAATGGCAAAGAGCCATCCGGTTGACATCACGCCGATTCTCTTGATCTTTAGCCGATTCATTTCGCTGCTCCGAACATTGATAATAGTCTCAACTGTATCGCAAAAACCTCAACTCGCGCCACCGGAAAGATCTAAGCTCGTCCGTGCCCCAGAATAACCTACGGTGTCTTTTCTATTTGACGGACTGCGCGGGTTGTTGCTTTTCTGGCGAACGTCGGAGACTGAACGTGCCGAGTGGCGGCGCTCTCTGCGCCGGCGGGTCCGGGGTCAAGCGACTTCTAGGCGCCTGTCCTTTTATCGTCTCTGTATCCTACAGGGCGTCAGGGCAGATAATCTCTGGCGATTCGCCAGCCAAGATAGACCCCTATAAGGCTGCCTATGCTGCTCACGATGAAGGCCGTCATGATGCCTATTTTTGCGCCGAGCCACCATCCAATCCAGCCGAGAATCGTCATGCCGAGAAATATGCAGAGCTTGCTCATATCAATCCCGTTTCGTTTGCGCACGTCAGGCCTGGCCGGACGCTGGTGGCGCAGCTGTCAGCGCCATGGTCAAGGCGTTTGTTCGCGCACAGGATGCGCGAAGCGGAAGGTGGTGCCGTTGTCAGCGGTAGACGTGAAGCCCACTTGACCGCCAAGCACTTCCTCTCCGAACAACTTCATCGAGTAGGTCCCTATTCCTCGTCCCGCCTGTGCTTTGGTGCTGAAATTCCGTTGGAATATCCGCAGGCCGATTTCGGGGAGGATGGCAGCTCGGTTCCAGACACAGAACGTCACGTGTGACGCCTCGGTCTCGACCCACACCCTCACGCAGTCGTTCTCCTCAGATGCCTCCAGGGCGTTGGTGACCATGTTGTGCAGAACCCTCGACAGCGCAGCCACGTCGGTGGTGATGCATACGTCGGGGGTACAGGGCAGTACTTCGATGTGTTTCCGGCTTGTGGCGGGATGATGTTCGAAGAAACGCTTAAGCCCTTCCAGGACCTGCCCCACCGGACACGCGTGCCAGAGCGGCCGGTACTGGCCCGCATGGCTTCGCGACAGGCAGTTCTGGATGGCAACTTCTCTGTGCAGCCGCTGGGCCGTCTCGGCCACAAGTTTGGTCATCTCGGAAGGTTGCGTCTCCTCAAGTAGCTCGCTCGCCTGAAGCAAGCCCGTCAGCATGTTGTTGACGTCGTGAAAGAAGGTCCTCTCAAGTGCGGCCCTGCGCTCTTCCTCGGTGATGTCCTGCGCAAGAATCAGCAGGAAGCGCTTCTTCGCGACGTCGATGGGATGGGATCTCACAGCCAGCACGATGTCCACGGTCCGGCCATCTCGCTTAGCCTTGATCGCGCAGGTCCTCTCTACCGGCACGTCCCCCCCGAGACTTGCGACAATCGCGATGGCTGCGCCACAGGTCGAGCAGAAGCGGGTGGTGCCGCACCCGCCGGGCTCCTCTTCCGCGTGGATACAATGCAGCGCCTCCCCCGGGCGTAATCCCAGCGTCCGTTGGACATCATCGACCCCAAGCATTTTCAGAAAGGTGTCGTTGAGGGCGACAATCTGACGCTGCTCGTTGAGAACGGCCAACAGGCCGCGCACAGAAGTGAGCAGGCCTAATACGACCGGGTTGCCGCTCAAAATTTTGACCTCGGCGGCAAGTTCGCTGTCAGACGCCCTCTGCGGGGTGGCGAAATGCGTCTTCCCTATGTCTGATGGCGCCGATCCCGATTTCAGGCGTTTCTCCCTGTCCACCCGTCTGAAGAACCGACACGTGTGGCAACTCCCGTGCATCTGGGCGTCGGATCCCTGAGGTGCGCCGCCGCAGAAAGTTCCCGCAACGGTCCAACAGAAGCGCCCTGCATGCAGGCCGCCGTTTACCCCGTCAAACTCGCCCGGGACTGAGGCAGGACAAAAGCCTATGGTTTCTGCGTTCCTGCCGCCAGGCTCTCTGCCGCAACTCATGACTTCCCAACAGTTCTCCAGCTTCATAATCCACTCCTTGTGAACAGTGCATTATGCGTCAGCCTAGAAACCAGATAACACTAAAAGTATGGCCGTCCCTCCCAATATGACAAAGCGCCTCGTGCCGGGGCGAGACTTCCGTCTCCTCGCGCTCATCGAAACCAAACATCGGACGCACGCGCATATATCGTCCGCCCGATTTACACAGCGAAGTGTATATGTACCTTGATTGTCTGTCAATGCGCGAACTGGGAAACGACCGTAACGACCGTAACGGAGCACACGCGATCTGTCGATCTCCGGATCGTCCGGCTCCTCGCGCCGGATGTGCCTAGGCTGGCATGTCTGTACGGCCGGACCTGCGGGACGGCCGGTAGGCAATGGGAAATATGTGCGCGATGTCAGCAAACAGCCGCCTCAAGCCGAAGGCGAATGGAGGGGTGGGAGTCCGGGCTGGGAGCAGTCTCCCGCTTATCTTCCGGTCTGTCGAGGTGTCTTGAGCTGTCCAGGCTATCCGTGAGTCGCTCTTGCGCTGATTCAACCTCGTCTCTCTTCCATCCACATATCATGAGAAGTGGATGGACGCTCGCATGGTGCCGACAGGTCTGTAACCCCAGCGCCCGTCGTGTTTCATTTTGTCGTCCGCGCGTCGCGCGACACGAACGCGCGTTAGCGTGTTTCGTGGGCGCTCTGGTCCTGCGCCTCTTCTTGCCTGATGGCAAACTGCCGTTTGTTCCAGGTCCTGATGCCAATGGGCAGGAGAATGGCATACGGGATCCAAAGCAGCCACCGATGTGGAGCGGGGAGATAGTGTAGTAGGCCAAGAAAGGCGAGGCACGCAACCCAGCAGACGGCAGAGGCTTTAATCACAAAGGTTCGCTCCCGAGGCCCGTTCGTGTTTTTAATGCTGAAGTACGTTCCAATGATCCCTCCAGCAAGACCTCCCAATCCTCCGATGACCCCGCCGATCAATCCTGCCGTATCCCCAGATATCATTTCTTCTTCTCCATTGCACAACGTCAGCACCTACCGGCGCATACTTGCGTTCGGTACGCTGCCTTCTTGTGCTCGCCTTCTCAAATACGCCCCAATCATGGACCACAAGAGGCCGACAATGACTAGAGCATTGAAAACAATTTCCATTTGGAAGGGAACAATCAGCCCCTTGCATGGGTTCAAGTCCGACCATGGCTGAAAGGGCGTGATGTCGATGTGATAGAAGCTGTCAAATAGGACGTGACTGTAGGCCCCGACGCTCGCCCCAAGAAGGGTTGTCGTCCACGAAGCCTGTCCAGAAACCGTCATGTCAAAATGGGAAATGTGTCCCGCGGCAAGGTCCCAGATTCTGCTCAGCCATCCACTGGCAAGTTTGCCAAGCGGAACGGTGATCAGGACGATGAGACTTGCCCCCAAATACGTGTGGAAGAACGTGTGCAATTGATTGTTGTGGTGCGCCATATTCCACAGAACTTCCAAATCGATAAGAACCTGAGAAATACCGAAGGCGATGATACTAAAACGATGTGGCAGGATCGCCTTAACGATTATCCCTGGCCCCATATGGAGTGGTGTGTATGGCATCAGTCTCTCTTTGCGCAGCGTCAGCGCCCTACAACCGCCGGAGCCGAAGGCGAAGGTGGTTGGGTGGGGCGCTTAGTTCGTCTGTTTCTATAGGCTCCATTCAAAACACAAAATGAATCGGTCACCTTCTTCCGCCAGAATGGCATGCTGGTGCGCTGCGCCTTCAAAATCGCGGCAGTACCCGTTGCAACCAAATAGAAGCAGGCAGAACCCGATGACTGGCATCACTCGTTTCATTTTATTTGCCGAACGGGCCGGCGCATCTCAGCTTTCGAGAATCTTCTGCTTTCGCTTCGTGAACTCTTCTTCCGTCAAGACGCCTTTTGCCTTCAACTCTGCGAGTTTCTCGATCTCTCTGGCAGTGTCAGTGTGCTTAACCTTGACGATGTAGTAGGCCGCCACGCAAATTGCGACGCCGATTACCATTACGGTGAACGCCCAATCTGAATTCGCCATACATTCTCCATTCCTTCATTTGTCTGTCGAACGTCAAAGGCTGCAGGCTCGGTTTCGCGTGCGGCGAGCCGACGTGTCGGGCCCATTATAGGTCTGTTTCAATCTTCACGTCCACATCCTTGAGCAGTTCCTCGTTGGGGAGCCCATTCTCAAAGAGAGCCTCGTTGTAATTCGTGTTGGCTGAAACGATGTGCTCCAGCCATCTGCGCCGTTTTTCCTTTCGCTCGAGGCAGACGTCTCTCAAGCGTTCCCCGCGAATGAACGGTTCCAGTCCGTCTGCATTTCCGCTAAACAGGAAGAGAAGCCAAGAATCTGCATCGACCTTGCGCATGAAGCTCGTGTGCGTGTATCCCCTCACACACCCGTGGTAGGAATTGGTGGCAACCGGCAGATTCTGCTGCCTGAACCAGGTGAACGCTTCATCCGGAGTCGTTTTGCCAATCAGAAAAAAACCTTTGATGGAGGCGATTTCGTTCGACGAAAGCCCCGGGTGCGAAACAAACGCTTTCTTCCCCCAGTACTTTGTGCCCTCGAAGGCCCTTCGATGTTCATCCCGCAAATCCGAGCACTTAGCGTCGGAAGTGGAATTGGTTTGCCCTGCGCTCACGTTAGAGACTGCAGCAAGCAACAAAAAAAGTGTGATGGATGTCTTCATTTTCTGCACAGCGGTACGGGTGAGCCGACGGCGTCAGTGGCCTGACGCCCCGGTTCAGCGGCGGCGCGCCAGCGCCGTCCGCCGGAACCGGTTGTAAGCTGGCTAGCTCATTGCCAATCTTCGTGCGATCCGTTGTACTACGGCATCCGCTTCACTTGCGGCGCGGTCCACTTGCCTTCCAGAGCCTCGGCTTTCGGCCAGTAGAGACGCATGGCCATGAAGAACGGTTCTTTCGGATCAGGCGAGGTCGAAGCGGTCCAGGTTCATCACCTTGTTCCACGCCGCCACGAAGTCTCTTACGAACTTCTCCTTCGCGTCTGCGCTCGCATAGACCTCGGCGAGTGCCCGTAACTGGGAGTTCGAGCCAAAGACAAGGTCAACGCGCGTGCCTGTCCACTTGACTTTACCCGTCGTGCGGTCGCGGCCCTCGTAGACGTCACCCGCCGGTTTCCACTCCGTTCCCATGTCGAGCAGGTTCAGGAAGAAGTCATTGGACAGGGTCTCCCTCTTCGTGGTGAACACCCCGTGCTTCACCCCGCCGACGTTGGTCCCGAGCATGCGCATGCCTCCGACAAGGACCGTCATCTCCGGCGCCGTCAGCGTGAGTTGCTGGGCCTTGTCAACCAGCAGGTGCTCCGCGCCGATGTTGAGCTTGCCCCGGATGTAGTTGCGGAAGCCGTCAGCCAGCGGCTCCAGCACGGCGAAGGACGCGACGTCGGTCTGGTCCTGCCTCGCATCCATGCGGCCTGGCGTGAACGGCACCTTCACGGTTACGCCGGCCTTTTTAGCGGCCTTTTCGATGCCCGTGCAGCCCGCGAGCACGATCAGGTCGGAGAGAGACACCTTCTTCCCGCCCTTCGCCTGCTTGTTGAACTCGGCCTGGATGCCTTCGAGCGTCTTCAGCGTTTTGGCGAGCTGTGCCGGCCGATTGACTTCCCAGTTCTTCATCGGCGCCAGGCGAATTCGCGCGCCATTGGCGCCGCCGCGTTTGTCCGAGCCGCGGAAGGTGGAGGCCGCCGCCCAGGCCGTGGACGCCATCTGCGCCACCGACAGCTCCGAGGCGAGGATCTTTTTCTTGAGATCCGCGATCTCCTTCTCGCCGATCAGCTTGTGGTCAACCGCCGGGATCGGGTCCTGCCAGATCATATCTTCCTTCGGCACCTCCGGTCCCAGGTAGCGGGTGCGCGGGCCCATGTCGCGGTGCGTCAGCTTGAACCAGGCGCGCGCGAAGGCATCGGCCAGGGCCTGCGGATCGT
>Ga0209066_10007780_pt1 | contig 10548 bp, 7 predicted proteins | sample All_14_2_FD_187198 | JGI IMG/M metagenome (GOLD analysis project Ga0209066, IMG submission 187198) | Freshwater microbial communities in response to fracking from Pennsylvania, USA - Allegheny Zone_MetaG_DW_15 (SPAdes) (version 2) ... | reverse complement strand
CCTTTTCCGAGTAATCGACCAAGTCCATCTTGTTGATCGCCACCACGACGTGGCGGATGCCCAGCAGATGGACCAGGTAGCTGTGGCGCCGGGTCTGGGTGAGCAGCCCCTTGCGGGCATCGACCATCAGGATCGCCACGTCCGCCGTCGACGCGCCGGTGACCATGTTGCGGGTGTACTGCTCGTGGCCCGGCGTGTCGGCGACGATGAACTTGCGCTTGTCGGTGGAGAAGAAGCGGTAGGCCACGTCGATGGTGATGCCTTGCTCGCGCTCGGCGGCCAGCCCATCGACCAGCAGGGCGAAGTCGATCGCCTCGCCCTGGGTGCCGAACTTCTTCGAGTCGGCTTCGACCGCGGCGAGCTGGTCCTCGAACAGCATCTTGGATTCGAACAGCAGGCGGCCGATCAGCGTGCTCTTGCCATCATCCACGCTGCCGCAGGTGATGAAGCGCAGCAGGCTCTTGTGTTCATGCGCCTTCAGGTATTGCTCGATGTCGGTGGCGATGAGGTCGGAAACGTGAGCCATCAGAAGTACCCCTCTTGCTTTTTCTTTTCCATGGACGCGGCGGCATCGTGGTCGATGACGCGGCCCTGGCGCTCGGAGGTGCGGGTGAGCAGCATCTCCTGGATGATCGCCGGCAGCGTGTCGGCGTCGGACTCGACCGCGCCGGTCAGCGGGTAGCAGCCCAGGGTGCGAAAGCGCACCTTCTTCATCATCGGGACTTCGCCCGGGTGCAGCGGCATGCGGTCGTCGTCGACCATGATCAGTGCGCCGTCGCGCTCGACCACCGGACGCACCGCAGCGTAGTACAGCGGCACAATGGGGATGTTCTCGAGGTAGATGTACTGCCAGATATCGAGCTCGGTCCAGTTCGACAGCGGGAATACGCGGATCGACTCACCCTTGTGCTTGCGGGCGTTGTAGAGCTTCCACAGCTCGGGGCGCTGGTTCTTCGGGTCCCAGCGGTGCTGCGCGGAGCGAAAGGAGAACACGCGCTCCTTGGCACGGGATTTTTCCTCGTCGCGGCGTGCGCCACCGAAGGCCGCATCGAACCCGTACTGGTCCAGCGCCTGCTTCAACCCCTCGGTCTTCATGATGTCGGTGTGGATCGCCGAGCCGTGGGTGAAGGGGTTGATGTCCTTCTCCACGCCCTCGGGATTGATGTGCACCAGCAGGTCCATGCCGGTCTGCTCGGCCATGCGGTCGCGCAAGGCGTACATGTCGCGAAACTTCCAGCGCGTGTCCACGTGCAGCAGCGGAAACGGCGGCACCGCGGGGTAGAAAGCCTTCATCGCCAGGTGCAGCATCACCGCGCTGTCCTTGCCGATGGAATACAGCATGACCGGGTTGTCGGCCTCGGCGACCACCTCACGCAGGATGTGGATGCTTTCGGATTCGAGGCGTTGCAGGTGGGTGAGTGTCATGGATTCTCCAGCTTGTTGCGGGATCTAGGGGCGTGGGGTGCCGGCCGCGCCGCCGGGGCGGCGCGGTTCGGTACTGCGTGGAGCGTGGGGATTCAGGCGGTCGCGTGTAGCCTCTGCACCCGCCGGGGGCGATGGGGTGGTTCTGCCGCGGCACCATCGGCTGCCGGCGGTACCGCCTCATAGAGCGTGGTGCGCTGTCGCAGCGGGCGTCCGCAGCGCGCGGAGATCGCGCGCAGGTCGGCGGTCTCCATCAGCTGGCCGTTGGCGCCGCCCGCCGCGCGGGTGATCGATTCGTACATCAGCGTGCCGCCGAGGTCGTTGGCGCCGGCCTGCAGGCAGAGCGCCGCGCCTTCGGCGCCCATCTTGACCCATGAGGTCTGGATGTTCGGGATCAGCGGATGCAGCACCAGGCGGGCGATCGCGTGCATCAGCACCGATTCGCGCAGCGTCGGGCCGGAGCGGGCGCGGCCCTTGTGCCACAGCGGCGATTCCATATGCACGAAGGGCAGCGGCACGAACTCGGTGAAGCCACCCGTCTTCGCCTGCAGGCGGCGGATGGCGAGCAGGTGGCGTGCCCAGTGTTGCGGCGCATCGACATGGCCGAACATGATGGTTGCGGTGCTGCGGATGCCGACTGCGTGCGCGGCTTCCATCACCTCGAGCCATTGCGCGGTGTCGAGCTTGTCCGGGCAGATGATGGCGCGCACCTCGTCGTCGAGGATCTCCGCCGCCGTGCCCGGCAGCGTGCGCAGGCCGGCGTCGCGCAGGCGCCGCAGGTAGTCCCGCAGCGACAGGCCGAGGGTGCCGGCGCCGTGACGGATCTCCAGCGGCGAGAAAGCATGGATGTGCATGTCGGGCGTCGCGCGCTTCACCGCCGCCAGCAGTTCGAGGTAGGTGTCGCCGATGTAGTGCGGGTGGATGCCGCCCTGCATGCACACCTCTGTGGCGCCGCGTGCCCAGGCTTCGAGCGCACGGGCGGCAACTTGGTCGGCTTCGAGCCGGTAGGCCGGGCCGCGCAGCGTGGATGCGGCGTGACTCTTGGCAAAGGCGCAGAAGCCGCAACGGTGCTGGCAGATGTTGGTGTAGTTGATGTTGCAGTTGCGCACATGCGTGACCGCATTGCCCACGGTGTCGCGGCGCAGACGGTCGGCGGCCGCCATTACCGCCAGCAGGTCCGCGCCGTGGGCATCGAAAAGACGCACGATTTCGTCCTCGGCCAGGGCCTTGCCCGCGAGCGCCTTGTCGAGCAGTGCGCGGATGACTTGAGACGGCGCTGCACCGTCCGGCTGGGAGGCGAAGGCGCGCAGCGCGGCGGGCGAGGGGGCCTGGCCGGTGCCGGCGATCCAGTCGTCGGCGCGGGCGAAGCCGCTGGCGTCCGCACGGCGCAGCAGGGCGGTGCACATCGCGGTGTCGGTCCACCGTCCGGCCTTGCGCACGAAGGACGGGATCAGCGGCAGGCGTGGGCGCAGCTGGCGACCGTGCGCGGCCGTCTCGGCGGCGAGCGCGTCGATTTGCGGCCAGGCCGCTTCCGGGTTGACGTGATCGAGCGTGACCGGCGAGATGCCGCCCCAGTCGTTGACGCCGGCGCGCAGCAGCGGGCCCAGCTCTCCGGGTCTCAGGTTGGGCGGAGCCTGGATCGACATCCGGGCGCCGAAGATGAGGCGCGCCATCGCGATCGTCCAGGTGTGGTCGTCCAGGCCGGGCTCGTCCGCCCGCGCCATCACGGTCCCCGGTTTGGCGCGGAAGTTCTGCACGATGATCTCCTGCAGGTGCCCGTGCGTCGCGTGCAGATCGCGCAGCGCGAGCAGGGAGTCGACACGCTCGCGTCGCGTCTCGCCGATGCCGATGAGGATGCCGGTCGTCATCGGCACTGCTTGTTCGCCAGCGAGGCGCAAGGTCTCGAGGCGGACGTCGGGGTGCTTGTCCACGCACTTCCAGTGCGGACCGCCGCGTTCGCACAGGCGGGTGGAGGACGACTCCAGCATGATGCCCATCGAGGCCGACAGCGGGCGCAGCAGGGCGATCTCTTCAGCGCTCATGGTGCCGGGGTTCACATGCGGCAGCAGCCCGGTCTCGCGATGCACCCGCTCTGCCATCTCCGCCAGGTATTCGATGGTCGAGCCGTGGCCGAGCGTGGCGAGAGCGTCGCGCGCCGCCGGGTAGCGCGACTCCGGGCGTTCGCCGAGGGTGAACAAAGCCTCGTGGCAGCCTGCCGCTGCACCGGCGCGGGCGATGGCCAGCACTTCGTCCGCGCTCAGGTAGGCGCTCGGCACCGACTTCGGCGTGGTGGCGAAGGTGCAGTAGCCGCAGGTGTTGCGGCACAGCCGGGTGAGCGGGATGAAGACTTTGCGCGAGTAGCCCACGTTGGACCCGTGCCCCGCCAGCGTCAGCGCCTCGGCGGCCTGCAGCAGGTCGGCATGCGACGCATGTTCAGCCAGCAGATGGATGTCCTCGGCCGACAGTGCGTGTCCTGCCAGTGCGCGGTCGAGAAGGCTCAGAGTGAGGTCGTGCATGGCGTCGGACTCCAGCGGGTGGGCGCGAAAGGGGCTGCGGCGGCCGGCCACAGGCAGGCGAGGTCGGCAGGGGTGTCGATGTCGATGGCGAGGCCGTTGAGTGCGGGCAGGGCGGGCGTGATCCGGCGCAGGCGAGCTTCGGCCAGATGGCGCGACAGGCTGTTGGTGCCGAACCGGAAAGGGAAGTCCAGACGGTCCATGACGAACAGTGCATTGGTGCCGGTGCCGTGGCGGTCTGCCGCCAGCGCCATGTCTTGGTGGCGGCCGGCGCGCACGAAGTGGTCAATCTCGCTGCCCTGCACCAGCGGCAGGTCGGCGTGGATGACGAGCAGCGAGCGTGCGCCGTGGTCCCGCAGCATCTCTGCTGCGGAGCTCAGTGCCGGGTTCAGCCCTTGGCCGGGGTCCGGAAGAGCCAGCACGCCAGAAGGCACCCGTTCCGGCTCGTTGCTGACGACCGCGATGTGGTCGATCTCGTGCGCTTCGGACAGGGCTGAGAGCACCGTGTCGAACATCGTCTGCACCAGCCCGGCACGGGCGGCTTCATCCAGCATGCCGGACAGCCGCGTCTTGCCGAAGCAGCGTGCCTTGAGCGGAATGACGGCCCAGCAACTCATGGCTGTGCTCCCGGCGATCCGGGTACGGTGGTGCCCGCGACACGCAGAAAGGCGTGTAGGGGGGCGAGGGCATCGAGCGGGTTGAGGTGTCGTGTCTGCATGGTCGTTGTGCTGTCCTTGGCAAAATTGAAACACCTCAGATACGACGATGGCTACTCGCTTTAGCGTGCCTTTAAGTGACCTGTTTGGAGTGAAAAATGCTTTAAATACATGTGTTTGGGTTTGTGTTTGACATGCCTTTCGGCTAAATCTGAAAAAGCTCGATTTTCTGGGCGTGCGTCGACGTTGGTGTTACGCGGGCAGAACGCGATCCGATCAGGCGCGGCGGCGCAGGGTGGCGGCGAAGGTCAGCGTTTCTTGCGCGACGCGAATGCGGTTGGCCGGTGTCAGCATCAGCGTGTCGGTGACCTGCACCGGCAGCGCGATGCGTTCGCGAAGCGGGGCGTCGCGGGCGTCGAGCACGAAGCCGTCGAGCAGATCGCCGTAGTGGCGGACGATCTCGTCCGCGCTCACCGGTACGCCCAACTCGGTCATGATCTTCGCAGTCGGCCCCTTCACGGCGGCGCCGCCGACCAGCGGCGAAACCGCGATGATGGGCACGCCGCGTGCACGCAGCAGGGCGCGCAGGCTGGGCACCGCGAGGATGGGGGCGATGCTCAGGTAGGGGTTGGATGGGCAGATCACAATGGCGCCCAGCGCATCGTCGGCGAGCGCCCGTTCCAGCGCGGCACAGGGCCGGGTGTCGGGCGCGAACACGAACTCGACTGCGCGTGTCACCGGGCGGCATTGCTGGCGGACGAAATAATCCTGGAAATCGAACACGTCTTCGTCGGTCCGCACCCGGGTGCGCAGTGGCTGGTCGGACATCGGCACGATGTCGGCCTCGATGCCAAGGCGGCGCGCGAAGTCGGCGACGATGGCCGATAGCGGCTCGCCGGCTGCGAGCCGGCGGGTGCGCTCGACATGGATGGCGAGGTCGCCATCGCCGAGGCGGAACCAAGTCTCGCCGCCCAACCGGGCGAGCGCGTCCATGAAGGTCCAGGTTTCGTCGCGCCGGCCCCAGCCGGTCTCGGGGTTGGCGAGATCAGCCAGCGTGTACAGCGCGGTGTCGATGTCCGGCGAGATGTGCAGGCCCAGATGGGTGAAGTCGTCGCCGGTATTGACCGCGACGGTGAGCCGGCCGCGGCCGGCTGCGCGCAGCAGTCCGTCGGCGAGCTTGGCGCCACCGACGCCGCCGCTCAGGGCGAGGATGTTGGGCGCCGTCATTGGAACAGGTCCGTGTCGATCGGGCGCACCAGCGCTCGGCAATCCGTTTCCGGCGCGGCCGGCATGAAGCCGCTGGCGACCACCACCGGCATGCCTTCGTCGCCTTCGCCCATCACCACCGCGGCCCCGGCGGCCACGGCATCGGCAAAGGCGGTCTGGGTGATCTGCAGCGTGCGGCCGTGGCGGTCGATGTCGCCGCGGCGGTCGATCAACGCCGGAATGCCGGCCGAGCCCAGCGCCACATTCACCACGCCGTTGCGCCACGGGCGCCCGAAGCTGTCGCTGACGATCACGCCGACCTGCTGCCCCGTGGCGAGATACAAGGCCTCGCGCAGCGCGGCGGCCGAGGCGTCGGGGTCCAGTGGCAGCAGCAAGGCGCGCTCGCGGCCCGCCTCGCCCGGCACGTTGGACATGTCGATGCCGGCATTGGCCATCACATAGCCCAGGCGATGACGCACGATCAGAACCCCCGGCACCGCGCGCAGCACGCGTGTCGACTCGGACAGGGTCAGCTCGACCAGCCGCGCATCCTTGCTGGTGATGCGGGCCAGTTCCTGTGCCTTGTCGGACGGAACGACCTCATCGAGCCAGGCGAAGCGGCCTTCCGACTTCGACACGACCTTCTGTGCCACCACGACAATGCTGTCGCTGCCCAGTTCACAGTCGTTTTCCGCCAGCGCCGCCACGATCAGCGGCGCCAGCGCGTCTCCGGGCCGGACCTCGGGGATGCCGGCAAGCGCTTCGAAACAGAGCCGGCGTCCCATGGCGATGGGCTCAGGCGTCGGCGTTGATGTCGAGTTCGCCGGTGATGCACACGCCGGCGCCGTCGACCCGATAGGTCTTGTTGAGAAAAATCAGCACCGAGGTCATTGCCTCGGCCGCGGCGGAGTTCGCCAAGGCGCCACCGTGCAGCCCGCGCAGACCGACGGCATCGGCCAGCGCCACGACCTGGGCGCGGTCGGCCTTGTCGTCACCGAAGACGAGCACGTCGCAGGCGATGTCCTCGTCGGTTGCCAGCTTGTGCGCGGCCACGTTGTGGAAGGCCGACACCACGCGCACCGTCTCGCCCAGCGTCTGCTGGGCGCGCAGCGCGGCGCAACCCTCTGGCGGCAGCTGCACGCGCATCACCTTGGGTGGCATCAAGGGCACCGTGGTGTCCACCACCAGCTTGCCGACCGCTGCCGCGCGGATCTCCTCCAGCGTGGCGACCTGCGATGCAAAGGGCACGCTGACCACGATCACGTCGGCGCGGGCAGCAACATCGGCATTGAGGCCGGAATCCACTTCGGTACCGGTTTCCGCCGCCAGCGCGATGGCTGCGTCGCGGGCTTTGCCGGCATCGCGCGAACCGATCGCCACGCGCAGTCCGGCCTTTGCCCAGCGGCGGGCGAGGGCGGCACCCAGCTTGCCGGTACCGCCGATGACGCCGATTGTCGTAGTGTTGTTGATGGTCATCTGACTGTCTCCCTGGGTGAGCGCGTTGTCCGTCTCGTGCGTACATGCGTGATGGCAGTCAAGCTACGAGAGTCTGGGCGCACGCAGCATCGTCCGATCGGACGACGCATGCATCACTTGCGGATGGCGCTGATGGCACACGCTGTGCACTCAACCCGGTCGCGCCGCCGAGATCAGCCGAGCGACACGGTTCTCCACCGGGAAAGCGGCGATAATGGCGCCCAATTCGTCTGCAACGCCATTTCAGGATTCCCCTATGGAAATTAAGGTCAATTTTCTCGACAAGCTTCGGCTGGAAGCCAAGTTCGATGACTTCACGGTGATCGCCGATCAGCCGATCCGCTATAAGGGTGATGGCTCGGCGCCGGGCCCGTTCGACTACTTCCTGGCATCGTCGGCGTTGTGTGCAGCCTATTTCGTGAAGCTGTATTGCGAAACGCGCAATATCTCGACCGACAACATCCGCCTGTCGCAAAACAATATTGTCGATCCGGAGAATCGTTACAAGCAGATTTTCAAGATCCAGGTCGAATTGCCGGAGGACATTTCCGCGGCTGACCGGCAGGGCATCTTGCGCTCGATCGAGCGCTGCACGGTCAAGAAAGTCGTGCAAACCGGGCCTGAGTTTGTCATTGAGGAAGTGGCTAATCTGGATGCCGATGCGCAGGCCTTGCTGACGCTGAATCCGGATTCGGAAGCAAGCACCTACATTGTGGGAAAGGATCTGCCGCTGGAGCAGACCATCGCCAACATGTCGGGGGTGTTGGCGGACTTGGGCATCAAGATTGAAATCGCCTCCTGGCGCAATCTCGTTCCCAACGTGTGGTCGCTGCATATTCGCGATGCGCATTCGCCGATGTGCTTTACCAATGGCAAGGGAGCGACCAAGGAAAGTGCGTTGGCGTCGGCCTTGGGCGAGTATATCGAGCGCCTCAATTGCAATCATTTCTACAACGACCAGTTCTGGGGTGAGGACATTGCCAACGCGGCATTCGTGCATTACCCGGATGAGCGTTGGTTCAAACCCGGCCCCAAGGATGCGTTGCCGGCGGGCATTCTCGACGAATACTGCCTGAAGATTTACAACCCCGACGGCGAGTTGCGTGGCTCGCATTTGCACGACACCAACTCCGGCACTATGCAGCGCGGTATCTGTTCGTTGCCGTATGTGCGTCAGTCGGACGGCGAGGTGGTGTATTTCCCGTCCAACCTGATCGACAACTTGTACCTCAGCAACGGCATGAGTGCCGGCAATACGCTGGCCGAAGCACAGGTGCAGTGTCTGTCGGAAATCTTCGAACGGGCGGTCAAACGCGAAATTCTGGAAAGTGAAATCGCGCTGCCCGACGTGCCGGATGAAGTGCTGGCGAAATACCCTGGCATTGTGGCCGGCATCGAAGAACTGGAGAGGCAGGGCTTTCCGGTACTGGTGAAGGATGCGTCGCTGGGCGGGGCGTTTCCGGTGATGTGTGTCACCCTGATGAACCCGCGCACCGGCGGTGTATTTGCGTCGTTCGGGGCGCACCCAAGCTTCGAAGTGGCGCTGGAGCGCAGTCTCACCGAGTTGCTGCAGGGGCGCAGTTTTGAAGGCTTGAACGACCTGCCGCGCCCCACCTTTGAAAGTAATGCCGTCACGGAGCCGCATAACTTCGTTGAACACTTCATCGATTCCAGCGGCGTGGTGTCGTGGCGCTTCTTCAGCGCCAAAGCCGATCATGATTTTGTCGAATGGGACTTTTCTGGCCGGGGCGAAAACTCCAATGCCGATGAAGCCGCGACCCTGTTCGGTCTTCTCGACGACATGGGCAAGGAAGTGTACATGGCCGTGTATGACCAACTCGGCGCAATCGCCTGTCGCATCCTGGTGCCGGGTTATTCGGAGGTCTATCCGGTAGAAGACCTCGTTTGGGATAACACCAACAAAGCCCTGTCCTTTCGCGAAGACATCCTGAACCTGCACCGCCTGGACGACGCCCGCCTGGAAGCGCTGCTTGACCGCCTGGAAGAAAGCGAACTGGATGATTACACCGACATCATCACATTGATCGGTATCGAGTTTGACGAGAATACGGTCTGGGGTCAGCTGACGATTCTGGAATTGAAACTGCTGATCAATCTGGCCTTGCAGCAATTCGAAGCCGCAAAGGAGCAGGTCGAAGCCTTCCTGCAATACAACGAAAACACCGTCGAGCGCGGATTGTTCTACCAGGCCTTGAACGTGGTGCTGGAGGTGTTGCTGGACGACGATCTGGAGCTGGACGATTACGAGGCCAATTTCCGCCGGATGTTTGGCAACGCGCGGATGGACGCCGTGATCGGATCAGTAGACGGCAGTGTGCGTTTCCATGGCTTGACGCCAACCAGCATGAAACTGGAAGGGCTCGACAAGCATCAGCGTCTGATCGATAGCTACAAAAAACTGCACCGGGCGCGGGCGAGTAGGGCGGCTTGATCCCGGTAGGGTTGGGTGTCAGGGTTGAATCAAGCACACGGCTGATCGGGCGTTTTCGTTTGACACGGCGAGTTTGTCGGGATTTCGTAGTGTGCGGAATACAACTGATGGCGTTTGCTGCCGTGTGCTGAGGTTTTCGCGATTGGTGGTGGTATGGCCGAAGCTGTTTGGTCGGCCTGCACCGACTGAACGGCGGGAATGCGGCGGAGAGCCTCTGGCTGGGAATATCGCCTGACCAGCCGTTGAGTAATCATGGACAGCAATGGCCGCTTACCTACGGGCATCAGACCAATGGACAATGCCATCCATCAACCATAGGAATAGCCCCCCCGCTTTTGAGAGGGGGAGTCGGAACACTCGTTGCTTGCAGGGGTGAGCGATTGGGAAGCGGCAAGCAACGCAGCCTTGAGAATCAGTTGTTCCGGAATGGTTTCGTATGTTTCTTGCCCGACCTCTAAAGTACGGCACTCCGCGCCGTCACAGGCGGAGCAGCAAGTGCTTTTCCCAACGCTCGCGTTGAGCCAATCTTCAATTGAACGCCCCGCAATCCAGATACGATTGGATTCCGAAGGCATTCCCTTGAAGGCGTCAGGTTCTATCTCTCGTGTTTCCAGCGCAGGCTCAATACCCAACGGTCGAAGTGCCTCTTGAAGCTTCGGAATGGCCTGAACAATAGCGTCTTGTGTGCCGCCGCAGCCAGGGCCATCGCACTCGAAAGTCATAATGGATGAATCCCCAGCATTTTCATACGGATATCGTCATCCCAAGCCGCCCGCTTGCGCTTGAGCCGCAGGCTCGTCTTAGCGGCGTCGGTTTTATCCGC
>Ga0209066_10007777_pt1 | contig 10552 bp, 7 predicted proteins | sample All_14_2_FD_187198 | JGI IMG/M metagenome (GOLD analysis project Ga0209066, IMG submission 187198) | Freshwater microbial communities in response to fracking from Pennsylvania, USA - Allegheny Zone_MetaG_DW_15 (SPAdes) (version 2) ... | reverse complement strand
TTTTCATGCCAGGTCACTTCCACGCAAGTCCCTGAACCCAGCGTACTTGTAATGTGGAAATCCGCTCCGATCGACTCGGCACGTTCGCGCATGATGCGCAGCCCCAGGCTCGTTGGTTTGCTGGTGGACATATCGAAGCCAACCCCGTTGTCGCATACTTCAAAGCGCACCCGTGACGATGTGATGAACAGGCTGACATCCACCTGTGTGGCGCGCGCATACTTGAAGACGTTGTTCAAACTTTCCTGCGCGATGCGATAAATGGCGATCTGGATATCCGGCGGAAGGGAACTATCGCCTTCGATATTTAAAGTGATCGGCAAACGCGAGCGGCCAATGAACGCCTCACACAATTGCTTGATCAGGTCACTCAAGCGCGCCTGCGTCAATGTGGCGGGACGCAACTCAAGCAACAACGTGCGCATCTCTGCCAGTGCGCCGCGCGTAAGCTGGCGCAATTCCTCGGTGGAATTCTTCGCCTCTTCCACGTTCATATCCCACAGGTCGGGCAGCACTTCCGCGATCAGGCTGGCGGAGAATAACGTTTGGGTAACGGCATCGTGCAGGTCACGCGCAAGGCGGGTGCGGTCAGCGGTGACGGCTTCCTGCGCTGCTTTTTCCGCAAGCTCCTTTTCTATCTTTGCACGTTGTTCAATTTCTTTTTCAAGAAGATGATTGGTCTCCACCAGCTCGGATGTCCGCTCGGAAACCTGGATTTCGAGCTGAATATTCTGTTCGCGGATCGCACTTAACCGAAGCCTGACCGCAGTTACTACCAGCATTCCCAACCCGACAATTAACACCCCGACGAACCACCACGTCTGCCAGAAGGGTGGCGTAATGGAGATCGGAATTGCGACGCCCGTTTCATTCCAGATGCCGTCGCTGTTGGAGGCTTTCACGCGGAAGATGTATTCTCCGCCAGGCAGATTTGTGAACGTGGCATAGCGGTGATTTCCCGCTTCGATCCAATCATCGTTAAAGCCTTCGAGTTTGTAGGCGTATTGATTATTTTGCGGTGACTGAAAATCGAAGGCGGCAAATTCAAAGGAGATGAAATCCTGTTTGTAGGAAAGGCGGATCGGCTCATTGCCGGTTAAATCCACGTTGACGGGTTCGTTGAATACGTCAAAACGAGACACCACTACTTGCGGAGGAACTTGATTCGGCTGGATCTCTTCCGGGTCAAAGGCATTGAAACCATTAATGCCGCCAACATACATCATCCCATTGCGGCTACGAAAATACGCGTTCGAGTTGAATTCGTTGCTTTGCAGTCCATCGGATGCATCGTAGGTCTTGAACGATTTGTCGTGCGGGTCGAATTTTGCCAGCCCGTTATTAGTGGTGAGCCAGAGATACCCTTCGTCATCTTCGAGAATGCCGAGCACAACGTTGTTGGGCAAGCCGCTCTTTTCTGTGTAATGTTCGAATATTTTCGTGAGCGGGTCAAAGCGATTCAAGCCAAGCTGCGTGCCAAGCCAGAGACTACCGTCTGCGGTTTCGTGAATGGACCAGACCGAGTCTTCGCTGAGGCTGGTGGGATCGTCAGCGTGGTGGCGGTAGTTCGTAACAGTTGCAGTTTTCGGGTCGGTGTGAAGCGGGTCGTTCAGGTCAAGATAATGCAGCCCGCCGCCCCATGTCCCGATCCAGAGAATATTTTTTGAGTCGATAAATAGACTGACGACCTTGTTTTCGCTTAAGCTAGCGGGGTTATTGGGGTCGTAGCTGTAATTGATGAAGGTGTTTGTGTTCGGGTTGTAGTGAGCTAAGCCGCCGAAGGTGCCGACCCATAAGCCGCCTTTATCATCAGGATGAATCGCGGCGATGTTGTCATCTGGCAGACTGGCTGGATTTTCAGGTTGATGCAAATAATGTGTGACGCGCCCGGTTGTGGGGTTGAGGCGATTGAGCCCTTTGCCCAGCGTGCCTGCCCAGACCGTGTTGTAGGTATCAACGTACACATCCATGAAAAGATCATCAGACAGGCTGTTGTCATTTTCGGGGTCGTGGCGGTAATGTTCAAAAGTTCCGCTGCTCGGGTTGAAGCGATCCAATCCGCCGCCCCAGGTAGCGATCCAGATGTATCCTTGTTTGTCTTCGGCGAATGCGCCAGTGGCGTTGATGCTGAGACTGGCTGCATCTCTGGGGTTGTTTCGATATAAACTAAACTGCCCGCTGTTGGCAGATAATTTATTGATGCCGCTGTGCGATGTGCCGATCCACAAAATCCCTGAACGATCTTGAAAGAGTGACCAGACTTCATCGCCGCTCAGGCTTTCAGGAAAATAGGGATCGTTTTGGTAGCGCATGAAATAACCGGGGTTCGATAGACTCATGCGGTTCAAGCCGCTTGCCCATGCGCCGATCCAGAGCGTGCCATTTGGGTCAAGCCAGAGAGCCATCAGATCATCACCGCTGATGCTGTGTTCATCTTCGGGGTCATACTTGAAATGTTTTATTTTTCCGGTTCGCGGGTTGAACTGGTCCAGCCCGCCGCCGCGCAAACTGAATCCACCTGTTGCGATCCACAGGTTTCCGTCGGGCGCTTCCACGATGGATGCAATGTTGTTGCCCGCGATGGTTTCTGAATTCTCTTCGTCGTGTTGGTAGCGTGTGGCATTTCCAGTGGATGGGTCTAGCAGGTTCAGGCCCGAACCATCCACGCCGTTTGCGCCCGTGCCAACCCACAATTGACCTTGCGAGTCTTCGAAGATCACAGAGATGACATTGCTGCTCAAGCTGTTTGGGTTTTCGGGGTCGTTTCGAAAATGATCGAAGCCGTTCGTTTCGGGATTGTAGCGGTCGAGCCCGTTAAGCGTGCCAACCCAGACCGAACCATGCGAGTCAACTTTGATGCAGGTGATCGTCACATCACTCAGGCTTGCAGGGTCATTGGGGTTGGTTGTGTAGCGGGTGAATTTTTCAGTGGCAGGGTCGTAGCGGTTCAACCCGCCGCCCCATGTCCCGATCCAGAGAGCGCCGTCCTGGTCTTCGGCCAAGGATAGAATGCTGTTGTTGCTCAGGGAACTGGCATCATCCGGGTCGTGCTTGAATATCTTGAATGCATATCCATCGTACCGATTGAGCCCGTCCTGCGAGCCGATCCACAGGTAGCCGCGGCTGTCCTGAAAAATGGCAAGCCCCGCATTTTGGGAAAGCCCGTCCTCGCTGGTGAGGTGTTCAAATTGAACGATGCTGCCGGGTGCGAAGTTTTGGTTCACATCCTGGGGTGCGTCTGTGAATGGGGCGGCCAGCCCTGTGCTGAGTGGCGGGATAAATAGAAGTAGCGTGAGGATGAGTGTACTTAAGGCGCGTTTCATGGCTGATTTTCCAATGAGTAGGTAACCGAATTATTCTAGCACCCTGCCATTGGAAGGCGGTACTACCATGTTTCTTAAATTTGAAGATGGATGTAACTCAATGCGCGCCGGGCAACAAATTTGGGCTGTTCATTTTTCCCAAAAGTGGATGTATGATAATGATGTAGGTGGTATAGGAGTCAACGTCTATTGCACTTTAATGGTATTAAAACACGAATTATTTAAGGGCAATTAGTTGCGAATAATGGATTGGTACCTGGAGGGCAAAATGAAATATTCGAGAAGTCAGTTGCTATTGGTGTTTATGGTGGGTCTGATTCTTTTAACATCTTGTGCCACGACTAAAGCTCAACAGTCTGCTGAATTAACGGCAGATATGCTGATTATTGAAACTTATAAACTTGCCGAGAGGCCTAATGTTGAATTGATACAGTTCAAATCTGTGCAAGGACGGAACTTTACGAACACAGACTTTGAGATTGGTACGCCTTTTCCACCTAAACAATTGGATGAGCCGACATTGAAGTTTGCCGTGTCAATTCAAGGTGATCGTGTTGTTGCAGAACAATATGCTCAGACTTGTGATAATTGCATCATCGTAACACGTAATGGTAAAGAGATATTTCAAACTGAAGCAGGTGGAATTAGCCCGATTACCCCATTGCAAAATTTATGGGCATACGATGATCATTGGGTTTTGGAAACCAACTTTTTTCTTACTGATAAGCCATTTAACGGGCAAATTTTTGTAGATGGTATTTCCATTAATCAACAAAATAAATATGATGAAGCCTTCAATTTTCAAACAATTGGCGGCCGTCCATTTTATTTTTTTAGACGAAATAACAAAGTGGATGCCTGGTTCGATGGGCAGGAAATTTCCCTCGGCTACGAAGATGTTCCGCATTATTTGTGTTGTAGTGATTCAGGCTTTAATCCGAAGGCGCGTCAGGATGCAGTGATTTTCTTTGGTGTAAATGGCAGCGTGTGGTATTTTGTGCGAATCATTGCCCCCGGTGTATTTGAATAAATGAATTGCGATTTAGGGACAAATTGACTGAAAAATAAAAGATCACCATCGGCAGGTAATTTTTTAGATCAAAAACACCTCTACTTTTTTACCGGGTATCGTTGGCGATCTCCAGAAAGAAATTGACAACATGTGGGTCAAACTGCTTTTCAGATTGTTCTCTAAGATAATCCAAAGCTTGTGAATGGGACCAGGCCGTCCGATATGGTCGGTCAGAAGTTAATGCATCGAAAACGTCAACCACAGCAAATATTCGTGCAACGATTGGTATCTGTGTTCCTTTTAATTTATCGGGATACCCCGTGCCATCCCATCGTTCATGATGATGAAGAACGATATCCAGAATTTGCCTTGCATTAATGATTGGCGTAAGAATGTTGTGCCCGTAAATGACATGCTGTTGCATCATTCTTTTTTCTTCTTCTGTTAAACTGCCTGGCTTGAGTAAAATAGCATCCGGTATCCCAAGTTTTCCGATGTCATGCAATAATGCGCCCCGTCGGATAATCTCCCATTGTTCAGCTGGTATTTTCATATGTTTAAGCAGGCGCATAGTCAATAAGCTGACGCGACGGGTGTGCCCTTCCGTCTCAAAATCTCTGAGTTCCAGTGTTCGTGATAGTCCCTCGATTAATGCATCATATCCCAACGTTAGGGATTGATTTTTCTGCCGTAAATCATTCCATAGAGATGAACGTTCCATGGCAATGGAAATTTGCTCTACCATCCGCTCAAGAAACAGCAATTCCTTTTCTTGTCGTTCTTTGGGGGAACACCAGAATATCTCCAGAATGCCCAATGGTTCGTTATGTCCAATTAGGGGCAAGGCCAGATATGCACGGAATTTTGCTGTGTTGATTCGCCGAATGGACCGTTGATCAGATCGGGGATATCGAAGATCTTCAATCCAAATTGGCATTTTTTCTTTTAATAAAATCTCATGTTCCGGAATTGCTTCATGTAATACGGAAGTAGGCCCTTCCCAACCATAAGAGGTAATTACGTCAAAATTCATGCTGGTTGGATTATGTGACAGCAAAATAATAGCATCTGCTTTTAAGATATCTGAAAAGACTTCCAAAATACTTGAAGCTACATTTTGGATATCCAAGCTGGACTGCAAAAGGCGGTTAATGGAAAACTCAGCTTGCTTTTCCCTATGCCTATAATCTTCTTGAAATATTTCACGAGCAATGATGGGCGAGAGAGTGTTTACTAATTTAATTGTATCTGGTTTGAAATGGTCATTGCTATCGGCTAGTAATCCAATCAGACCTACGATTTGACCTTCATGTTCCAATGGAAATAGTCTTTCCATATTTTCATCTTGAACCTCTTGGAACACATCCTTTTTTTCATCTTTTATTGCCCGCCGTAATGAATTATTTGAAAAGGGAAGTTGTGTAAGCTCCATGGGGAAATTTGAGATCCAATGCAGGTCGCCTTCTCTGTCAACCTTGGCCAGCCAGGCTTGTGTAATTCCCGGTTGTTTCCCAAAGAAAGCTGCCCACTGTTGCCCCCATGCGAGCATTTCAATGGCTTCATCCCAAAATGCCCCCCTTCGCGCCAACCATAGACCGGTGGAAGGTTTATTCGAAATCATTTTAGGACCGAATAATATTTTTCATATTAATTTAAAGAATTGGAAAAACTTCATTCATCTGCTGAATGAAGTCCCCAAGCGTTGAGGCGCGAATCGAAGATATGGTAGTTAGTGTGGAATCTGAAAGCGAAAATACTTCACCTCCAAATCCACTGCGCACTGCAGAACCTGGATTTTCTAATAGCATTTCGCAAAAACGTGAACTGATAGCGGCTGCTATTAGTAGGCGTCTTAAAGTGCTTAGATCATTGGAATAATCCAATGATTTTATGGAATGACTTGTAATTGTTTTGGTTATCATAAAGAATCTCCAACAGAAGGGGCAGTGGTGGAATGCCTGTTTGCGAGCATCCAGAAGGCGCCTACTGCCACGAACACATCACCAAGGCTGTAGACTGCACGATAAGATGAAAGTTTTGGGGATATAAATCGATCAGCCAGCCATGGAAGCAAGATTTGAGATTCTGGCAAGAGAATATCCTTGCTAGCCTTGCCAAGTCGAGCCCCTATCACAAGGCGGTCCATTACATGTGGTTCTACAATACGGGCAGCCGTCTCAGCAACAAGGGGCATAAAACCACCATTGACTAAGATAACGACCAGATTACATCCAAGGCCAAATATTAACACTGGCATTCCTGATAAGTGCAGGTTTTTCCATGCAAATATCATTAATATAACTTGTGAGCAGACCAGACTTAAAGATGCCAAATCATCTGTAACCAGTTGACGGGTAACTGGAAGATAAAAAACTATAAACTGAGGCAGAAATCCAAGAAAAACCAGCCATAGTGACTGAAAGCTAGGAGGATGCCAGGTTTGTCTTTTCCACCTGGCGATCCCCCAGCCAGCTATTGTGCCAGCTACCACTGCAACAAGCAGAATCACTATTTGCCAACGCCGCCAATATCTTCAGGTGCGCCTGCGCCCAAAACCAGCATTGTAAGGGCCAACAGCATCATTATGAATTGAAGATGGGTCTTATTGAATTTTGAGGTAAAAAGAACGATTTGGGAGAGAGTGTTTTTCATGGGTCACCTTTTAGGAAATGGATTTGATTTTCATAACTTTACCCAATCCCCGGTTACAAAGGTGGCCTCAAACTTTGCTTAATAAGCGTTCGTAAAGAGCACTCATTTCAAGAGATGGCTGTAAACCTACCTCCGCTTTCATGATTTGCCGATAATGTCGATAGTGAAGCGCTAACCCAGCTGAATCGTGCAGGGCAGCACATGCCTGAATTACCAACCGGTGAGCGGCTTCCAATAAAGGATCAGTATCCAGAATCTCCTTAGCTGTACTAAGACATTCTTGTGCCTGGCCTTTCTGCAAATAGATTTCTGCTAATTTAAGCATGGCACTTTGATATAGATCTTGATATTTCAGGCGATCTGCTATGGCCCATTCGGCATCTAGGTCTGCAAGGTAGGCGCCTCTCTTAATTAGGGAAATTGCCTGCTCTAACATTTTTGTTCTCTCTAAAACAGCAGTTTTTTGTTGAGAGGCATGATATATTTTTTCAAATTTTTCACGGTCCCAATTGTAATGAATGGAACGATTAAAGCCATAGCGGTCATCTTTGAATAGAATAACATCCTGACCAAGTGCCTGCCGAATACGGTAGATATTAATCTTGAAACGCATCTTAAGGCGGGCTGGAGATATGTCAGGCCAGAATTCCAAGGCAATCTGTTCTTTTGTTTGGGGCGGTGATTGTAATAAAAAGAAAAAAAGATCGCGAGCTTCTCGTGTTTGCCAATCGGACAGCTCAATGACTCTTTGATTACTGTATACCTGCACCTCTCCGAAGGAAATTATCTCAAGGCGCGGCATGGCAACCCCTGTCTGATCCACTGGTAATGTTATTTTTTGACACAACTCAGGCAGCGAATCTAGGATTCGGCTGGCTTGTTCAAAGAATATCCTAAGGGTCGCATCCTTTAGTAAGCGACTGCCACTTCTCTTTTTTAACCATCCACTGGCATGGCCAGCCTGAATTATTATCGGAGTTGGTTTTCGCCAATCCCGATGTGGTGGAAGTATCTTTTTCAGTCTTTCGACAGCATCTTCAAAGGATCGAATAGATAATGCAACTCCAAGCCATAATTGAGCAACAACCTGCTCCATTTGATTGCCATCCTCTCCAAAAAGCATTATTGCATCTTGGAATATAAGGATTGCCGACTCTATTTTATTAACGTCCATCCAACAACGACCTAATTCGAAGTTGTAAAGAGCCTGCTCGTAACTTCCAAGGTTCGTTTGGGAAATTTCCGCTTGCTTTAATTCCGCAATCGCTAGTTCTGGATTCCCATTTAGCCGCTTTAGACGTGCTTCTCCTAGCGATGCATAAAAGATATACATGGAGTGTCCGATGTGGGTGGCTATTGTTAATGCCTTATCGTAATGTGCAAAAGCGGCTTCCATATCCCCGAGATCTGTTAGCAGATCTCCCAAGCTGATTAATACATTTGCTTGTATTCGAATATATCCACATCGCTCAGCAGTCTGAAGTGCATCTTGTAGAAGCTTATGTGCTTCTTCCAAATTCCCCGTCATATACTGGAGCATGCCCATATTGTTGAGGAGACGTGCCTTCCAGCCAGTATTTCCTGTGTTTTCTAGCGCTTGAAGCGCGCTTGCATAATAACGTGCGGTGATCTCAGGTTCCCCTAATCGGCGATGAACAACACCCAGCTCAGTTTCCAAAATTGGAATATTATTTTTTCTGCCAAGAATACGATAATTATGTAAGGAGTTTTCCAGCCACGTAAGGGAATTCTTTACCTGTCCCAAGCCAATTAATGCAAGTCCTTTGATGCGTTGCGCTTCGGCAAAAGTAGATTGCATTTCTGGGTTGAGCGATTCTTTTGTTATCTCCAGGATTTTCTCGACATCTGCAAGCGCAGCATCATATTGCCCAAGTTGGCGATAGACCTCGGCTCTACGAGCAAGTGTTTCTGTCCACTCAGTTTCATTGCCTTTCTCGCGTAACTTTAACTCTGCCAGATTGTATAACTCCAATGCTTGGCGGTTTTCTCCCTGTGTTGTGTGAACTGTTCCTAAAAGGGAGAGTAGGGCAGGTTGGGTGTATGCCAAATCTACAGGTAACTTTTTTAGCCAGTTGGCAAGGGTTAATATTCGGCCAGAGCCAATAAATACCATCCCTGTTTGGGTCAGCAATCGAACCAGGTTCTGGTGATCCTTCAGATGCTCATATATCTGAAGAGCCTCTTCCCAGTCTTGCTGCGCTTCATAGGTTTGTGCCAGGTTTTGCTGAATGTGCCAGGCAAGCACAGGGTTTTCATATTGTAGTTGCGCTTTGAGGTAATGTTGAAAGAGGTGGTGATAGCGCATCCAGCGCCCCTCATTATCCAATGGAATACTGAAGAGATTACTGGCTCGTACTGTTTCGAAAAGGATCGGCCAATTAAGTTGTTCGCCTTCTACGAGGGGACCAAGCACTTTTTCGCATAGTGAAACATCAAAGGCATCAAACATGGAACTAAGTAAAATGAAACGACGCACATTATCGGGTTGGCGTTGCATAACCTCTTTTGCAAAGAAATCGAACAGCACGGATGTGTTCTCAAGAGGATGCAACTGTGGCAAAGTGCCTGGGTGACCATGGGTTAAGTGAATGGCGGCAATCCATCCTTCAGTCTCTTTCACCAGGGTTTCTGCGTCTTGTTGACTTAGTTCTATCCCGTTGTTTACTTGGAATAGCTTCTGAATCTCATCCGGTTGGAAGGAAAGATCTTCAAAGGATATGCCTCCAATTTGATTTCGGGCGATTAATAATGGCGCATCAGGTAAATCAGGTAGGTTGCGGGATGCGAGTATCAAATGGACATTTTCGCCTGCCAATTGCAGGAAGCGACTAAGCACCTGTCCTATTGCTTTTGTGCCCGCCACAAAATGAAAATCATCCAGAATTAATACAAAGTGTTCCTTGATTTGGGAATTGATCTCATTGGTAATTGTAACCAGCAGCCTCTCCTCATCATTTGCAAAAGAGGCCATGCTTTCCAACGCAAGCAATGAATCACGGCCAAATGCAGGAAATCTTTCTGCTATGGCAGCAATTAGGTATCTCAGAAATCGTTGAGGTTCCTGATCAAGAGGGTCAAGCGAAAACCAGCAAAAGGGTAATTCACTCTGTTGGGTAAGATCCACCAGTAGAGATGTTTTTCCATACCCTGCGGGGGCGATGACAAAAAGCAATCGTCGTTCGAGTTGATCGAATAATGCATCAATCAGGCGTGGACGCGTAATCAGTTCGCGCCGTCTGATCGGAATGCAAACCTTAATGTGGCTTATCGGTACTCCGGTCGGAAATTGCATGGCTATTTCGATCCTGTAAGAGAAATTCCATTTTCCAATAAACTGGCAAAGTAATAATTATTCTATTCTATATCGAATCTGGATTTTTTTGAAAGGAGATAGTTGCTAGTGTATGACGAAGTTGGCCTTTGGTGAGCGTATATTTTCTCAGGAATTTCACAGCGTTTTCACAGCTACTTTACTTATAGTTTTGGGGGAATGACAAGATATTGGCTTTTCACTACTGCTTATACATAACAAGGAACATATGTC
>Ga0209066_10007776_pt1 | contig 10552 bp, 12 predicted proteins | sample All_14_2_FD_187198 | JGI IMG/M metagenome (GOLD analysis project Ga0209066, IMG submission 187198) | Freshwater microbial communities in response to fracking from Pennsylvania, USA - Allegheny Zone_MetaG_DW_15 (SPAdes) (version 2) ... | reverse complement strand
CAGCCGCTTCATCGCGGCCACCTCGCCGCTGTGGTCGTTGGCATAGCCGGGCAACAGGTTCAGGTGGCGCTGCCAGCGGGCGCTGCGCAGCAGGGTCAGCAGGTGCTGCAGCGCGGGCTGTTCGAGGGCCGACTTCAGGCACACCAGCAGGTAGCGCTCCTCGGTGAGCGGCACGAAGCCCAGGCCCTGGCTGCGGGCGGCGTACTCGGTGCCCAGGCCGACATCCGCATCGCCACTGGCCACTGCCTGCGCCACCGCCGCGTGGGAGCTTTCCTCGCGGTCGTAGCCGGCCAGGTCGATCGGGTCCAGGCCCGACTGGGCCAGCAGTTCTTCCAGCAGCAGCCGGGTGCCGGTGCCCAGTGACCGGTTGACGAAGCGCGCGTGCAGACGGGCGGCGTCGCGCAGGTCGTGCAGGCGCAGCGGGTTGCCCGGTGCCACCATCAGGCCTTGCAGGCGGCGCGCAAAGCCGATGATCTTGTGCGTGCCCGGTTTGAGCAGCGGCCGGTAGGTGCGTGCGGTGCGGCTGTTGGCATCGGCGAACGGCTGGGCGTGAAACCCCGCCAACAGGCAGCGCCCTTCGTTGAGGGCGCGGATCGCGTCCACGCTGCCGCAGAAGCGGATGTCCAGGTGAAGCCGTGTCTGCTCGTCGGTCAGGGCCAGGTCCTGAAGTTCGGTCAGGGCGTGGTCGTGGCTGGCGTAGAGCGTGAGCACCTCGCTGGGTGTCTGGTGCTCATCGAAGGCCAGTGCGAAGGCGCGCTCCAGTTCGGCACGCAGGCCCTCCACCTGGGGCCCAAGGCGCGCCTGGGCCAGCCGCTCGGCCATCAGCAGGCGTTCGCCGAAGGGCGAGAGCTGTGCCGACTGGCCGCGCTCCCAGATCAGCAGTTCGCGGCCGAGACCGGTTTCCCATTCCTTGAGCTGCCCCCAGACATGCCGGTAGGACAGTCCCAGGTGGCGGGCCGCCGCCGAGATCGAGCCGCATTCGCGCACCGCGTGCAGCACGTCCATCATGGGATTGCGCAGCAGGGCGGCGCCAGGATGGCGCGCCGGCCGCCGGGCCGACAATGCATAGGACAGTTCGATGCGTCTCATGAAATGCAAGTGTGCCTGAGTGCCGGACCGGTTCCGGCGGGTGGTATGCATGGCGATGCCTATGTCGGCCGATTCATACCGCGTTGGCACGTACCCCCAAGGGCCGCGCGAGGCACTATGCTGCGCTCCTTCACATGAATACCTTTTCCGATAGCGCCATCACCGCGCTGCAACTCGTCGTGGCCGGCGACGCCGGACTCTGGGCCATCGTCTCGCGCTCGCTGGCCGTCAGCGCCAGCGCCTGCGTGCTCGCCTGCAGCCTGGGGCTGATGCTGGGTGCCTGGCTGGCCGTCGCCCGCTTTCCCGGCCGGCCACTGGTGCTGACCCTGCTCAACACCTTCCTGGCGATTCCTTCGGTGGTGGTGGGTCTGGTGATCTACCTGCTGCTCTCGCGCTCGGGCCCGCTGGGTTTTCTGGGCTGGCTGTTCAGTTTCCAGGCCATGGTGCTGGCGCAGGCCATCCTGGTGCTGCCGCTGGTGACCGCACTCACCCGCCAGGTGGTGGAGGACAGCGACCGCGAACACGGCGAACAGCTCTCATCCCTGGGGGCCGGACAGGGCCTGCGCAGCCTGCTCATGGCCTGGGACGAACGCTACGCGCTGCTGACGGTCATCATCACGGCCTTTGGTCGAGCGGTCTCGGAGGTGGGCGCGGTCATGATCGTCGGCGGCAACATCGACGGCTTCACCCGCGTCATGACCACCGCCATCGCGCTGGAGACCAGCAAGGGCGACCTGCCGCTGGCGCTGGGGCTGGGCATCGTGCTGCTGGTGGTGGTGCTGGCGCTCAACAGTGCCGTGGCCTTGCTGCGCCGCTGGCGCGAGCACCTGGACGGTGGCGACCTGCGGATGGCGACCGCATGAGGGCCGAACCGTCGGCCAGCGGCGAGGGCGCCATGAACCGGTCGAGGCCGCTGGCGGTGCTGACGCTGGACGCCGTGAGCGTGAGCCTGGGGCCAGCCGCACAGGTCGAGGCCTTGCGCGGCATCACGCTGGCCATTGATGCGGGACAACGGGTGGCCCTGGTCGGACCCAATGGCTGCGGCAAGAGCACGCTGCTGCGCACCCTGCACGGTCTGCTGCCCATCGCGGCGGGGCGGCGCGATGTGCCGCAGGCCTCGCGCATCGCCATGCTGTTCCAGCGGCCGCACCTGCTGCGCATGTCGGTGCGGCGCAACCTGCAACTGGGGCTGTGGCTGTCGGGCGTGCCCTGGGCGCAGACGCGCGAACGGGCCGCGCAGGCACTGGCCCGTGTGGACCTGGCGCACCTGGCCGAGCGCAACGGCCGCGCGCTCTCCGGCGGGCAGCAGCAGCGCGTGGCGCTGGCCCGTGCATGGGCACTGCAACCCGACGTGTGGCTGCTTGACGAACCCACGGCCAGTCTGGACCCGCACGCCAAGCGAGAAGTCGAGACGCTGATCGCCGACTTCGGCAACGAAGCGCCCTCGCCGGGCCGTCTGCCTCCGGCGCTGGTGTTCGCCAGCCACAACCTGGGCCAGGTCAAGCGCCTGGCCAGCCGGGTCATCTACCTTGAACAAGGTCGTGTGCTGGCCGACCTGCCGGTGCACGAATTCTTCAACCAGGACCTGCTGGAGCAGCGCTTCCCGCAGGCCAGTGCTTTTGTCAAAGGAGAAACCCCATGAACTTGAACCACCCCCGCCGCGCTTCGCACGACCCCCTCAAGGGGGCGGCACTGGCCGTCCGGCAAAGCCGGCCCGGCGGTGCCCTTGACCGGGTCACTTCAGGTCTGAAGGGCTTGTTGCTCGCGGCCAGTCTGCTGGGCAGCGTCGCCGCGCTGGCCCAAAGCAGCATCGTGGTGGCGTCCACCACGTCCACCGAGCAGTCGGGCCTGTTCGGTCACATCCTGCCGGCCTTCAGGCAGGCCACTGGCATTGATGTCAAGGTGGTGGCTCTGGGCACCGGCCAGGCCATCGACATGGCGCGCCGCGGTGATGCAGACGTGCTGTTCGTGCACGACAAGGTGGCCGAGGAGAAGTTCGTGGCCGACGGCTTTTCGGCCCGGCGCCAGGAGGTGATGTACAACGACTTCGTGCTGATCGGCCCCAAGGCAGACCCCGCCGGCACCAGGGGCAGCGACATCGTGGCCGCCCTGAAGAAGGTGGCGACCGCCAACGCGCCCTTCATCTCGCGCGGCGACAAGAGCGGCACGCACGCGGCCGAGCTGCGTTTCTGGAAGATGACGGACACCGACGCCAACAAGGGCAGTGGCTACAAGGAATGCGGCTGTGGCATGGGCCCGGCGCTCAACATCGCGGCCAGCAGCGGCGCCTATGTGCTCGCCGACCGCGGCACCTGGCTGAACTTCAAGAACCGTGCTGACCTGGCGGTGCTGGTCGAAGGCGACAAGCGGCTGTTCAACCAGTACGGTGTGATGCTGGTGAGTGCCGCCAAGCACCCGCAGGTCAAGACCGCCGAAGGCCAGAAGTTCGTCGACTGGGTGACGGGTGCCGCCGGCCAGAAGGCGATTGCCGACTACAAGATCGGCGGCGAGCAGCTGTTTTTCCCGAATGCGGTGAAATAAGGCCCCCCTGCGCCGCTTCGCGTCTTCCCCCAGGGGGACGGCGCGAGTGGCCCGGCGCAGCCGGTTCCACCGCGCCCCCTGGATCAGGCACTGCGCTCCGGAGGCGAGGGTGGGCCTCTTTTCTAGCGCACCATCGCCACGCCCTTGACCTGGGCGTAGAGCGCCAGGCCAGGCCGGATGTCCAGCCGGCGGGCCGAGAGCTGGCTGATGCGGGCCAGCAGCCGCGCCGGGCAGTCGGCCCGGCCAATGTCCAGCGCCACCAGCACCTGGCCGGGGCCATCGGGTTCCAGTCCGGTCACGGTGGCGGGCAGGATGTTGAGCACGCTGCTGTGCAGCGGCGCGTCCAGCGACAGGCTGACGTCGCGCGCCATCACGCGCACCCGCACCTGGGTGTTCGGCGCCGGCGTGCGTTCGCGGGTCTGGGGCAGGAGCAGCAGCCGGCCGCAGGCCAGTTCCAGTGCCATGAGCTGGTCTTCCGGCATGGCCTGGCCGGTGCGGGCCAGCAGCACCGCGCCGGCGTGGTCGCCGTGGGCCAGCGGCAGGTCCAGCCGGGTCAGCAGGTCGGTCACGGTGCCTTCGGCGCGCACCTGGCCCCCGTCCAGCAACACCAGGTGGTCGGCCAGGCGGGTGACCTCGTCCATCGAATGCGTCACATAAACCACCGGAATGTCCAGCCGCTCGTGCAGTTGCTCCAGCCAGGGCAGGATCTCGGCCTTGCGCGCGGCGTCCAGCGCGGCCAGGGGTTCGTCCATCAGGAGCAGGCGTGGGCTGGTGGCCAGCGCGCGGGCGATGGCCACGCGCTGGCGTTCGCCACCGGAGAGTTCATGCGGCCGGCGGTTCAGCAAGTGGCTGATGCCCAGCAGGTCCAGCCCATGGCGCCAGTCGTGGCGTCGCTCAGCCGCGGGGGTGCGATCAAAGCCGAAGCGCAGATTGCCCTCCACCGTGAGGTGGTCGAACAGGCTGGCCTCCTGGAACACATAGCCCAGGGCGCGGCGGTGCGTAGGCAGGAACACGCCGGCCTGGCTGTCCTGCCAGGTCTGGCCGTCCACCACCACGGTGCCCTGCGCCCCGTCTTCCAGCCCGGCGAGCACCCGCAGGCAGCTGGTCTTGCCCGACCCTGACGGGCCGAACAGCACGCTGATGCCCCGGCCGGGCAGGCTCAGGTCCACTGCGAGCGTGAAGCCGTCGCGTGCCAGGCGCACGTTCAGCCTGAGGCAGCTTCCGTTCATGCCGACGTGCGCCGCGCCAGGCGGGCGTTGTAGAGCTGCAGGCCCAGCAGCACGGCAAAGGCGAACACCAGCATCACGGCGGCCAGGCGGTGCGCGTCGGCGTATTCCAGCGCCTCCACATGGTCGAAGATCTGCACCGACACCACGCGGGTGACGCCGGGGATGTTGCCGCCCACCATCAGCACCACGCCGAACTCACCCACCGTGTGCGCAAAGCTCATCACGCAGCCGGTCACGATGCCGGGTCGGCACAGGGGCAGCACCACATGGAAGAAGCGGTCCCGGGGCGAGGCGCGCAGGCTGGCGGCCACTTCCAGCGGGCGTTCGCCCAGCGCCTGCATGCTGTTCAGAATCGGCTGCACCATGAAGGGCAGCGAGTAAAACACCGAGGCCACCACCAGCCCGGCAAAGGTGAAGGGCAGGGTGGGCAGCCCCAGTGCCTGCATTGCCTGTCCCAAGGGGCCGCTGGGGCCCAACGCCACCAGCAGGTAGAAGCCCAGCACCGAGGGCGGCAGCACCAGCGGCAGCGACACCAGTGCGCCCACCGGCCTGGCCACCCAGGTCCGCGAACGGGCCAGCCACCAGGCCAGCGGCGTGCCCAGCAGAAGCAGGATCAGCGTCGTCAGCGCCGCCACCTGGGCGGTCAGCCACAGCGCCTGGAGGTTGTCGGGTGACAGCAGCATGTGCCTTCAGTTCCGGAACCCGGCGCAACCGGCTTGGCCGGGGCGCATCGGGTTGCCCCCTGGAGGGGGTGACGCGAAGCGGCGCGGGGGTGTGTCACAGCTCATAGCCGTAGCTGCGGATCAGATCCTTGATGTTCGGGCTCTGCAGCAGCTTCATCAAGGCCTGGGCCGCTTCGTTGTGGGCCCCCCGTTTGAGGATCACCGCGTCCTGCCGGATGGGGTCGTAGTGCGCCTGGGGAATCATCCACATCGAACCCTCCTTCAACCGACCGCCCTGCAGCACCTGAGACAGAGCGACGAAGCCCACGTCGGCGTTGCCGGTTTTCACGAAGTTGTAGGTCTGGCCAATGCTCTCACCCTGCACGAGTCGGGGGGTGATGGTGTCCTTCAGGCCCAGGCTGTCGAGCACCTGCACCGCCGCGGCACCGTAGGGCGCGGTCTTGGGGTTGGCATAGGCCACCTTGCCCAGGTCGGCGGCCTTGAGCACGGAGCCCTGACCGTCCACCCGGCCGGCCCTGGCCGACCACAGCACCAGCTTGCCGGTGGCGTAGGTGAAGCGCGTGCCCGGCTGGACCAGGCCGTCTTTCTCCAGCATCTCCGGCCGTTCGTTATCGGCCGAGAGGAACACGTCAAAGGGTGCGCCGTTGCGGATCTGCGTGTAAAAGGCGCCCGATGCACCGGTGGAGATCTTCAGCGTGTGGCCGGTGCTCTTCTCCAGCACCGCCGCGACGGCCTTGATGGGTTCGGCGAAGTTCGCCGCCACGGCCACCTGGGCTTGCGCCGCCAGGGCGGTGCCGTGGGCGAGCCCGGCGCACAGCAGGACGCAAAAGGAAGACAGGAACACGCGCATGGGCACCTCACATCGGGCGGGTGAAGGGATTCGTTATCCCAAAATGGAATAGCGAGTGTAGCCGCTTGCGAACCGGTGCGCGATCGGCGCGGGCAACAAAAAAGGCCCCGAAGGGCCTTGGCAGATGTGGAGCGGGTGAAGGGAATCGAACCCTCGTATGAGGTTTGGGCGTTGACTATGTGGGCGACATAGGGCAGATTTGGCTCTGTCACTCACATAGGAGCCGTCAATGCCCTCTTTCCCAGACAACAAAGCGACCGCCAGGTCAACAGTTACGGCCGGTGCCCGTGCCTCACGAAGAGGGGGCCTCAGTTTGACGGCTCCGGCCACCTCAGGGCCGGCTCCGGCCACCCACAAAGCGCGGGGGCGCAATCGCCTCCAGTGGCTGCAAATCCAGCTCTTTCTCGAAGACATGCCGAAGCGGGGCGCGGCATGAAGAACCGTGATCCGTTCTCGGTGTTGATGTGGTGGCTGGTCGTGTGGGTTTGCGTCGTTGTCGCTGGGACGCACGCGCTCAAGGCCTTTGGGGTTCAGTGATGACCGCTCACCTGTGGGGTCATCCGCCCCTTCTGCACTACCTCACGGCCCGTTGGCTGCTCCAGCGCCACCTCTCCGGCGCTCTGGTGAGGCCTGACCAGCTCGCTACGGCTGCTCAAGCTGTCATCGGGTTCCACGCATGAACTCGGCCCTGTGTCTCTGCCCTGCGGGGTCACACGGCCGCGCTTCTGCGGCGTTCTAACCCAAGAGGTTCCACATGTCTTTCACCTCCACCATTCAAGTCCTCAAGGTCGAAAACGAGCTGCGCACCAGCAAGCGCACCGGTAAGGATTACGCCTACTTCGCAGCACGCTGCATCACGCTGACCGATGATGGCCAAGTCGATAACGTGGGCGTCATCCGCTCCGATCTCGTTTCGCCTGAGCTGCGCGACCAGATCAGGCCCGGAACCTTCCGCGCAACGTTCGCGCTCAAGGTCCCCGACTACGGCGAAAACAAGGGCGACCTGGTCGCCATGGTCACGGGCCTGGTGCCTGTTCCGGTGAAGTCCGCTCCCCCTGCTGCTACTGCGGCAGCTTCGGGCGCTCCCAAGTAATTCCGGCCCCCTGCCTAGCGTGCTGGGCAGTGGGACGCAATTCCGCGTCGTCAACCTGAAAAGGAATCTGAAATGAAGAAAGCTCTCATGGCCCGCCTGGGCATCGTCCAAGCCGCTGCACTGGCTGCTGCCGGCTCCGCCCATGCCGAACTGGCCACCGTGGTGACGGGTGGCATCACCACCTCGCAGACCGACCTCGTGGCCCTGTTCGGTGCCCTGACCGCCGCCGGGATCGCCGTCTGGGTGGCCCGCGTCGTCTACAACCACTTTCGCGTGAAGTGATGGGGCAGGGGTAATGGGATACCTTTTCCGGGGTACCTGTTACCCCACTCAGGACACGGCCAGGGCTGCTGAATGCTCCTCGCGTGATGTCACAGCGATCAGTGGCGCGGACGTGCACACAGCGCAGTGCGCAACGTCTGATTTCACGGGGTCCACCTACACGCTGTGCGCCCGTGTCAATGGTGGTGCGTGTACTTCCATCGTCATGCCTGTTCAGGCTGACGTGCCTTGCGCCTTTGACCCGGTCGAGTTGAACACCGACCTTGGCGTGCTTTTTGGGCTTGCTCTCGGTGCCGCAGTTTCGGTGCTCGGCGCGAAGTGGGTTTATGAATATTTCCGCCCGGACAGGAACCATGAGTCATGAACTACGGCGATTACTCGCAGGTCATCTCGCAGGCCTACGCGCTCTATTTGTTTGCGCTTTTCTGGCTTCTGTTTCGCTAGCCCAGGCCGCTACCGCTGTAGACCCTGCCTATGACCGCTTTCGCGGCGTCATCACGGGCAACAGCATTGCAGTTGGCTACGGTTCAAACGGCACGGCTCTGGCTGTTCCCAAGGACATGGCGATGGGTCATGTCGCGACTGGTCTGTCGCCCACTGCGGCGGAAATGTCCCGCTATGCCGCGCTGAACACAAAGTATGGTCAGGTCCCGTTCAGGGCTGCTCAGACCGTAAGCCTTGCGCGCCTTGCCAAGGGTGTTTCTGCGCTTGCGGGCGGGCCTCTCGGCATCGGCCTTTACGCCTTGAGCGAAACAGCCTCATGGCTTCAGGGTGCAGGCTATCAGTTCGGGCCCGATGGCACCCTCAAGGATGTTGATCCGGCGACCGCTCCACCGGCAGGCTACGACGGTAAGGAATACCGCAACCAGCAGAGCGGCGGTATCCTTTACCCCAGTGCTCCATGGCGCAAAAGCTATGGTCTTGCCTGCTCAGCATTCCGCGACTATTTCAATGGTCTTGAGGCAGGTCGTACCGCTTCCGTGCGTCGTGTCTATGCGGTAGGCGCTTGCTCGTCTGCATCCGTGACGCTCAGTTGCACGATGTTCCAGGGCGGTGCTGCTTGCACTGCTGTAGGTGATACGTTGCAGAATCGGACTGACCCTAGTCCACCAGTGCCCACTTACATTCCTGTGACCGATTACCCTGCGATTGAGGGCCGCTTGAACGCCGTCGCTCGTACCCAGTTGCAGACCGAGAAATTGCTGGCCGAGTTGATCAAGTATCAGCAGGTCACTCCTGACCCTTCCGTGTCTCCAAGCGTCGGCCCTGTGACGGCTGGTCAGACCATCAAGAGCCCGACCAGCACCAGCACGAAGACCACCACAAACCCGGATGGCTCTCAGACAACCGAGACGACTGATTGCTACGTCAAGGGCACGCCCGCAGGCTCTTCGCTCAAGCTCTCTGAGGTGTGCACCACCCAGGTAGTGAACACGTCCCCAAGCGGCTCGGTCACTGGAACTTCGACGGCTGTCGTTGAAAGCGGCCAGCCTGAAGACAGCACGCCCCAGGAAGAAGACGACTTTTGCTCAAGCCTGGTCGGAAAGCTGGTCTGTGCCGACATGGACACGCCCGACGATGAAGTGCCAAAGCGTGAAGAGGTGGTGACGTATCAAGAGGAAGACGTGGGCTTTGGTGCCGGGCAGTGCCCTCCTCCGTACACCTGGTCCGATTCGCTCGGGGCGCACGAGATTGACCTAGCGCCGTTGTGCGACAAGCTGACGACGGTTGTCCGACCGCTGGTCATTCTCATGGCCATGCTCGCAGCGTTCTTCATCGTCGCGCCTGGCAAACCAGAAGGGGGTGTGTGATGGGTGGTGCTGGTGCATGGCTTGCGGGGCTCATGGCGCCGCTCACGGCTCGGGTGCTGATGGCGCTCGGGTTTCAGGTGGTGACGATTACGGGCATGTCTCTGGTGCTTGATCAGTTAAAGGCGATGGTGATTGCTCAGTTCGGCCAGGTGCATGCTGCCGGGTTTCAGCTGGCAACCCTCGCCGGCGTAGGCACTGCGCTCGGGATCATCTTCGGTGCCATCGCGACTCGGGTTGCCATCTGGCAGATTCAGCAGGGCACGAAGATTCTCGGCGTCGGGGGCTGAGCATGTTCACGCTCATAACGGGCACCCCAGGTGCAGGCAAGACCGCCTATACGGTGTGGGAAGTGATCCGGCCCATGCTTGAGGCAACCATTACTGACACGGCCGGTGTCGTCATCAAGCGCCGGGTGCTGACCAACGTCAAGGGGCTCACGCTGCCGCACGAAGTCATTGACGCCGACAACCTGCGCACCTGGCACGAGTGGTGCCAGCCTGGTGACGTGATCGTGTTCGATGAGGTGCAAGAGGTCTGGCGGCCTCGTTCGCTTGGGTCTACTGTCCCGCCTGCTGTCGCTGCCATCGAAACGCACCGGCACAAGGGCGTCGATATCGTGGTGATCACCCAGCACCCGGGCCTTGTCGATTCCAACGTGCGCAAGCTCGTGAATCAGCACATTCACCTTCGGCGGCTCACGAATGCGTATGCATACCGCTATGAGTGGGACAGTTGCAGCGACAACGTGAAGAGCACGAAGACTTGCTTGCATTCGGGTGTTTGGCGTCGGCCGAAAGCCGTGCATGACCTCTATACCTCGGCCGTCGCTCACACGAAGACGAAGAGCCGACTGCCTGCGCTTGCTTATCTGTTTCCGGTTGCGGTTCTCGGTTTCGTTGGCATCGGCGCCCTCGCCTACGGCAGGATCACCGATCGCTTTGATACCTCCAAGGTAGCGCCGGGCGCGCCTGGTC
>Ga0209066_10007774_pt1 | contig 10552 bp, 10 predicted proteins | sample All_14_2_FD_187198 | JGI IMG/M metagenome (GOLD analysis project Ga0209066, IMG submission 187198) | Freshwater microbial communities in response to fracking from Pennsylvania, USA - Allegheny Zone_MetaG_DW_15 (SPAdes) (version 2) ... | reverse complement strand
CCCTGTTCAGACTATCGAGGCGCGCACGGTGCACGGCGCCTGGGAGTGATTCTGGCGCTCAGCGGGAACCGCACGATCCAGGTTGGCTGGACTGCCGTGCAGGGCGCCAAGTCAAGGTTGCCAAAGGCCTTTCGGCCTTTGGCGGGGAGAGCCCGAGAGGGGCAAAGCCCCTCTCGTTTCCACAGTCCAGGATGAAGCACCTAAGCCGCCAAGGACTTCAGCGGCAGCCCCAGCGCCGCCGCCACCGCCGGATGCGTGACGCTGCCGCCCTGCACGTTCACTCCTGCGGCGAGATGCGGATTCTCCGCCGCCGCGCGTCGCCAGCCCTTGTCGGCGATCTGCAGGGTGAAGGGCAGCGTCGCGTTGTTCAGCGCCACGGCGCTGGTCCGCGCCACGGCGCCGGGCATGTTCGTCACGCAGTAATGCACGACACCGTCCACCACATAGGTCGGGTCGGCATGGGTGGTGGGGCGGGAGGTCTCGAAGCAGCCGCCCTGGTCGATCGCCACATCGACCATCACGCTGCCTGGCCGCATGCGTGACACGGTCTGCCGCGTCACCAGCCGCGGCGCGGCGGCACCCGGCACCAGCACGGCGCCGATCACCAAATCCGCCTCCAGCACCGTGCGTTCGACCGCGTCGCTGGTCGCGAAGAGCGTGTCGACCATGCCGTTGAACTCGACATCCAGCGCGTTGAGCACTCGCGGATTGCGGTCGAGCACCGTGACATGAGCGCGCATCCCGTTCGCGATCCGCGCGGCGTTCGATCCCACCACGCCGCCGCCGATGATCGCGACGCGGCCTGACGGCACGCCGGGCACGCCGGACAGCAGGATGCCGGCGCCGCCGGCTTCCTTTTCCAGGCAGCGCGCGCCGACCTGCACGGCCATGCGGCCGGCGACCTCGCTCATCGGCGCCAGCAGGGGCAGCCCGCCCTGCGCATCCGTCACGGTCTCATAGGCTATGGCCGTGCAGCCGGAGGCGATCAGCCCCCGCGTCTGCTCAAGGTCGGGGGCGAGGTGCAGATAGGTGAACAGCACCTGGTCCGGCCGCAGCCGGGCCCATTCGGCGGGCTGCGGCTCCTTCACCTTCACCACCAGCTCGGCCTCGGCGAAGACCGTCGCGGCATCGGGGGCGATGCGGGCGCCCGCGGCGAGGTAGGCCTCGTCCGGGAAGCCGATGCCGGCGCCGGCGTTGGTCTCGACCAGGACCTCATGACCGTGCAGGACCAGTTCGCGGACCGAGCCGGGCACCAGCCCGACCCGGTATTCGTGGATCTTCACTTCCTTCGGGACGCCGACGCGCATGGTGTTCTTCCTTGGGTTTCACTCCACCGGCAGGAAGATGAACACGACGGCGGCGATCAGGCACCCCCCGGCGGCGAGGAAGTTCCAGCGGATCGTCTCGCCCAGGAAGGCCACGCTGAACACGGCGAATACCGCCAGCGTGATGACCTCCTGCATCACCTTGAGCTGTTGGCCGGTGAAGGTGCCGTAGCCGATCCGGTTCGCCGGCACGGCAAGGCAGTATTCGAAGAAGGCGATCCCCCAGGAGATCACGATTGCCAGCCACATCGGCCAGGATGGCTGCTTGAGGTGACCGTACCAGGCGAAGGTCATCAGCACGTTGGAGGCGACGAGCAGCAGCGGCGTCAGCAGCCAGGCGGACATGGGGACTCCTTGGCGAGGGGGGGCGATCAGCGCGCCGGCGCGGGCGCCTCCATGGGCGCAGGCGGCAGGCGGCGCAGCAGGAACAGCATGATTCCCATCGCCGGCAGTGCCGCGACGGTCGTCATCAGGAAGAAGGAGGGCCAGCCCAGCATCTCGGCCAGCCAGCCCGAACTGGCCCCGAGGGTGCGCAGCGGCACCGCTGCCAGGGACGACAGCAGCGCATACTGCGTCGCGGTGAAGGACCGGCTGGTCAGTGACGACAGGTAGGTGACAAAGGCCGCATCGGCGAGGCCGTCGGTGAAGTTCTCCACCCCCACCTGGGCGAAGAGCATGGGGATGTCGTGCCCCGCCTGGGCCAGGGCGACATACATCAGGTTCGACAGCATCTGCGCCATGCCGGTGATGATCAGCGCGCGGCCGGTGCCGATGCGGGCCACGAACCAACCGCCCGCCAGCGCGCCGAGCAGGGTCGCGAAGAGACCGAAGACGCTGGAGACGGACGCCACCTCCAGCCGCGAGAAGCCCATCTCGCGGTAGAAGGGCGCGGTCATGATGCCGGCCAGCGCCTCACCCAGCTTGAACAGGGCGACGAAGGCGAGGATGGCGAACCAATAGGGACGGCGAACGAAATCCGCGAAGGGGTCGACCACGGCGAGGCGCAACCGCGCCGCCCAGCCATGCGCGTGCTCAACCGGTGCGGGGCCGGCATCGGGGGCGGCCAGCACGGCCAGGAACCCCACCCCGATCATCACGGCGCACATCGCAAACGCAAAGGACCAGCCGCCCAGCTCCGCCATGGCCAGCGCACCCGCGCCCGAGGCCAGCAGCGCCCCGCGATAGCCCCAGACGTAGCAGGCGAGGCCATAGCCCTGGTCGCGCTCGGGCAGCACCTCGATGCGATAGGCGTCGATGACGATGTCCTGGCTGGCCGACAGGAAGGCGACCCCCACCGCGATCGCAACTGTCATCGTCGGGTCCGCCGTCGGGTCGGTCAGTCCGAGTGCGAGGATCGCCAGCGCCAGAGCCGGCTGGATGACCGCCAGCCAGCCGGCTCTGGCGCTGGCAGCGCCGTCATCCCGATCGCCGCCAGCGAGATGCCGGATTCCGACATCCATTGCCGCAGGGTGAAGGCCGTCAGCGGCAGCGGCACGCCGGCCGAGAAGCCGAGCGCCAGGAGGACGAGGAAGCGCCGGTCGCGCCAGCGGGGCAGGGCCGAATCGGACATGAAGGCAAGCTGGCAGAAGCCAGGTCACATCGCCAGCGCAGCAGGCTTGCCCCGGCGCCCCGGCACTGCGCAGTATCGCGCCGGCAACGATCTCCTCAGAGGACTGCATGAACGAGCTGATCGCCCGCGTGAAGGGCATGATCCTGGCGCCGGCCCAGGAATGGCGGACCATTGCGCGCGAGCCGGTGGAGCTGGTCCCGCTCTTCACCCGCTACGTCATGATCCTGGCGGCGATCCCAGCGGTGGCCGGCTTCCTGCTGATCGCGATCTGGGCGCCCTTCCACGCCCTGACCGGGGCGATCGTGGGCTACATCCTCTCGCTGGTCGGGGTGTTCGTGACGGCGAAGATCATCGAGGTCCTCGCCCCCAATTTCGGCGGTCCGCAGGATGCCGATGCGGCGCTGAAGCTTGCCGCCTTCGCGCCCACGGCGGCCTGGGTGTCGGGGGCCGCGATGATCGTGCCGATCCTGGGCTGGCTGGTGGCGCTGATCGGCGGGTTCTATTCGCTCTACACGCTCTACCTGGGCGTGCCGCTGGTGATGCGCGTGCCGCAGGAAAAGGCAGTGACCTTCACCCTGGCGGTGATCGGCGTGGCGATTTTGGTGAACATCGCGGTGCGGCTGCTGACCGGAATCCTGATCTGACCAGCTGAGGGGCAGCGTCCCGGGTGCGGTGGGCCGGAGGGGGATTCTCCTCCTCGGTCCTTACGTACCAGAGGTTGGTCTCGTTCTTTCGTTGTGGCGTTGGAGGGGCTTTGCCCCTCCAAACCACCCCACCAAAGGCCCAAGGCCTTTGGAAACCGTCAGTTGACGCCGGGCGCCAGGGGCAGAATGCGCACCGAAGCCCGCATTGACGCACGACGCGCGCCGGGACGGTCGGCAAAGTGCGTCATGCCCGGCACCAAATGCCGGCGCTCCAGGTGCTCCAAGCACCAGGGGCGCCCGATGGCGGGGTGAGGTTTGGAGAGCCCCTCTCCAAAGCGCCTCGGCCGCGCGATAGCGTCAGACGGCGCGGTTCAGCGCCCCTTCTCCTTCCGCCACGCCTCGAAGAGCGGCCTGTTGGCCGGATTGGTCATCGGATAGAGCCCGCGGATCGTGTGGCCGGCGGCGACGCGTTCCTGCACGAAATCCTCGAAGACCGTCTGTTCGAAGGCTTCCTCGGCGACCTCATCGGCGATGTGGGCGGGGATGCAGACCACCCCTTCCCCGTCGCCGACCATGACGTCGCCGGGATGCACGCCCACGCCCGCGCAGGCGACCGGCACGTTCAGATCCACGCAATGATGGTGGATCAGGTTGGTCGGCGCCGAGGGCGTGGCGTGATAGGCCGGCCAGCCCATCTGCGCGATCTCCGGGCTGTCGCGAAAGCCGCCGTCGGTGACCGCACCCGCGACGCCGCGCATCTTCAGCCGGGTGATGAGGATGCCGCCCGCGCTGGCGGCCCGCGCATCCCCGCGACTGTCGATGACGAAGACGGCGCCGGGCGGGCATTCCTCCACGCCCTTGCGCTGCGGATGCGCGGGGTCCTTGAACGCATCGAGAACGTCGAGATCCTCGCGCGCCGGGATGGTGCGCAGCGTGTAGGCGGGGCCGACCATGCGCGGCGCATCCGTACCGAGCGGCGCGAGGGAGAGGAACACGTTCCGGAACCCGCGCTTGAACAGGACCGTGGTCAGGGTGGCGGTCGAAACCTCGGCGAGCTTCGCCCGCGTCGAATCCTTCATGGCGTGAGCCTCACTGTGCGGCCTTGGAGATGTTCCAGTACACGGGAACGGGGGAATCGAGGATGCCCTGCAGCCGCGCCGAATACCCCCGAACCAGGGAGAACTGGCCAAGCGGGATGTAAGGCACGGTCTCCGTGGCGCGGCGGTGATAGGCCTCGGCGGCCTCGGCGCGCTGGGAGTCGCCGCTGGCGGCGATGAAGGCGCTGCGCAGGCGTTCCATCTCCGCATCGCAGGGCCAGCCGGGCAGCGCGGTGCGTTCGCAGGCGGACCGCATGGCGTTGTGGCCGGACGGGTCCATGCCATCGAGGCCCGTGGGCGCCGAGACGAACAATGCCCAGCCGCCTTGGTTCACCGGGTTCCGCGACAGGCGGCGCTGGATCAGCGTCGCCCAGTCCATGGCCTGGACATCGACCGTCACGCCGACCTGGCGCAGCAGGTCGGCCGAGACCAGCGCGAAGGTGTGGCTGATGGTGGAATCCTGCGCGTCGAGAATGACCACCGGCGTCCCGTCATAGCCGCTTTCCGCCACCGCGCGCCGGGCGGCATCGAGGTTCGGGGTCACCCAGCCGACCTCGGTGCGATAGGGCGAGGTGCAGGTGTAGAAGGACCGGCAGTCGCGCCACAGGCTGGGTTCGGTCATGTAGGCCGGCATGGCGAAGGACGGGTCCACCATCAGCCGCATCGCCTGGCGCAGGCGCGGATTGTCGAAGGGCGGGGTCGCCTGGTTCATGCGGAAGATGGCCTGCACGCCGACGCTGTCCTGCGGGCCGATGCGCAGGTTCCGGTTCTGCCGCACCACCGGGAACAGGTCGGGCGGCAATTCCTCGAAGATGTCGAGCTCACCCGTCATCAGCGCGTTCAGCGCGGTCTGCGCATCCGGCAGATAGACCCATTCGACGCGCTCGATGCCCGCGCGCTTGCCGCCGGCGAGGCCATCGGGCGGCTCGTTCCGCGGGACATAGGCGGCGTTGCGGCGATAGGTGACGCGGTCCCCGACGCGCCAATCCTCCCGTCGCAGGCTGAACGGGCCGGACCCGATGGGGTCGGTGATCGGCGTGGTCGCCGGCGTCGCGGCGATGCGCGCCGGCATGATGAAAGGCGGCTGGCCGGACGGCTTGGACAGCGCCTGCAGCATTAGCCCGAAGGGTTCGCGCAGCACGATGCGGAAGGTCCGCGCATCCACCGGCTCGATCGCTGTCGCCAGCGCGACGAGCTGCTGGCCAAGCCCGTCCCGCACCGCCCAGCGGCGCAGGGAGGCGATCACGTCCTCGGTGGTGACCGGCGCACCGTCATGGAAGGCCAGGCCCTCGCGCAGGGTGAAGGTCCAGGTCTTGCCGTCCTCGCTGGTGGTGAAGCGCTCGACCATCTGCGGCCGCACGCGAAGCTGGGAATCCAGCGCGAAGAGCGTGTCGTAGACCATGTAGCCATGGTTGCGGGCCATGTATTCGGGGCTGATGAAGGGGTCGACCGAGCGCAGGTCGCCGAAGGTCTTGATGCGCAGCGCATTGGGATCGCCGCGCCCCTGGGCCATGGCCGCAGGCGCAGCGAACAGCAGGGCGGCGCCGAGCGCCGCGGCCAAACGCTTCATGGATGCTTCCTTCCTTCGGGCCGTTCTGCCGTGCGACAGCCTTGGGATTACGATGGGGCCGTGGCCAGCCAGGCGGCAAGCCGGAATCGGACTGATACCGGGCCGACAGCGGTTGGACCTTTGTTGGTTTGGTAGCAGCCTTTGTCTTGCGCGCGGCCGCCACATCAGCCGCGCGCGCCATACCCATTCGCCACGGGTGAGCCCTTGGCAAACAGGTACAAGACCGAAGCGAGACAGACATGCCCGACAATGGCGCCCAGAAGCGCTCCCGCTCCTACCTGCTTGCCATCGAAGACCAGGAATTCCTGCTGCGGGACGAGATGCGCCCCTTCCGCTTCGGCATGGAATATGCCAAGGCGGAATACGCGCTGCGCGACTGGGGCGTGCGATCGACGGTGGTGGTGTTCGGCTCCGCGCGCATCCCCAGCCCCGAACAGGCTGCGGCACTGACCGAGAACGCCAAGACACCCGCGGAAAAGCGCGCCGCAAAGCGCGCCGTTGAACGGTCGCACCTGTACGAGGATGCGCGGGCCTTTGCGCGCATCGTGTCGCTGCGCGGGGGTGCGCTCGCCGTGACGGGCGCGCCGCGCGACAACGTCATCGCGACGGGCGGCGGGCCGGGGATCATGGAAGCCGCGAACCGCGGTGCGGCGGAAGCCGGCGCGCCGTCGATCGGCTTCAACATCACCCTGCCGCATGAGCAATACCCGAATGCTTGGTCGACCCCGGCGCTGACCTTCCGCTTCCACTATTTCGCGATGCGCAAGATGCACCTCGCCCAGCGCGCCAACGCCCTGGCGGTCTTCCCCGGCGGCTTCGGCACCTTCGACGAGTTGTTCGAGTTGCTGACCCTGGTGCAGACCGGCAAGGCGACGCCACGCCCGATCGTGCTGGTCGGCCGGTCCTTCTGGGAGGGCGTGGTGAACCTGCCGCTTCTGGTCGAGGAAGGGATGATCGACGAGAAGGACCTGTCGCTGTTCGACATCGTCGACACGCCGGAGGAAGCCTGGGCGAGCCTGGTGCGGCGGGGGCTCGAGGCGCGGGCGCTGCCCTCCGCGCCGGCCGTGCCGCTGACGGCGCCGCCCCGGCGGCGCAAACCGGAGGCGGAGCGGATGCCGGATCCACCGGGGCGGCGGCGGTAGGGGCGCGGACCCGTGCATGCGAGGGTCCGGCGTGGTGTTGGTCGAAGTGGCCAAATGCGGCTTGCCTGAGTTGTGGAATTGGAGGGGCTTTGCCCCTCCAACCACCCCACCAAAGGCCACAGGGCCTTTGGAAACCGTCACTTGGCGCTGGGCGCCGCTGCCAGGATCGGTGCCAACATCCGCACTTGCGCACGGAACGCGCTACGGGGGGGGCTCGGCACACCTTTGGGGCACAGCGCCAAGTATCCGGCATTCCAAATGCTCTCAGCATTTGGCAGGGTGAGGTTTGGAGAGGGGCAGAGCCCCTCTCCATTGCCGTCAGCGCCCCATCTTCGCGCGCATGGGGCGGCGCCCCTCCAATTCCACAGCGGCGCTATTCCTGCCCGCGGCGGGCTGATCGCCGCCCGGTCAGACCCTACGCTGCCCCCGGCAGTGCCTGGTACGGCAGGGGCGCGAAGCGTGTCCCGTACAGCGTGATGTCCTGCCACACGCCCTGGGTCACATAGGGGTCTTCGGCCATCCAGGCGCGGGCCGCGTCATCCGTCGCGTGACGTGTCACGGCGATGGACCCGCGCATGGTGCCGGCCTCGTCCAGGATCGCGCCGCCCATGGCGAGGGTGCCATCCGCCGCCATGCTGTTCACCCGCGCGATATGCGCAGGCCGGGCGGCGGCGCGGCGTTCCGCGGCGCCGGCATCGGTGCCGTCCTGCGCGACGATGACGGTATGGGTGCGGGTGGCGGAGATCGGCTCGCCCGGCTGCGGCAGCAGGCGATAGGGCAGCGGCGCGATACGGAAGGGCTGCGCCGTCCAGCGATCCCACACGCCTTCGACCACGAAGGGCTCCTCGGCGAGGTAGGCATCGAGGCCGGCCTTGTCTGGCACTTCCAGAACCATCAGCGACCCGGCCGGCTTCCAGTCCGGCGTGAAGAGCGGCACGCCGAGCGCGAGCCGCCCCTCCTGCGCCCAGCGGGTGATGACGGCGAGGTGCCGATCGCGCGATGCGGTGCGGCGGGCCGGGTCCGGCCCGTCCCAGGCGATGATGGCGTAGCCCATGGCGATGGTTCCTGCCCTTCTGCGTTGGGGGGCAGCCTGCCACGCCGACGCCCGCGCGTCAGCCCGCCATGACGGCGAAGGAGCGGCGATCGCCGCTCCTCCACACGTCATCAGTACATATGCTGGCCGCCGTTGATGGACAGGGTCGAGCCGGTGATGAAGTCCGCATCGTCCGCGGTGAGGAACACAACGCCGCGCGCGATGTCATAGGCGGTGCCGAGCCGTCCGCGCGGGATGCGCGCGATGATCTTCTCAAGCACGTCGGGCGGCACGGCGCGCACCATCTCGGTGTCCACATAGCCTGGCGCGATCGCGTTCACGGTGATCTGCGTGCGCGCGCCTTCCTGGGCGAGCGCCTTGGTGAAGCCGTGGATGCCCGACTTGGCGGCGGCGTAGTTCACCTGGCCGTACTGGCCGGCCTGGCCGTTGATCGACCCGATATTGACGATGCGGCCGAACTTGCGCGCCGTCATGCCGTCCCAGACCAGCTTGCACATGTTGTAGCAGGAACCGAGGTTGGTATCGATCACCGCGTCCCACATCTCGCGGTTCATGCGCTTCATCGTGCCGTCGCGGGTGATGCCGGCGTTGTTGACCAGCACTTCGATCGGTCCGACCTCGGCCTCGATCTTCTTCACCGCCGCGGCGCAGGACTCGTAGTCCGCGACATCGAACTTGTAGCAGGGGATGCCGGTGCGCTTGGTGAAGGCCTCGGCCGCCGCCTCGTTTCCGGCAAAGGATGCGACGACCTTGCGGCCGGCCGCCTGCAGCGCCTCGCTGATGGCGGCACCGATGCCGCGTTGACCTCCGGTGACAAGTGCGACGCGAGCCATGCCTGATCTCCTCCCTCGGGCGGATGCGCTTGAGCGGTATCAATGGTCCCGCGAAGCCGCGCAATCCTTGACGCTCATCAAATCCTTTCAGGGCTTCACATACCAGGGGGAATGCGTGCAGTGCGGCGCGATCGGGCTTTTGTCACCTGGCCCGACGTCGTGTCCGCGGGGTCTGGTGCAGCGCGGTATCGGATGCTAGATGTTGGGCATGGCACTGCAGTGGCGCATCACGGGGCGAATTACCGGCACGGCCTGATCAGGTCGCGCCCCGGGCGGGCGTGCCTTCGGCCGTAGGATTGCCCCGCCCGCGTATCGTCACTGCCGGATTTTCGATCGCCATGTCCGAACACAATCATCTCGTCTCTGCGCGCTTCGTCCTGCTGGCCGAGGCCTCTCCCGGGCTGCTGTCCCGATTGCTGCAACCGCTCGCCAAGCGTGATCTGGTGCCCGACCGCGTGATGGCGCGGCGCCAGGGGGAGGCGATGCATGTCGAGATCGGCCTCGATGCCATGCCGGCGGGCATGGTGCATCTGGTCGCGGGGAACCTCGCGCAGGTGGTGGGGGTGATGGAGCTGAGCGGCGGACAGGACGTGCTGCACGCGGCCTGATGCCAACGGCCCCTGTGGAACCGAGAGGGGCTTTGCCCCTCTCGGGCTCACCCCAGCAAAGGCCGAAGGGCCTTTGCAAACCTCGACTTGGTGCCGTGCGCCGCTGCCAGAATGGTGCCGAAACCCGCTCTTGCGCATGAACGGCGTTTGGAGGGCCAGCACCGCCGCTGCGCCCGGCGCCAGAATTGCGTTCCAAGTGCTCCAAGCACCTGGCGGGGTGGTTTGGAGGGGCAGAGCCCCGCCAATTCCACCCGTGCCGGTCATCCCCAAGGGCCGCTGGTATGAGATGCCTCCAGCACGAGGGGGCGACGGGCGCTCCCCTTCCCTGAGCTTCCCGCGCCGGAGAGCCGAGGGGCCATCTCTGTCCTGGCGCCCAGTCCCTACTTCGCCGGCAGGAACCCGACGATGTCCCGCGTCTTCGCAACGATCGGCTCGGCGATCGCCGAGGCCTGGTCCGCCCCCGTGCGCAGCGCCGCATCCAGCGCGGCCGGGTCTTCGAGCAGCCGCTTCAGCTCCGACTGGATCGGCGCGAGGTGGGCGATCAGCGCATCGGCCAGGACGGCCTTGAAGGCGCCGAAGCCCTGGCCGCCATGCTCGCGCAGCACGTTCTCCGGCAGGGTGTCGGTGATGGCGGCGAGGATGCCGACCAGGTTGCGCGCCTCCGGCCGGCCTTCGAAGCCGGCCATGTGCTCGGGCAGCGGCTCAGGGT
>Ga0209066_10007773_pt1 | contig 10553 bp, 8 predicted proteins | sample All_14_2_FD_187198 | JGI IMG/M metagenome (GOLD analysis project Ga0209066, IMG submission 187198) | Freshwater microbial communities in response to fracking from Pennsylvania, USA - Allegheny Zone_MetaG_DW_15 (SPAdes) (version 2) ... | reverse complement strand
CAAAGCCGGCTGCAAAAAGAAGGTCGCCATCGTCGCCTGTATGCGCAAGTTCATCGTCATGCTCAACGCCATGATCCGCGACGGCACGCCGTGGAAATCCCCTGCATAAAATCATGGTTGCTTCGAGGCTCGCTATCGCTCGCACCCCAGGGTGAGGGGAAGACTGTAAAGAAGCCCGCATCCAGAGGAGGCCCGAGAGGGCCGTCTCGACGGACGCGGGCATCCATATTTGATACAATTTAAGGCAGACAGACTCCCGGCTCAGCCATCCCCTCTGCGGTTGCGTCGGCGGGTCGGATTATTGGCAAGCTTGGCGTGCCATTCCCGGATTTGCGCGGGGTGGGCCGTGCGCGTGGTGATCGTCTGAGTGCCCTGATTCATGATGTTGCTGTCATCGCCATCGGCGGAGTTGTGCGTCGAGCCCAGGAAATGCCCGATCTCATGCGCCACGGTCTTGGCAAGTTGCGGAACGGAGCGGATCGTCCCCGTCGAGCCGCCTGAGCGGTAGGACGCGACCGTGACCTGCCCCCACCAGGGAAATTTGCCAAGACCGAAGGCTCCGTCGTCGAAGGAATTGACGATGATCAGGTCGATATCGCGCGCATTCCGCCAGGCCGCCGGGAACCGCGCGGATTCCAGGGTGCCCAGATTGAAATGCGCATCGTTGGTACGCAGGTTGAAATCCGCCAGCTCTGCCTGCAGCAGACAGCGTTCGCGTCGCCAGAAATCATTGACCCCGACCAGGATCGCCGCAACGTCACTCTGCACGGCGGCAAGATTGGGCCTGCCCCCCGGCAAGGCGCCGTCCGTCTGCCCGACCACGGTGACGTTCAGCCCAACCAGGAAGGGCGACACACGCAACGACGCCACATTGTTTCCGAACCCGTTCCGGCCGCCCTGATTCGGACTACCCAGGTTTTCGCAATCGACCGGCCCGCGCATGTAATGCACCCCGCCCAGCCAATCCGGCCGGTTGAACAGCAACACGGCCTCATCGCCATCCGTCATGCGCAACGAAGACGGGTTGCGACCGATCGGCAATTCACCCAGATCATCCTCGTCCCGCCGGATAACGGCGGTATCTCCGCCGAAATCCCGGCGCTGGAACAACGTTATGGTCATGAATCCCTCTCCCCAGACAGACCCGATCCCCGGTGGATTGAAAGCTATCACGTTCATTCATAGGTGGCCACTCGTCTTCCCGCGATCCTTTGGGTCTGGCAAGCGACGCGGACTGCGCTATCCTCTCTGCCGAACGGTGAAACCAGAGGGGAGAGCGGCATGCGGCTTGGAGTGTTCGGATCATGGGCGGCGGTGCTTGCCCTGGGAACCTGCCTTTCCCTGCCCGCGTCGCTCTCCCAGGCCCAGGCCCAGGCCCAGGCCCAGGCCAAGCGCCTTGTGATCGGGGTCAGCCAGTATCCGACCAATTTCCACCCACTCTTCGACGCACATGTCACCCGCTCCTATATCAACGGCATGACCCGCCGTCCGCTGACGACCTATAATGCGGACTGGAAGCTGATCTGCATGCTCTGCGTCGAACTTCCGGATCTGGGTAAAGGCACGGCAGAGGATGTGATCACCCCATCGGGCAAGGAAGGCCGCGCCCTGACCTACCGGATCGACCCGCAGGCGCGCTGGGGCGACGGGGTCCCCATCACCTCGAAGGACGTCCTCTTCACCTGGGAAATCGGGCGCAGGAATGAAACCGGCGTCACCAATTTCGAACTGTTCCGTCGGATAGAAGATGTGCGGATCGTCGATGACAAGACCTTCACCCTGGTGGTGGATGAACGCACCTGCGAATACCAAGGCATGAACGATCTGGAAATCCTGCCCGCCCATATCGAGGCGGAAGCGGCATCCGACCCGGCCAATTATCGCAACCGCTCGCTCTATGAGCGCGATACCACGAATAAGGGGCTGTGGGCCGGCCCCTATCTGGTGAAATCCACCCAGCCCGGCGCCTCCGTCCTTCTGGAGCGCAATCCGCAATGGTGGGGCAGGAGTCCGGAATTCGACGAAATTGAAATCCGCGCCGTGGAGAACACCGCCGCCCTGATGGCCAATCTGCTGTCCGGCGATATCGACATGATCGCGGGCGAGGTGGGGTTGACCCTGGATCAGGCCCTGTCTTTTGAGGAGCGGGCGAAGGACCGCTTTACTTTCGTCTACACGCCCGGACTGATCTATGAACATATCGATCTGAACCTGGATAACCCCGTGTTGCAGGACGTGCGCGTGCGTCGTGCCCTGCTGCACGCCATCGACCGGGAAGCGCTGAGCCAGCGCCTGTTCGCCGGGCGCCAGCCGCCCGCCCATGGCAATGTCAACCCGCAGGACGAGGTGTTTTTCCAGGACGTGCCCCGCTACGCCTATGACCCGGAGAGGGCCAAGGCCCTGCTGGGGGAAGCTGGATTCCGCCCCGGCCCCGGCGGGGTGCGGCAGAATGGCGATGGCGAGCCCCTGCGGCTGGAGTTTCTGACCACGGCCGGCAATAAGACGCGCGAATTGGTGCAGCAGGTGCTGCAAAGCATGTGGAGCCAGGTCGGAATCCAGGTCCAGCTCCGTGCCGAGCCGCCCCGCGTCTTCTTCGGGGAAACGCTGAACAAGCGAAGCTTCCAGGCGATGGCCATGTTCGCCTGGATCAGCTCGCCCCGGAACATCCCCTGGACCACGCTGCATTCCAGCATGATCCCGTCCGAGGCCAATGGCTGGGGCGGGCAGAACTATCCGGGCTATGCCAGCGCGGAGATGGACGAGATTCTGGATCGGTTGAAATTCGAATGTGAACCGGCCAGGAACCAGGCATTGTGGAATCGGTTGCAGACACTCTATGCGCAGGACCTTCCGGCCCTGCCGCTCTATTTCCGCTCGAATGCCGACATCCTGCCGCCCTGGCTGAAAGGGCTGCGCCCGACCGGGCATATGGAACCATCCACGCTCTGGGTCGAGGAATGGAGCCGCCAGGATGGATAACACCGCGTCCCGCCCCAGCTGCTGCCATGGTGGCGCCCCGTCGCGTCACCACGGATGGGGATGGTAGCAGGCATGACCGGCTTTCTTGTCCGGCGGCTGGTGCAGAGCCTTGTGATGCTCGTGCTGCTGTCTTTCGTGATTTTCTGGTTGATGGCGCTGATGCCCGGCGACCCGATCGACCTGTTGATGGCAACCAATCCCGATGTGACCTCGGCCGATGCGGCACGGCTGAAGGCCCTGGCGGGTCTGGATCGGCCGATCTGGGAACGCTATCTGGACTGGGCCGGGGCGGCCCTGTCGGGCAATTTCGGCTACTCCCGCCTCTATTCCATTCCGGTGTTGGACGTGATCCTGCCCCGGCTGGGGGCGACGCTGATCCTGCTGGGCATTTCCACCGCGCTTGCCCTGGCCATCGCCATTCCGGTCGGGGTCATGGCGGCGCGGCGCCCGCACGGGCTGTTCGACTATGTTGTCAATCTGGGCTGTTTCGCCGGGATATCGGTCCCGCCCTTCTGGCTTGGCATCCTCCTGATCCTGCTGTTTGCAGTAACTTTGGGCTGGCTCCCGGCCGGTGGCATGGGCCGGCCGGACATGCCGCTTGGCCAGCGCGCGGTCTATCTGATCCTGCCGATCCTGACCCTGACATTGCTGTCGGTCGGAGGCTTCACCCGCTTCCTGCGCGCCGCCATGCTGGAGGCCCTGCGCCAGGACCATATCCGCACCGCCCGCGCCAAGGGGCTGAGTGAGGCACGCATTGCCTGGGATCATGCGCTGCGCAACGCACTGCTGCCGCTGATAACCGTGCTGGGCCTGAGCTTCGGCGGCCTGTTTTCCGGTGCCCTGATCACCGAAACGGTCTTCGCCTTTCCCGGCATGGGCAAGCTGATCTATGACGCCATCCTGGCCTCGGATTACAATCTGGCCATGCTGTCGCTGATGCTGGCGACGCTGGTCACCCTTGCCGGCAATTTCCTGGCGGACCTGGCCTATGTCGCCATTGATCCGCGCGTCAGCTACAGCGACGGGGCGGACGCATGATGGCAGGCAATTCGGGTTCGCCGCTTGCCCGCGCCGCCGCGCGTTTTCGCGGCCATCTGCTGGCCCGCGCCTCCCTGCTTTTTCTGCTGCTGCTGACATTGGCCGCCATCGCGGCGCCCTGGATCGAAACCAGGCTGGGCGTAAACGCCATGACGGCGGATCTGTTCAATGCGCGCATGCCGCCCTCGGCGGCGAACTGGCTGGGTACGGACGAGGCAGGGCGCGACCTTTTGACCCGGCTGCTGCATGGGGGGCGGGTAACGCTGCTGGTAGCACTCGCCTCCGCCCTGGTATCGGCCTGCATCGGCACGGCAATCGGTCTTCTGGCCGGGCTGGGCGGCGGCCGGCTGGACGCAGCCCTGATGCGCCTGACGGATGCGGTGATCGCCCTGCCGGTATTGCCGCTGCTGTTCATTCTGGCAGCGCTCGACCTCGCCAAGCTTGGCCTGCCTTCGGATTTGGCCCAAAGCCAGGCGGCCGGGCTGTGGCGGATTGTTCTGATCATCGCGCTGTTCGGCTGGCCGACCGTGGCCCGGCTGGTGCGGGCCGAAGCCCTGTCGCTGATCCGACGCGACTTCGTGCGCGCGGCCGTGGCGCTCGGTGCCGGCAAGGGCGCGATCGCGCTGCGTCACCTGCTGCCCAACCTCGCCTCCCCCATCATCGTGGCGACCACCCTGTCGGTCGGCAACATCATCCTGTTTGAATCCGTGCTGTCCTTCCTGGGCCTTGGCATTTCACCGCCCATCCCGAGTTGGGGCAACATGCTGTCGAATGCGGAAGAGATGATCTGGTCCGCGCCGCGGCTGGCCATCTGGCCTGGGGTGATGATCTTCCTGACGGTGATCGCCTTCAACTTCCTGGGCGACGGGTTGCAGGACGCACTCGACCCCAAATCCGATTCGGACCTCGGCCGGGATTGATGGGTCGCCCTGAATCCAGCCGATCTTGCCTTTATCGGCATTCAGGCATATATAGAAGAGCGCTAGAAAGGCGTAGCTTTGCTCACTCCCATGCATAGTGGTCTGGCGGGCTGGCTACACGATATGTTGGGAACCCAGCCGGTTTAGCCGGCGGGAACTCGGGACAAGGACAAACCAGAATGGCTGATATCGCAGGTGTCGGCTCTTTCGGCTTCCAGCCGGTTCGCAGCAATCCGGAAATTTTCCGGACACAGAGCGATGACGTCTCCGCGCGGGAGCAGGACACGAGCCTGAGTGTCCGCAGCACGGAAGATGCAGCACGTGCCCGTGGGGTTGAACCCTTCGGCTTCGACCCGGCGGAAGAAAGCGGCGAATCCTCCAACAGCGTCTTTCGCCAGCAGACCAATCAGGAAGATCAGGTCACACTGAGCACGCGCGCGCAGGAACTCGCGGCCGCTGATCAGCAGGCGCAGGATGTGGCCACGCCGCCGAACCTCCTGGATCAGATCGATCAGGCGCAGGCCACCCAGCAGGTGCCTTCCCAGATCGCTGGTGTGGACAACAACACGAACCAACAGGTTGCCGAGGAAAGCACGTCCGCCACGCTCAACGGCAATCAGGATGGTCGCCAGAACGAGCAGAACAGGGCGCTGGGCCAGCTTGTCGACCAGTTCGCCTGACCCCAGCCAAGCCCTGGCGGCCTGGCCGGTTTCGTCTTCAAGGGCCCGCGCACCGCACGGGCCCTTTGCTTTTGCGGATGGCTTTTTCCGGAGAGGGTAGATCTTGGCCAGTTTCAATTTGTTGATCGCCGGCCTGACTGGGCTGGTGTCCATTGGTCTTGGGGCGATCGGGGCCCATATGCTTGATCCCGCCGATACCCAGGCCCTGCGCTGGCTCGATACCGGGCTGAACTATGCCGGATGGCATGTGGCCGCGCTGGTCGCGCTGGGTCTGTATATGCGCAGTGCCCGGATGCCGGAAGGCTGGGCCAGCATGGCTTCGGTCGCGTTCAGCGCAGGTCTTGTTCTGTTCTCCGGCTCGCTCTATGCCATGGCCTTCGGGGCGCCCAGCGCCATCTCCATCCTCACGCCCATCGGTGGGGTGGCTTTCATGCTCGGCTGGTTGATTGTCATCCTTTGGGCCCTGCTCGGAAGACGCTCTTGACCCAAGATATGGAATCAAACCGAATCGATTTCATCCATATTTTGTATGTGAATCAAAGTAGTTGACGCCGATTCTTCAACGAATCATGCTGGCCCCGGCAAAGCATTCAAGCAAGGGTCGAGGTCATGGTTACGGTTCCGGTCAATACGATTCTGGAGGGGGATTGCATCGAGGTGATGCGGGGTCTGCCCGATGCCTCGGTGGATATGGTGTTCGCGGACCCGCCCTATAATCTGCAATTGAAGGGCGACCTGCACCGCCCCAACAATACAAGGGTGGATGGGGTTGACGACGACTGGGACAAGTTTTCCAGCTTCGCCGAATATGACGCCTTCACCCGCGCCTGGCTGGCGGAAGCACGCCGCGTTCTGAAGCCGGACGGCACGTTGTGGGTGATCGGCAGCTATCACAACATCTTCCGCGTCGGTGTCGCGGTGCAGGATCTGGGCTATTGGATTCTGAATGACATCGTCTGGGTCAAGACCAACCCGATGCCAAATTTCCGCGGCAAGCGTTTCACCAATGCGCATGAAACGCTGATCTGGGCGGCCAAGGGCGAGAAGAGCAAATATACCTTCAATTACGAGGCCATGAAGTCCCTGAACGAGGATCTTCAGATGCGCTCGGACTGGGAATTGCCGCTTTGCACCGGAACCGAACGGTTGAAGGGGGAAGATGGGGCAAAGGCCCATCCGACCCAGAAGCCGGCGGCGCTGCTCTACCGTGCCATCCTGGCCGCCACCGATCCCGGGCAATTGGTACTCGACCCCTTCTCCGGCACCGGCACCACGGCGGCGGTCGCCAAGCAATTGGGCCGGCGCTATATCGGCATTGAGCGCGATGCGGGCTATCTCGCCATCTCGCGCCAGCGCCTGCGAGAAACGCCGGAAGCGGCCGATGCGTTGGCGCTGAAGGTCGCCAACAAACGTAAGGAAAAACGCGTACCCTTCGGCTGGCTGCTGGAACAGGGACTGCTGGAGCCGGGCGCGACCCTGATCAGCCCCTGCACCCGCCATCGCGCCAAGGTGCGTGCCGACGGCACCATTGACGCCGGCGGGGTTGCCGGGTCCATCCACAAGGTCGGGGCGGCCGTGCAGAACGCGCCCAGTTGCAATGGCTGGACTTATTGGAGTGTGGAAGCGGAAGGCCGCAAGCTGTCGTTGGACGTGCTGCGCCAGAAGCTGCGCGGCGGGTTGGGCGAAGCCTTCGCCAACCCGGCCGGCACCGCCCAGGCTGCCACCCCGGCCATGCGCGTGCCCTTGTCCAAGCTGACCAAAGCCAACCCGGCGAAGCGCGCCGCACGGCCCAGGGCTTGATACATACATCCTCATCGTCGGGCACGACCCGACGATCTTTCTCCATCCGGAGAAAGGTCCTTGGGTCGAGCCCAAGGACGACGGGAACCATACAAGCGCGAGGCGGAATTCCCTGCCAACCCGGAAGCAGGCCCCGGGTTACAGCACAAGGGTTGTCATCCCGGCCGCAGCGCGAGCGCGAGAGCCGGGATCTTTCACCCAGGGGGAACAGACCCTCGGACCCAAGTCCGAGGGCGTCGCTGGTCAGTGATTTCAACTATATACCGTCGCGGTCGGGCTTGACCCGACCACCTCCATCCCGGTGGAACAAGCCCCCCGGATCAGTGCCGAGGGCGACCGGGCCCAGAGCGGCTGGCCCTATTCCTTGCCGTCCGCCTGATCGGCCCAGCTTTTCTGCTTGCGATAGATGGTCGACGGCACCGTACCAAGTGCGGTTGCCGCCTTGCTGATATTGCCGCCAAAGGCCGCGATGGCGGCTTCTATGGCATCCTTTTCCACCTGCCACAGCGGCTTGACCGCATCCGGGGTCAAGGCCGGCACTGCCCCGCTGCTTCCCGCTGCCCCGTCCCGCCCCAACGCCCCGCCAAGGCCAGCGGCGCGCGGCACGTCGGCCCGGTTCAGCGGCGCGGGTAACATCTCGGCCGTAACGATGGCCCCATCATGCAGCACGACGATATTGCGCAGCACGTTTTCCAGCTGGCGGACATTGCCCGGCCAGTCATAGCCCAGGAAGCGGGTCCGCACCGCCTCGTCAAAGCCACGGAAGGCCTTGCCCTCCTCCTCCGCGATCTGGCTCAGCAGATGTTCGGCGATTTCCATTACATCGGCGCCGCGCCCGCGCAGCGGGGGCAGATCAATCGGGATCACATGCAGGCGGTAATACAGATCCTCGCGGAAGCGCCCGCCCTCGACCTCCGCCAGCGGATCGCGATTGGTGGCGGACACGAAGCGCACATCCACCTTTTCCGCGCGGCTGCCGCCCACTTTCTGCACCACCCCGGTCTGCAGGAAGCGCAGGAGCTTGCTTTGCAGATCCATATCCATTTCGCAGATTTCATCCAGGAACAGCGTGCCGCCATCGGCCAGCTTCGCCGCGCCCTCCCGGTCTGCGGTCGCGCCCGTAAACGCGCCTTTCACATGGCCGAAGATTTCCGATTCCATCAGCTCGCGCGGGATGGCGGCACAGTTCAGCGCGATGAACGGCCCATTGGCGCGGGGGCTCTGGCGATGGATGGCAACCGCGCACAGCTCCTTGCCGGTGCCGGATTCCCCCGTCACGAAGACCGAGGCCTTGGAGGAGGCGGCCGCGTCAATCGTGCGATAGACCGCCTGCATCGCAAAGGATGAGCCGATAAAACCATGATAGCCGCGCCGGGCGGTGGCCTTGACGCTTTGCACCAGGGTGGAGAGCGTATGCCGCTCCATCGCGTTCTGAATCGTCGTGCGCAGCCGGTCGGCGCTGAACGGTTTCAGGATATAGTCATAGGCCCCGCGCCGCATCGCCTCCACCGCCGTCTGCAGCGAGGAATTGGCGGTAATGACGATGACCGTGCTTTTCAGCCCCTTGCCCTCCAGCCGCTCCAACAGCTGCATGCCGTCCATATCGGGCAGGTTGAGATCCAGCAGAATGACCTGCGGCTCCCCCTCCTCCGCCAGGGCGAGGGCCTTGCGTCCCGTATCGGCGAAACTCAGCCGATAGGGTGTGTTCGCCAAATAGGCCTGGACTGTGGTTACGAAAGATGGGGAATCCTCCACAACCAGGACACTGCCATCCCCGCGCATTTCGACCACTCTACCGAGTTCAACCGAAGAGCATTCTAGGCGAAGGTCATGGCATATGCCAAGTTATGGTGAATGACCGCGTTCGATTGTCCCGATATTTCACACGGCAACACGGTTAACGATGCGGTCTCGGGGGTGGCGGCCCCGCCCCTATGGTTCGAGACGGCCCTTCGGGCCTCCTCACGATGAGGGGGGCTCCCACTCTGAGGGGGGCGAAAGAGGCCCGGATCAATCCAGCGGCAGCTTCTTCAGGGCCTGGATGGTGGCCGACACGATGCGCTGCAAGGTCGGGTCGAAGGCAGAGAGCGCGACCAGGGCAGCTTCGTTCCGGATCATCCATTTCGCAACGGCGCGGGCCAGTTTCGCCTTCTCCAGGGCTTGCGGTGCGGCCCGTCTGGCCCAATCACCGATCCTGGTCGCGACACGAATGAAATTGGCGAAGGTACGCGCGCCAAGCGTGGATTGCGGGTCTTTCCGATCCGCCTCGGCCGTATCTTCCAACAGAACAATGGCATCCTCCGCCACAATGCCGGAAGTATCGGCGTCATCCACCACGGCGGCCGCCTGATCGGGATCGACCCGCGGGGTCACAACCTCCCGCCGCTTGGCATAGAGCATGCCGAGATGGGCGTCGGTCTGCACCAGGATGCGCAGCGTATCGACCGCGATCAGCAGCGCATTATGGGCCTTCTGCGACAGGATGGGGTCGAGCGGCTCTTCCTCCTTCCGCGCCTCGGTATCGGATTTCAGCTGCACTTCCAGCGCGATCAACTGCCCGACCACGCGACCGGGCTGGACCTGCGTCAGCGTCTCCCCCAAAGCATCAACCAGCCGGCCGGCCGGTGTGGCAAGCGAAGCATCATCATAGCGATTGGAGGTTGGCTTACTCGAAGCGATCCGCGCCAGATCCTGGGCATGTTCGGCAGTACTTTGGCGTAGCTCTTCGGTAAGCGCGTCATCGGACAGGCTTTCGTCGCGCCGCAGCCTTTCAGCCGAAATCCGCTCGCTGCTCTCATCCCCCTGGAACTGCCCCGCCGACGGGTCGGGGACAAGGGTGACCGGCCGTTCCGCCTCGATCTTCGCCAGGATCGCATTGCAATGCGCCGCCCCTTTCTCCAAATCCTCCGGCGAGAGAGCCAGAACGCGCTTCTCCTCCAACTCCAAATCCAGGGGCCGGCCCGCGCCATCGCCCGCCAGCCGGTCCTGATACCAATCCGTCCAGACCTGCCAGTTGGGATCATCGTCCAGCAGGGCTGATTTCATCCGGTCCCAGCGTTCGGACAGGAATTTCGGCATGCCTTCCGGCCATAAGGGCATGCCGGCCAGGGCAGCCGGGGCCATGCCCCGCTCGATG
>Ga0209066_10007772_pt1 | contig 10554 bp, 15 predicted proteins | sample All_14_2_FD_187198 | JGI IMG/M metagenome (GOLD analysis project Ga0209066, IMG submission 187198) | Freshwater microbial communities in response to fracking from Pennsylvania, USA - Allegheny Zone_MetaG_DW_15 (SPAdes) (version 2) ... | reverse complement strand
GGACAAAAGAATTGTCCACGACGACATACTCGTTCCCAATTTTAAAACCACCTTCGGTTGCTGGCGTTGGTGCTGCTTCGGTCATGATTTTGCTCACTTCTTGGCGCAAATAAATCGGATGGTCTCTTTTTGTGTTGACAGCGCTGCCGCCTGCTGTCCAGCATGCATACATGTTGCCATTGATCCAAACTCCTGCATCTCGATGCTGTTGGGATATGATGCACCACTGGTTGAGGTCATGATCAATATGAGAATATGCCATTGCATTACGATGACTCCTGTTGAGTTGTTGATAAAACCTTCTTGAGTGCCATGCACTCCTCTCGCCGAAGTATTGCTATCCGGTTGTGTGCAGCCAATGCAAATATGTAATTGGTTGCGTTGAAGCTACCACGCTTTCCTTCCAAATTCTCTCGGATTTGTCCTGTGATCACTGTGTTGAGGATCATCAGCCCTTCGTCGTTCGTTTCGTGTAGTGCGCGTTTGGCATACAAATCAAGGAGCCTCATCGCGACAGTACTGTCTGGATCGGTGGTGGTCATCCGGAAGATCATCTCGACCACCATCAAGAATTCGGAATTTGGTGTGTGTTGCATGTTAATCTCACTTCGCCAACATGGCCTGATCCCACAGGGTGCTGTCTTCGGTTGTCCAACTGGTGCCCCCATTGTTGAAAGCATATACCTGACCAAGCTCAGCATCGTATCCCGCAAAATGGCGCTTATCCCAACGGTCAGCTGGATACGTCCTTACGAGAATTGGAGTGTCTATCTGAACAGTAGTCCAGTCAACAATGTCGGTATCATATCTGATGGAGAATATCTCCTTCGTGTCATTGAAGAACGCAACGACGTCGTTCTTCAACGGAGTGTTGGCCAAGATTGCTGTACATGGGCGGCCTTTGTAGGACGGCAGCGCCAACATAAACACCTCGGCAGCGAACTGAGCACCGCCGAGCTCTTTTATAGCCACCACATCATCATCGTACACAGACGCCACTGTCAGCACTATGGGCGCAGTCTGCATATCGTGGATTGCCAACAACGACTGTTTTGTTGCAGCGTTGACGAAGCAAACGACATCTCCGGGGTTGAAACAAGAATCTGATTCTTTGATCATGATGAACTTTCAGTGGACGTGGTTTGAACACGAGGCTTGCGTTGGGTGCGAGTGGGTTGGACCTGTTGAATCAGTTCATCAACTGAACCCATCACCAACAGCGCACCTGAATTGAACACCGCGTAGGTGCTCGCCCCGTCGCTGGATATCAAATGTGTGCAATTTGCAAAATTGATTGCAACGTCACTACCTTCTGGAGTTTTCGTCCTGATAACTTGGGTCATTTGTACTCATATACGGTTGGGTTGTAATTGTTGGCTATGGTTTCGTAGCCAATGTATCCTCGCGGATTGCATAGGATTTCCGTTTCTCCAATCTGGTATTGGAGACGTTTGTGAATGTGTCCACAACACCAGTATTGGATTGTGGGCCTATCGAGAATAAATTCCGACAGATCGGAGGCGTAACCATACGCAGTCCCTAGTATGAACGATGCCTGTGACTGAATGGATTGCAGCGATGGGTGATGGTGCGTGACTACCACACTCCCTAGTCCCAACTCAGTAGCGGCCACAATTGCACGATCGAGATAGTTGAGAGAGATGTTGAACTCAGACAACCCATCACTTGGGATCATCGTGCGGTCCCCAACTTGAATACTGCCATAGTCACGTGCCATCCCATGTCTCAGCTGCTCTGCAACAAGCGGATCATTGTTCTTCACGTTGGTCCACAATGTAGCACCATGGAACATCGTTTCCCCAAGCTGGATGGATTCGTTCTGAAGCACGTGAACATTGACCAACCCGTACGTATAGCGAATGAGTTTTTTGAGGGTGTGCAGTGCACCATGCAAGCTAGATCCCCAGTGCTCGTGGTTTCCCAGCACGTAGATCACGTTGTCATATTCTTCCGACGCCTTTGTCAAAAAATGCCGAAACGCCTGTTGGTGGAGCAACGCATCTGGAGCGGTGGGATTGAAGATTTCGAGTGTGCAGATCAAATCTCCCGCAACCACCAATGTATCTGCTCCCGTTGTGTTGGAGGCAGTGAACATCTGTCGGGAGGCATGTGAGCTGATGTCGAGGTGAACATCTGATATTAACGCGAATTTTGACATTTGGTTTGTTGCTTCTGCGAAGCCTTTGTTTTCTCATCTGCGATTGCTGTCAGGATGCAACCCCACCACAGTGCGTGCACTTCAGCTTCATACTCTTCGTCCGTGCAGATTCGATTCTGAACTCCTGCACATTCTCTCATCAATTTTCGAATTTCGTCATACGGCTTGCCATACTTGCCGTTGACGGGATCATAATACTCTTTTTCGAGTATGCCAACGCTGTCCCATGCGATTGCTGCTTGTTCCCATGGCCTACATGCTACCCCAAAACAATCGACCGCAGGTGCGGCCGATGTGAAGTTTGGTTCTAGGATCCCCCACAATCTGAGTAGCTCAGACGACAACTTCATGTGTGATAACCTTTACATTTTGAGATTGGTACGGACAGCAAAGTCCAGCAAGTCATCGAGATCCATGTCGCTGTACTTTGGTGGGAGAAAGATCACTTTGTCGTCCACGGCGTCGAACTCGACATCTGCTCGAACCAGTTCTAGCGCACCGAGTCGAGACATTGGCTCTCCTAGCTTGTTTGCAACCCACAGTACTGTGAGCATTGCGAGAACAAAGCGAGTTTGGTTGTTGGTGATGTTGTGTTCATTGCACCAATTGTTGGTGTCCTCTAACCACGACTCGTATGCCTCGAGTTTCAGCATAACTTCGTGGATCCATAGTTTGGTGTCTACTGGAGCCCATTGGTAGTTGTTGATGGCCATTGTCATGGTTGTGGATTCGACGGAGTATTTACGGAGCACGGTATGCAAGAAAAAGGGGCCAGTGTGGCCCCAAGTTTAACTGATTTCCTCGAGTGTGCGGTCCACCGAGATCGTGAGTGTGTACTGTATTCGCCACACTCGATCAGCCGACTTCAGGAGAGGGCTAAAAATCAAGTGTGTGAGCATCCGCTCCTGCTCACGAGACTGATCGTCTGGCTCATCTTCGGTTCCACCGTCACGCCCTTGAACAGGCGTTTCTGCACTCTGGTACGAGCTGTCCCCAGCAGCACCTTCCAGCAGATAGCGGAATAGCCACGTGGCATAAGCTGTCTCAGCTGTGTTGGGGACTCGAATCACAACTGATGATGTTCGCCCAGCTGAATTGCTGAGAAAGCGGATTCGTCCGTTCGTACTCAATCCAGGTTGTGTCAGTTGGACGATTGCTCCCACTCCGTGAGTGAGGAATTGTGCATTGATGAGTGTTGCGAGTTCACTGTAGGTGAGGGACAATAGTGCATTCGTCGGGGTAACGACATCAATCCATTGGTATGGACCACCATCAACGGAAATTTCAAAGCTGAACGTACTCGCTGGAGGGAGATACGTGTAACTTGTTGTGGTCTTGAACCCGACATCAATGTCGTGATACCCACTTGTTGCTCGTTGAGGAAGTCCAGGTGAGAACAAGGCAAGCTCATCGAACAAGAAATCATCCATGACCGCAACAGTGGGATCGGTACTGGATTGGACCTGAGCGTTGGGTTCGAGTGCGTTGAGAACTGCTGTCACAACAACCTGCGACTGAACACCTGCGGAAATGCTTCGTACCCCAGCTCCAGTTCCATCTCCCGAAGGAACTGCACCAGCGCCGGTTCCTAGGAGGGGAGACGACTCATCAACAATCTCAGTGTATGTCTCGTTGTAAAGACGAGACTGCCAACCAAGTACGTCAGGGAGCTGTCCGTCACGTGGTGTTTTGAAGTTGACTGTTCCGGTGGCGTCAATGTATGTTCCACCATTACCAAATGCAATTCGGTGGATGGAGTGATTGCTTTCGTTGGCGAGGCCGCGAGCAATAATGCGGGCCATGTTTTGTGGATGGACTGAATTGTGTTGATCCAGAATCACTCCATCCACACTGTCGGTGATTAGCACATGTCCATGTGCGGATACTGCGAATTTGTCTGAAGACATTTGGGCCCTAAACTATTCGCGTATTTATCCCGACAGATGGTCCCCAGATTAGGCTGCTGGTGCTGGCGGTTGGATTGTTGCTTGACCACCATACTGACCAACGCGCGGAGCGAGAATCTGACGTGAGGGGGTCAGGATCTTCACCAGTTGTTGGAAATACGACAGTGCATTCACGCCATTGCCGAGAGTCTGCTGCGAACACAGTTCATACAAGGGGAACGAGTTTGCAACGCGGGAGGTCACAATGTTGAAGAAACGCTGACGATCAATCCGATCCAGTGCACTCAGTGGGAAGAAGTGCACAGAACCACCAACGTCAATGCTCATGATGGCAACTTCTTCGAAAACGCCCTTTCCAGTCAGGTCGATCCAACCTGTGTGGGGGAATTTGCCAGGACGAATGCTGATGGGAGTTGGGTTCTTGTGTTTGAACATGATTTTCCTTAGTGTGCTCAACGAGTCACAGTGTGTGCACACCTATTTACGGCGGAAAATCACGCGGTATTTGTACCCAAATTATGGGAAAACGACAGAAGATGGGTAGCGAGAACGGAGGATCGTGTTGTCTGTGTCCTTGCCAGCAACAACATACCCATCGACTGTTCCCAATTGGCGATATGTCCCACCAAGCATTGGGGCAACTCGCCAAGTTGCAAAATCTTGGGTGTGACAGGATACTTTGGCACTCGCGACAGATCCAACAAAAATGAATTGGTTTTCAGCGTAAATGACAGAATTCCACGTCGCTGCAAATGGCATTGGTGCAGATGCGTACCAATTCACCCCATTTGGAGAGTATCTGGCTGTAGTGGTAGTTGAGGGAGTACAGAATAATCCCCCTCCGTACGCGACACTCGTGGTCGATGTATCGAAAGCAACTGAGCTCCAGGTCGTTCCGTTGTCAGTAGAAAACGCTGAGTTGGTTTGTCCTGCAACAACAATAGTTGAGTTTCCATCTCCAGCAACCTGTCTTGCCCACCCTGTTGGATACACGTGGACTGTCCAGGTGAATCCACTGTCCAGCGATCGTGCAAATCGCGTGCCACCTTGATACCACAAACACAACATTCCGTTCACAAAGGAACAGTTAGACCAATACCGACTACTGTACACCGCAGTGTCTCGTGTGGTCCATGTTCCGCCATCAGATGACACGAGGAGCAGTGCGGGAACAGATGCAGAAGTTCCACGCAGGAGAACAAAGAACTGTCCATTCCCATATGTAACACTGTATGGCTGACGAGTGAGTGGGAACGTCCCAAGTACCCACGACACCCCATAGTCGTATGAGATGTAGTACCAGTTGCGAGTTGCACTTCCCATAGGTACAGCAATGATTTTCCCTTGGCCACCAGCGAACCAGAACCCATCGTCTGCTGTGCCTGATCCAGGTGGAAGCGTTTGGAGTGAAGTATTCCAGAAATCAGCAGATCCAATCCGCTTCTTTCCGGAGTAAAGGGTCACAAGATACTCGATGCTCATTTTACTTGCTGTCTCCAGACAAAAGAATCAATCGCCAATTAGTGCCGCCATCGCGAGTGTAAGCGCCAAGGATGTCGGTCCCTGATGCAGTGAGAGATATAACTTCGCCACCACTCGTTCGAACATTGGGCCACCAGTTCACCGCGTATGCTCCACCGTTCGTCAATTCTAACACAAAACTAGCAACTGTGCCAGATGCTGGTACGTTTGACACTGTGAATGTTGTTGTTCCGGTGATTGTTTTCGAGTACACCTTCGACTTGTTTGCACCACCTGCATTCAAATCAATGTTCACACCACCACCAAGTGCAATGTGAACTTCTGTTGGGTAGATTCCTGCTGCGCCAGTTGGTCCAGTGTTGCCAATGCTCCCTGTTGGTCCAGTTGCACCACGAGGCCCTGTTGGTCCCAGGTCGCCAGGAGATCCATCAACCCCTGTCGGGCCACGAGGTCCCATGGGACCTGTGTCACCCTGTGGTCCAGTTGGTCCACGTACACCCTGTGGACCCGCAACACCCTGTGGTCCAGTTGGACCATTGTCGCCAACGGGGCCAGTTGCGCCATCTAATCCTGGGTCACCAGTGTCTCCTTGGATTCCTCTTGGTCCTGTTGGTCCTACCGCACCTTCTGGCCCAGTTGGGCCACGTATCCCCATCAACCCACGCTCACCCTCGGGACCAGTTGCGCCATATGGGCCAGTTGGTCCTGGGACAGTCGAATCTGCGCCTGTTGGTCCTGTGGGGCCGCGAATCCCTGATGGTCCAGTTGCACCATCAATTCCTGCCATCCCAGTTGGACCGCGTTCACCTGGGGGTCCCTGCAATCCATCTGGTCCAGTGGGCCCGCGTGGTCCAACAGGTCCAGTTGGACCTGGAGCACCATCTACCCCCATTGCCCCATCGACACCTGCTGCGCCTGTTGGCCCTGTTGCTCCAACAACGCCAGAACCAGCTGTGACAGGACGGCCCCAATTGAAGAATGGAGGTTCGAATCGAATCTGGGTCGGAGAGATCACTCGACCAACTGGTGGATGAGCAGTTCGTGTTGGATTGGCCAATAGTGGATCAACGTCAACCAACTGACCGTCGCGATCGACCCACAACATTTGATTGACGGTTGTCCAGTTCCACAATTTGTTCTGAATCACACCACTCGTGACTACCATTCCAACCTGTGTTGTAGAAATCCCCTGACGTGCAAACGCAAGAATGTGACTCGACGTGTCATCATATGCCGCCAGACGCACTTTGTCAAACTGCGACAATGCAACAACGGAAAATTCTGGAATTGGGTGCTCCGCTTCAACGGCAAGCAATCTCGTTTCGAGTGAGTTTGGAACAGTTCACCCGAACTCTTTCGAACAGGACGACCGTTGTCGCTGAAAATGATCTTTCCCGCGCGAGTGGTCACAGCTCGTTCAATTTGAGTTCCGAATGGAATGTACTCAATGCTTGCAGCACCATTCACTTTTCCGAGAAACACTCGGATTCGTTCATTCCAATTCATTCCCGACCACACAAAGGTACGGTTTGATGTTTGGTCAAACCAATGCTGATCGGGTTGAATTGGGGGACGAATTGGGCGAGGACCACTCATAATTGGTGTTGGTCCTGTGTTTCCGTATGTAATAGCGCCAGTCAGTTGGTTGACGTCCATGTACAACCACTGGGTGGAGATGGGAAATGTTGACCCCAATCCAGTCCACACGTCACGGAGATCATCCTCGATTATGATGAGGTAGTGGGAAGCACCATGTGCAATATTGACAACAAGAGGGGTACCAGCTGCAGCAATGTCAATCGATGACCCACGCACCTGTAGAAAGCCAGTGGCTCCAGCAATAGGAAGTTGACCACTGACAATTCCGTGGCTAAATGGGATCAGCATGCTCGTATCCGTCCAAAATGGTGTTCAGATATTTATCGCACCCATCTGTTGTTGGTTTGGTGGTGTACGTGTATAGTGTGAGAGATGACAAAACTCAATACACTCATCTCCAACCACTTGGGCGACGTCAAGGTCGCCCTGCTTGTTGTGGTGTTCTATGCTGCGATTGGGCTAGAGTACTGCTCATTTGGAGTTCGGTACGTTTGGCACCGAATCATTTGTCAACGCCGTGTAGCGGTGATTCAAACAAAGTTCAGCCGTGACGTTATCGTGTTGGCGGACCGAACCGAGCGATGAAATCAATTGGCGTCCAGCGACTTGGTTCTGTAAGTTGTAGCATGTGTGCAACGACTTCAAAACAATAGTCTGCACGTGGACGCTGCTTCAGGAACGGAAGTCCCCATCGGAGTGCGCCAGGCCCACCCACCCACCGGATGTTAGGTGCTCAAGTTCCTCGAGTGTTGTGTTCCACCGAACAGCACCGACGGGAACGTCTTCGGGGCGCTCCGCAGTTGTTCCAGCAGGGACAGCTAGACCACCAGAACCGATGATCAGAAGGGAATTGCTGCCACCTAGTGGGGGTGGTAGAGAGGTGTCGATCGTCAGCAGTCGAGCGATGACACCAGCATCAGAATCGAAATTCATGAAATAAGCACACTTTGTTGTGTGCTTATTTATTGAGGGTTACACAGTTCTTGTTGTTGCGTTATTGTTGGCTACCATGACCATGGTGCCGGCCTTTTCAGCGATCCCGCGCCAAATTCCACCTGTGCTTGGGGCTGTGGCTGTGGTCCAGTTCACCCCATCGAACGAATGCAGTGATTGTGTCGAATTGAATGTGGCTGCGAATTGATCTCCAAACCAACGAACTTGGTACCCTGGTCCACTGACGGGGAATGTGCCAAGTGTCCATGTTAGTCCGTCTGATGAATACGCGTACTGGTTGCCGTTGTTGGAGCGTGTGGCAACGAACATCCCTGCGCCGTATGCAATACTGATCCAGGTAGTCAACCCACCTGGAATTGTACCACCAGCTGACCACGTCGCCCCATTGTCCGTCGACACGGCTGTGACCCCTGTAGATGCTACTGCAACAATTTTGCCTCCTCCGCTGCACGCATCGTACCACGCCGCAGTTGATGGGAGGGTTGTAGCGGTCCATGATGCTCCATCAAATGAATATGCGGCCTTGTTTGACGTCTCCGCCATGGTAATGAACCGATCGTTACACCAACGAACAAATCTCCACAACGCGCTACTGGGCATGCTGTGAGCAGTCCACGTATCACCACTATCTGTCGTCCGGACCATGTATGCTGTACTAGCAGCAGGGAGCACCAATACCCCATTTCCGTACCCTGGGTGCCGCCATGCCGCGCTCGCTGGGAGTGTCCCAAGTGTCCAATTGAACCCATCCACCGAATGTGCAAATTTATTGTTGGAGGTTGCGATAAAGGTCAAGAACCGCGTGGGGGTGGATTCAATGTATGTTGTTGCTGCGGCAGTGGTTACACCAGGGACTCCGAGAGTTGTCTCCCAAAAAACAGATGGGTACACAACATTAGCTGGAGATTCAAAATGCCAAATAAGCGAACGAACTGTCATTTGTTGTCCTCTGATAGCACAACCATCCGCCAATTTGCTCCTGCATCGGATGTGTAGAAACCAAGAATGTCCGTTCCCGCTACAGTAAACGGCTTCACCACCCCACCTGAACGACGAATGTCCCCCCATAATGTCACTGGGAAAGCGCCACCGTTGGTCAGCTCGAGGATGAAGCTAGCAACAGTTCCCGTTGCTGGCACGTTTGACACTGTGAGCGTTGTGTTTGCTGTGATTGTCTTCTTGTAAATGGTTGTGCGATTGGGGGCACCAATACTGAGGTCGATGTTGGTTCCACCACCCATACTGTACGCAACTTCAGTTGGTGCAGCACCAGTCGTTCCTGTCGGACCTGTTGGTCCAATTGTGCCAGCTGCCCCAACTGAGCCAGCTGGCCCAGTTGGCCCCGTTGGTCCATTGACGCCCTGAGAACCGGCAGCACCAACAGCTCCCGTTGGGCCAGTCGGACCAGCAACTGTGGACGCAGCGCCAACTGGCCCCGTAGCCCCCGTTGGGCCAATAGCCCCAGCTGGCCCAGTGGGGCCAGCTGCGCCGACCGTTCCTGTTGGTCCGGTTGGGCCAATCGCGCCCACACTACCACTTGTACCAGCAGCACCTGTTGGGCCAGTTGGCCCTGCAGAGCCGATCGCCCCAGTAGGGCCCACCAATCCAATCGGACCAGTTGGACCAGGCACAGTTGACGATGCTCCAGTTGCGCCAGTTGGTCCAATTGAGCCAACAGAACCAGTGGGGCCCGTTGGTCCTGCAGATCCGATTATCCCAGTCGGGCCAGTTGGGCCAGGAGTAGTAGATACAGCACCAGCTGGTCCAATGGCCCCAGTAGGCCCAGTTGGACCAGCAACTCCGATTGTTCCAATGGGTCCAGTTGGGCCAGGAATTGTTGATGCTGCTCCAGTTGGCCCAGTTGGCCCAATAGCGCCAGTGACCCCAACAGGACCTGTTGGCCCAGTTGCACCAGTTGAGCCAACTGTCCCACTTGATCCAGTTGGCCCTGTGGGACCAATGTTGCCTGCTGGGCCAGTTGGTCCTGGAACGATAGAGTCAGCACCAGCTACCCCAACAGCACCCGTTGGACCCGTTGCACCCACGGACCCGGCGACACCAGTAGCGCCAGTAGGTCCAGCTTGACCTACGTTGCCGGCAGGACCCGTGGGTCCTGGGATTACTGACGCCGCTCCAGAAGCCCCTGTTGGCCCAGTTGGGCCAGCTGGCCCCGGTACAGTTGAGTCGGTGCCGGATGCTCCAGTTGGACCAACTGTGCCAGGAATGCCAGCTGCCCCAGTAGGTCCAACTACTCCAGCTGGACCCGTAGGACCAATGTCTCCACTGGCTCCAGTTGGACCTGGTAGTCCGATTGGCCCAGTAGGTCCAACACTACCAGTTGACCCATCAGCACCAGCTGGGCCCGTGGGACCTGTTGCTCCTGAACCAGCTGGACCAGTTGCTCCACTCGCTCCAGTTGGACCCGACAACCCA
>Ga0209066_10007769_pt1 | contig 10556 bp, 9 predicted proteins | sample All_14_2_FD_187198 | JGI IMG/M metagenome (GOLD analysis project Ga0209066, IMG submission 187198) | Freshwater microbial communities in response to fracking from Pennsylvania, USA - Allegheny Zone_MetaG_DW_15 (SPAdes) (version 2) ... | reverse complement strand
GTGTAATGCCTTGGTAGAAGCCCTCGTCGTGCAGCTGATACGCGCCCGAGCGCAGCATCACCGTCGCCCGGCCCACGAGCGGCCCGAGCTTCTCGGCGACGAGATCGAAGTAGGCGCTGCCGCCGGCGGTGACGATCGGGGTGTCGTCGAAGGCAAGGCGATCGTGCAGGTCGACCAGGTCATCCAGGTACCGCTCGATCGCATCGAGGTGCCGCGCGCTGCGGGTGTCGCCGTACGATCCCTCGTAGCCGCCGACCCCGACGAGCCGCAGCTCGGGTGCGGCCTGGACCGCGGATGCCACCGCCTCCGCCACCGCGACCGTGCGCGCGCCGGTGCGTCCCCCCTCGCCGCCCAGCTCCACCACCACGTCGATCGGTCTCGGCAACGCGACCCCGGAGAGCGCAGACCGCATCGCCGCCACCGTGTCCACGCCGTCCACCCAGCAGGCGAACCCGAACCCGGGGTCGGCGAGCTCGGTGGCGAGCCAGCGCAGCGCGACCGGGTCGATGAGCTGGTTGGCCAGCAGCACGCGCTCGATGCCGTTCGCCCGGGCAACCTGCACCTGCCAGGCGGTCGCGAGGGTGATGCCCCAGGCGCCGGCGTCCAGCAGTTGCCGCCACAACTGCGGGGCCATGGTCGTCTTGCCGTGCGGCGCGATCTCGAGTCCGCGTTCGCGCAACCAGCCGGCCATGAGATCGACGTTGTGGCGTGCGGCGCCCCGGTCGATGGTCATGAGCGGCGTGGCGAAGGCGGAGCGACGCGGCTCGCTGTCGAGAAACTCGCGCGCGGTCATCCCCCAGCTCGACACCGGGAAGGACTTGGCCCACGGCCCGAGCACTTCGGCGACCACAGGTTCAGGGTATCGTCGGAAGGTCGGCCACCACGCTACGAAGCCCGATCGCCACGCGAAACCAGGGAGACACCGTTGTCCGCAGAATCCATCCTCATCGTCGACGGCGCACGCACCGCGGTCGGCCGTTACGGCGGCAGCCTCAAGACCGTGCCGGCGCACGAGCTCGGCGCGATCGCCGCGAAGGGCGCCATCGAGCGCAGTGGCGTGGACCCGGCCGAGATCGGCGAGGTCATCATGGGCATCATCGGCCAGGTAGGGCCGGACGCCTACAACGCTCGAGCAGTCGCCCTCGCCGCAGGCCTGGACAACAACACCCCGGCGTTCACCGTCAACCGGCTCTGCGGCTCGGGCCTGCAGGCGATCTGGTCGGGCGCGCAGGAGCTGCTGTGGGGCGGCGTCGACGTGGTGCTCGCGGGCGGGAACGAGTCCATGTCGCGGATGCCCTTCCTCGACTTCGACGCCCGCGACAACCCGCGCCTGGGCAACCGCACCCTGGTCGACGGCACGATCGCGATCCTCACCGACCCGTTCAGCAAGAAGCACATGGGCGTGACCGCGGAGAACGTTGCAGACAAATATGGCATCTCCCGTGAGGAGCAGGATGCCTTCGCGCTCGAGAGCCAGCGCCGTGCCGCGACTGCGGAGGCGCTCGCCGCCTTCGCTGAGGAGATCGTGCCCGTGGAGGTCGGCGGCCGCAAGCCCTTCACCTTCGAGGTCGACGAGCACCCGCGCCCCGAGACGACCCTCGAGGCGCTGTCCGCGCTCAAGGCCGCCTTCAAGGAGGGCGGCTCGGTCACCGCCGGCAACGCGTCAGGTGTCAACGACGGCGCGGCGGCGGTGATCCTCATGAAGGCCTCGCGCGCGAAGGAGCGCGGCCTGAAGGGCCTCGCCACCATCGAGCACGTCGCGACCGCCGCCATGGAGCCGGAGCTCATGGGCTACGCCCCCACGCTCGCCCTGCGCAAGCTCTTCAAGAACACCGGGCTGAGCCCTAAGGACATCGGCACCATCGAGCTCAATGAGGCCTTCGCCTCGCAAGCGCAGGCCGTGATCCGCGACGTCGGCTTGGATCCCGCCCAGGTGAACCCCTACGGCGGCGCGATCGCGCTCGGTCACCCGGTCGGGGCGACCGGCGCCATCCTCACCGTGCGCGCCGCGAAGGACCTCAAGCGCCGCAACCTTGAGTACGGCATCGTCACGATGTGCATCGGCGGCGGGCAGGCCCTCGCGGCGCTCATCAAGCGGTGGGACGGGTAGGGGCCGGACCCCTGGCGCCGATCACGATCGAGCCACTGCGGTCATGACCCAATCGTGACGGCGCACGGTCCGCGGCGCTGCTCCTAGGAGCCCGACTCCCGGATCTGCTTGACGTACTGCTCGACGAACTCGAACATCTCCTTGTCGTAGGAGCCCCACACCGGGCGGGGGGTGTTGGGGCCCACGTAGGGCTCGTCGTTGTAGTGGGCCTGATACTCGGCGAGCTTCACCTCGAGTTCGGCTCTGATCGTCGCATAGGCGGGATCATCGGCGACGTTGCGCACTTCATCGGGATCGCTGCGGAGGTCATAGAGCTCCCATTCGGGCTCCATGACCTTGTCGGACGCCCCAGGCACGCCGAGACCCGCACCGTAGTAGTAGATGAGCTTGTAGTCGTCGGTGCGGATACCGTAGTGCGCCGGCGCAGCGTGGATCGGGTCGTCATGCTCCCAATAACGGTAGTAGGCGGCGTCCGCCCAGTCCTCGACCTCCTCGCCACGCAGGAGGGGGAGGAAGCTACGGCCTTGCGAGGTCGGGAGCGTCTCATCCGGATCGATGCCGCACACCTCGAGGAAGGTTGCCGCGAAGTCGACGTTGGTGATGATCGCCTCGCAGCGGGTGCCGGCCTCGATCTCAGCGGGCCACCGCATGAGCATCGGCATCTGCAACGACTGGTCGAACATGAGTCGCTTGTCGAACCAGCCGTGATCGCCGAGGAAGAACCCCTGGTCGGAGGTGTAGACGACGAGGGTGTTCTCGGCGAGGCCCTTCGCGTCGAGGTGGTCGAGCAGCCGGCCGACGTTCTCGTCGATGGACTCGATGCACTGCAGATAGTCGCGCATGTAGATCTGGTACTTCCAGCTCATGCGCGCCGCGCGGTTCTCCGGTCCACGCAGGTGTTCGGGCACCTCGGTCTTGAGGTCGTCCGCGCCCAGGTCGTCGGCCACGGTCATGTGCACGCCACGAATGGCCTTGCTCCGCGTCGCGTAGTCGTCGAAGAATGTCTCGGGCTCCGGAATGGTGCCGTCGGCGTAGAGGTGCTTGTGCTTCTCATCCGGCACCCAGGGCCGGTGGGGCGCCTTGTGGTGAACCATCACGCAGAAGGGCTCGTCGTCGGAGAGACTGTCGATCCAGTCGATGGTGAGATCGGTGACGATGTCCGTGGCGTACCCCTCGACGGTGGTCGGCCCGTTCTCGTCGATCATCTCGGGATTCACGTAATCGCCCTGTCCCGGGAAGATCTTCCACGCGTCGAATCCGCGCGGCAGCGACGTTCCGCGCTCACCGAGGTGCCACTTGCCGAACATCCCGGTGCGGTACCCGTTCGCCTGCAGCACATCGACGAAAGTCGGCACGCGGTAGTCCATCTCCGTCCAAATCGACGAGACGCCGTTGATGTGGCTGTACGTGCCCGTGAGGATCGATGCCCGGGAGGGGCTGCAGATCGAGTTCGTGCAGAAGACCGAGTCCATGCGTATGCCGTCGCGCGCGATGCGGTCGAGGTTGGGAGTCGTGTTGACCCTGCTGCCAACGGCGCCCCGAGGAACCGGAGCGTGAGCGGTACCGACCGGGAGCAGGTCGCCGTCCCCGCCGGAACCTTCCTGATGGGCGACTCCTCGGGCGACCGCAATCCGCTGGACGGCGAGGTGCCGCTGCATCCGGTGTCCCTCGCCGCGTTCCAGATAGACGCCTGCAGTGTGACGAACGACGACTTCGCCGCGTTTGTGCACGACACCGGATACCGCACGGAGGCAGAGCAATTCGGATTCTCCGCCGTGTTCCATCTCGCAGTGACGGCACCCGCCGAAGACATCCTCGGGACACCAGCGGGAACACCCTGGTGGCGGGGGGTGCGCGGGGCCGACTGGGCGCATCCCGGAGGAAGGAACTCCTCCCTCGAGGGACTCGCGGATCACCCGGTCGTGCACGTCAGCTGGAACGACGCGATGAGCTACTGCGAGTGGGCAGGGCGACGGCTCCCGACCGAAGCGGAGTGGGAGTACGCCGCGCGCGGCGGGCTCGACGGCAAGAAGTATCCCTGGGGCGACGAAGAACCCGACGTCGGTGGGTGGCGCGCGAACATCTGGCAGGGCACCTTCCCCACGCTCAACACGGTGGACGACGGGTGGCTGACCACGGCCCCCGTACGCAGCTACGCACCCAATGGCTACGGGATCTGGCAGCCCGTCGGCAATGTCTGGGAATGGTGCTCGGACTGGTACAGCAATCGCTACTACGGGTCGTCACCGCAGAACGATCCCCGGGGAGCGGCATCCGGATCGGCGCGCGTGCTCCGAGGGGGAAGCTATCTGTGCCACAACTCCTACTGCAACCGCTACCGCAACTCGGCTCGATCGCACAACACTCCCGACTCGTCGGCGGGAAACGTGGGTTTCAGAACGGTGGCGGCGTAGGCGGCGATCACCACTCGGTGACCATCGCTTGATGATCACCTCTCGGTGACCACCGCTTCGATCGAGCGGAGCCGTTCTTGTCGGTAGCTGAGTTGGGAAATCCCACAGGAAGCAAGCCCTTCGGGAGGCCTGGGGGCAAGCACAGCCGCCGAGAGCCAACTCGACGCTTGACTGGGGCCGGGAAGAGACGCTTGTGTCCGCTCCCCTGGTCCACTCGCAGGTCGAATCGAAGACCAGAAGCTGTTGGCAAGCGTCAGCAAGAACACCTTTTCGATCGGATCGCGCGCGCGAGTAGAACTCCGCGACGTCGAACTGATCGTCAAAGACCTGATTCGAAAGCAGGGCTTGCTGAGGAGACACGACGCGACACTATCTCCCTGGGATTGAATCCCGATTCCTCTCCATAGGTCTCCACCTCCACGTCGGAACGTGCGGAATGTGCGGAGGCGCGAGGATGACGTGCTCGGAAGGTGCGGAACGGCGGTGGAGACGACTTAACTACGGTCCAGCGCTAGCGTCGGATCGTGACGATGCCTGACCTCGAGCAGCTCGAGGAGCTTGTTCCGAAGATCGTGGAGATCATGCGGTCTCACCCCGATGTCCCGAACACCTTCGGCGAACCCGGGCCGGTCATCTGGCTGAAGAACTTCCCGAGCGGTTCCTGCGACATCAGCTCGCTCACGATCGCGTCAGCGCTCTACGAACTCGGGCTCGGCGACTGGGAGCTCGTCTCGGCCTTCGACGAGCGCGGCCAAGGCCACACATGGTTGAGGCTCCGGGTCGCGGGCCAGATCATGATGTCGATCGACGCCACGATCCACCAGTTCAACGAATGGGACGAACCGTGGGTCGGATATGGCGACTCACCAGCGGCTGCCCGCTTCATCCATCCGAGGCACGAGTACCGGCTTACGACCGTCCCGAGCTGGTGGCCGCGCGGTCATGAACTCGAGGTCGCAACGTGGACGCGTGAAAAGATTCGCGACCTGGGAACGGTCGCGCCCGACGCCGCTCAAACCTGATCCACCCCGCCCCGCACGCTGCTATGACGGTTGTTGCCACTACCGTCTGGCACATGGATGTTGCCGCCTTCGTGATCGCCTGCTTCGGGTTCCTCGTCGCAGCGCTCGCGCTCGGGTGGCAGGTCGCGACCTGGTTCATGGACGGCCGACGCGTGACCCTTCGACTCCTCCACGGCCGCCAAGGTCACGGCGGCTTCGTCGTTGGGCCTATCGGAAAGGACGGCGCTCCGCGAGACATCGAGCAGCTCGCGCGCGAGGGTGCGCAGGGGCCGGAGGTGGTTGGCGTGGAAGTCACGAACGTCGGCCGGTTGAAGGTCAAGGTGACCGGGTACGGAGCTGAAGCAGCAGGCACGGGATGGTCGTTCAACCCGATCGGTGACGCGATCGGGCAGTCCCTTCCTCACTGGCTAGAACCCGGCGACGCGGAAACCTGGTACGTGATTGGCGACGACGCTCGCAGGATCTTGGAGGCGCCGAGCAAGCGCCGACCGCGCGGAGTGCGGATGTTCGCGAACCTTGGCACCGGCGAAAAGAAGTCGACGAACCGAGTCCTCCGGTTCTAGGCCATGCTCCAACTGAGGCCCTTCCGCCAGCGTCGTTTCGGCAACGCCATGCGCTCCCCGAGTGGGAGGTCACCGAGTACCCGGATCGTTCGACGTCCTCGAGTTCGCGGTCGCCGCGGGGGTGACTCCCGAGTGGCTGTTCCCCGCGACGGCAAGCCCAGCGGTGGCATCCCTGCTGGCATCCGCCGCGACACGACGTCGCCGAAGGAGCGCTACCGCGAGCAGGTGTCCGCAGAGGAGTTCGACTCGTGGGGCGAAGGCGCCACGAGAGACTTCTTCCGCGACTAGAGCTCCGGGGCAGCTTCCTCGGCGTCGGCACCCATCCCCGAGAAGGGTGCGCCGGCGGCGTTCGGGAGGTCACTGAACTTCGAATGCTCGGTGATGCCGGTGAGCCCCCACGGATGGGCCTTCACCGGGTCATCACCCCGCTTCGAGACAGCCTCGGGCAGGTAGATCAGGAACGGTCCGCCGTCGATCGGCCGCACGACAAGCTTCATGTCGGCGGCCGTGCCTGCTTCGAGCGCGGCCGCCAACTCCTCGGCGTCGTCAGCCTGGACATGGTGGCTGTAGATGTAGACCACGCCCGGACGAAGGGGCGCACCGAACAGCTCGACGCCCCACTCCTGCTGGGAGATGCAGACAGCGCCGCCCTTCGTGAGGAGTCCGGTCAGCCCCTCGGATGGAAGCCCGTTCAGGGTTCCGTTGAACGAGTCGACGAACGGCATCGGCGTCGGCTGGCCGTGGATCATGCGCACGAGTACGCGCGCCCACACGCGGTCTGAGCTGTCGACCTCCTCGGGCGGGAAGCGGAGCGCGACATCGAAGTAGTCCTCGAGCTCGCAGAGATCGTCGACCAGTTCCAGGAGCGCGTCGCTCGGGCCAAAGGCAGGCTCCTCAGCGAGCGCTACCTTGAGCGGCGGGTTGCCAGAGATGGTGAGCTCCACCTCAGCTCCCTTCTTGAGCATCGCGTTGAAGCGGAGAACACGCCGAACCTCACGCGCTGATGCTCCTGTCGGATCGAAGGTCAGCGAAACGCTGCCGCCATCGGCATACTCAGTCGGGAATCGCCAGCGCATCTCGAGGCCCCCCTCAAGTTGAATCTCGACGCTGCCCCCTCCGTAACCCTGGTCGATGATCGTTGTGGTCCCGGCGGCCTCGGCGAGTTCGCCGTCCGCGGTTCGAACCGCCACACGCACCGGGATCGCCTTCCGCGGCGTCTCGGTCGTGAGGTGGACCTCGCCGCCCGAGAAGGTCCCCGCGAACCACTCGGGACCGTCACGACGCACCTCGACGACTACCTCGGGCGGCAGCACCACGGTGCCCGATCCGCCGTACTTCATTCGGTCGTCGAACTTCGCGCGCAACTCCCCGTGGTCAGGTCCGAACTTCGTCTGCAGGGAGATCGACAGCGGCTCGCGATCGGCAGCGTCTTCGCGCTTCGCGAAGTAGGACTCTACGTAGGTTCCGTCAGGCTCGAGGTGGAACGCAGTGCCCCAGTACTGGCTGCGACCATCGAGCCGGTTGCCCAGCCGTGCGACTTCTGCCCGAAGGTCCCCGGGCTTCGCGAGAGCTGCCTCGGGGCGGTTGATCTCGCGCAGCACGTCGATGGCCGCCTCGCGGCCGAAGTAGTCGGCGATCTCGGGGTTGTCGGCCAAGAGACCGTTCAACTCAGCGACGCCCATGATGCGGATCCGCACCTTGTGCCCGCCGGCGAGTGCGTAGACCGACTTCCGCTCGGCCAGGGTCGGGTTGCCAGGGAAGACGAGAGTCCACACGTCGGGCGACTCCTCCATCGCCTTCTCGAACGAAGCCTTGATCTGTTCCCGGCGCTGGCGGAAACCGCCCGAGAACCCGCCGGGGAAGTACTTGAGCTGCAGCACCTCGACGAGCTGCCCGGTCTTCTCGACACGCACGTCGATGTCGATTCCCTTGTCGCCGCCACGGCCGTCGATCGCGTTCGCTACGAGACCGCCACCTGTTCTCGCTCGCACAACTAGGGCCTCGACGAGGTCGTTGAACCCCTTCTCGTCGAGTCGGTCCCACCGGATCGCGGCCACGTCCCTGCCCTTCCGCGGCGCCATCGCTCGCACGTCAACGGTACGGGCGCGTCACGACACCGCCTCGAAGCGGCACGCTGGTGGCTGGGACACGATGGAGACATGTCCCCGGGTCAGGCTCGGGAAGGCCCCGCAAGGATGTCCCGCACGGACGGCACCTTGACCCGGAGCCGGGACATCGGGTCGATCGCGGGACGCGGTCGCCGCGTCCCGCGTCCCGGGACGTGTCCCGCGTCTCGTTGGCGTGCCGAAGTCGACCCGGGTCACGTCCCGGTCGTGTCCTGCGATTGTGTCCACGCACGCACAGCGATCCGTATGACCTGTTGCGCGGCTTCCTCGTCCTGCCCACGCTCTCCGGCGGCCCTGAGACGCTCGAGGCGAGTCTTGGTGGCCTCGAAGTCGAGGGACTCGACCCAACGGTGGACGGCGGCTTCCTCGGCCCCGGTCGCTCGGTCGACGAGGAGCCTGGTGAGCCCTACACGCGCGATGGCGTGACTCGCGCGGTTCTGTTCGCGAATCACGGCTGGTGGAACATCCGCGACCTTCGCGAGGGCTGTTCTGACGTCTCGGTGTCCCACGTGAACGGGCAACGCCGGAGGAAGCGGCGGGTGCTGTGTCCCGCCGGTCACGAGGGTGGGGACAGCGACTTCGCGCACCCACTTTTCGATGGCTTCGATCTCGGCCATCAAGATGACGGTCTCGGCCGTGTGGGGGCGCTCGAGGGCGACGTACGCGAATGAGTCGATCTCCGCCAGGTTCTCCGACTCGGCGACCACGTCGCCGACCGCGATCGGGCGCGGCCGCTTCTCCATCCTGACGCCGCCCGTCACTCGATCCACAACTGTCACCGCTGCCTGCCTAGTCGATGCCACTGCCGGGAGGCGGTGCTTCGTGTAGTTCGTGTGCTCGACGAGCAGCCGCAGCGGATGCGACTCGTCGTCGCCCGGCTGCAACGCGAGGATGCGCTTGACGATGTCTCCGTCGGCCGCCAGTGCCTCGTTCGACTTCCTACCGCGGTGCTTCCTCACCCACCCGGCGACGTCCGTCGTCACGGGAAACTCTACGGCCCGCTCCTCCGCGGCGCTCAGGGGGCGCCCAACAGCCGAGACGACCTCGGCCATGAGCGTGTGCTCGAGCGCGCCCCGCAAGCCGTTGAGGATGTCGGCCGCGAGACGCGAAATGATCGCCGGCAGCGGGTTGATCGCTGCGACTTCGAGACGGAAGCGATCCGGCAGCCGCACCTCGCGAAAGTCCAGCGCGACTGCCGTGTAGACGAGGACTCGACGGTGAAGGTCAGCGATCTGCGCGTCGATGTGACCGAACGTCTCGACGACGTGAAGTTGTCGTTCCGGCAACCATTCCCACGACATGACGCAACGATAGCGATCAGCCACGATGGAGCCGTGACTACGGAGAAGCCGCACGGCCCGATCGTTGCTGCCGCCCTGGGGTCCCTATCGCCCGGCACAGATGGACCGTTGGGCTCGAATCGATGCCAATGCGCACGCGGATGAGCCGCTTGAACCGAAAAACCGATTCGTTGTCGCGGAAAAACCCAATCACCTTCGGTACACCCCCCGGGACTTGAACCCGGAACCCACTGATTAAGAGTCAGTTGCTCTGCCAATTGAGCTAGAGGTGCTTGGGCCCATCCGCGAACATCCGGGCCGACGAACAAGATTAGCATGACAGCGGAGCACTGGAGGAGACCCATGACCGAGAAGCTCGAGGCCGGCACCGCGGCACCCGTATTCACGCTCGAAGATCAGGACGGCGCATCCGTGTCGCTGAGCGATCTGCGCGGGCGGAAGGTGATCCTCTATTTCTACCCGGAGGCGATGACCGAGGGATGCACGAAGCAGGCCTGCGACTTCCGCGACAACCTCAACTCGCTGAAGTCGGCCGACTACACCGTCGTGGGAATCTCGCGGGATGCCCCGGCGAAGCTCGCCAAGTTCCGCGAGCGCGACGGCCTGAACTTCGAGCTGCTGAGCGACCCCGACCGCGTGGTGCACGAGGCGTACGGCGTGTGGGGCGAGAAGCAGCTCTACGGCAAGACGGTGGTGGGGGTCATCCGCTCGACGTTCGTGCTCGATGAGCAGGGCGTGATCACGCTCGCGCTGTACAACGTGAAGGCCACCGGGCACGTGGCCATGCTGCGCAAGAAGCTCGGGCTGGAGTAGCGCCCCGCTCTTCTCCTCCACAAGCGACCTCGCTCGGACTTCTTGTACTAGTACAAATGTTCGAATCCTGGGAGAATTGGGGCATGAACCCCACCGACCTCCTCGAGTTCGACTCGAGGTTGCTCGGCGGGCTCCCCGACCCCGACCTGCTCGAGCGCCAGCGCTCGGTCGCCGAGCTGGGGCGCCGAGTGGATGCCGCGGCAGCCC